>Ga0172379_10002012_pt1 | contig 37781 bp, 39 predicted proteins | sample GrowelOW334metaG_FD_119756 | JGI IMG/M metagenome (GOLD analysis project Ga0172379, IMG submission 119756) | Groundwater microbial communities from an aquifer near a municipal landfill in Southern Ontario, Canada - Groundwater well OW334 metaG | ecosystem: Environmental > Aquatic > Deep... | reverse complement strand
TTCCTTGGGTGTCGTCTTTTAAGGGGCCCTACACCATTCATGGCACTTATTGGCACAGTAACTTCGGCCATCCCATGAGCCACGGCTGTGTCAACATGAAAACGCCCGAAGCCAAGATCATTTATGATTGGGTGGATATCGGCACGCCGGTGATTATTTATTAATTGGAATAACAGCAGTTCGCAAAATAATCAATATCTACACATTATACGAAAACAATTCGTATAACCGATAGTTGTGACGAAATCGCTCCGCTCTTTCGTCACAATGCGCGGCGTCTACGCCGCCTGTTGGCTTGTCGCTTCGCGACTTCGCACAACAGACGGCTATCCTCAATCCCGCTTTACCGCTACGCGGTTACGCGGGACTGCGGATCAGCCGCCGCACATTAGGCGCCATTCTTTAAAACAACTAAAATAAAAGCATGAGAGTATTCGCAAACGGATTATTAACGGGATTAGTGTTACAAACGGCAATTGGCCCGGTTTTCTTTTTCATCATAAACCTTGCACTACAAAGGTCGCTTTACGATGGGCTTGTTGCCGTTGTCGCAGTTACACTCGTAGACTATTTTTACATATCACTCGCAATTCTCGGCATCGGGAAATTGCTCGAAAAAAAGAAGATCAAAAAGGCTTTTGGAATTGTTAGTTCAGTCATTCTTGTGATATTCGGACTTGTAATCATTAAAGGAGTTACGGGCAATATAAACACGACCTTAGAAATCCAAACAACAAGCCTTCTTGCTAGTTTTTCGGCAACTTTTTTTCTCACAATTTCCAGTCCAATGACTATCGTCTGGTACACGGGTTTATTCACAGCAAAAGCGGTTGAATATAATTACACAAAGCGAGAATTGCTCGTTTTCGGTTTGTCGGTAGGACTCGCGACCTTGTTATTCATGGGAACATCAGTAATTCTGTTTTCACTGGTAAAGAAAACCGTGCCAATATCACTAATCCAAACACTAAACATAATAGTAGGAAGTTTGCTCATACTCTATGGAGCAGTTAGATTTACAAAAGTTTTAAAGAACAGCGCCTAACACAGAATATGCGGTTTCGCTCCCGTTGGTCGCTACACCCATATTTGCCAGCGGTCGCCCTTCGGGCATATTATACCGCTGGCAAACATCGCATATTCTGGAACGTTAGCTGAAATAAATAAATTCTTTTGCTCTGCAGAGCAAAAATTATTCGGGCAAATTTTATAAATTTTTTATGAGCGCTGAACGACCAGAAATTGAAACAAAACTAAAGTTTGATCCAAATCATTCTGAGTTAGAATTAAATTCGGAGTTACCCCAAAAGTACGCACGGCTTCTTGAAGAAATGATTGGACATGGGTTTAAAGTTGATGGAATTATTGAAATAGGCTCATATGCAAAAGGCGAAGCCGTGCCCGGTTCAGACATAGATACGCGTGTTTATGTATCATCTCCGGATTTTTACATCTGGCAGACATCAGGAAGTCGTCTCTCGATGGCAAGACAAAAAGAAGCGGAACAAAAATTTTCTGATTTTCTTCAAACTGTCGCCAAAAAACCACGACATACTCTTGATTGGTTTGAATTTAATGACCCAACAGCCAAAAAACTTTGCGAGCAACTGGGCATCAACATTGAATTTGGTTTAGCAGATAGCCGATTCGCCGAGTATGAATTACAACGTTTCAATAACCTGCCAAGCGCAGAACATCAGTTAATTTTAGAAAGCAATCTCGTTTTTGATCCTAGTAGTTTTTTGGCTAAAAGAAAATCAGAAATAGAAGGAAAAGTTTATCCGCCCTTAGCCAAGCTATACCAAGAAAGATACTTAGACAGTTTGCCGTTTGAAATTTACACACATCTACAATCCCACGACATGGATAAATGGAAACTTGAAAAAAGCCGTCAAATTCAGTGGGTTAAGTGGGCGGTTCGTTCTATTAGAGACGCAGTCGGTGCAAAATCTTACATACAAAACGGCAAACTAATTTATAGGAAAGAAGATGTTTTAAATTTTTGTTCCGCTTCTTTGCCACCAGAAGATGTTAATCTAATAAAAGAGTTATACCACTGGAAGACTGATCCTTTAACAAGAGAACAGATGGTCGACGACTTCCTTAAAAATCCAGAGAAATATTTTGCGTTATTTAGAGAATACACAACAAAACTAGAAGACATTGTAAAACGAATAAAAAATCTATAAAATTTGCCCGAATAATGCTCGCTATCGCTCGCGAATTTATTTACATCAGCTAACAGCGTGTATGCGGTTCTGGCTTTCCCCGAAAACCCTCTCCCATATTTGCTACGCAAACATCGCATACACGCAAACATTGTGACGAAAGAGCGGAGCGATTTCGTCACAATGTGCGGCGTCTATGTCGCCCGTTGACTTGTCGCTTCGCGACTTCGCACAACAGACGGCTATCCTCAATCCCGTTTTACCGCTACGCGGTTACGCGGGACTGCGGATCAGCCGCCGCGCATTGTCGGAAATAATAAAATAAAATTCACACTTACCACATTTAATTTAATCATCAATAAAATATGAACAAAAAAATAATCATCATCGCCTTGATAATTGGATTAATAGTCGTATTATCACTATCGTATTATATTTATAATAGATATTTAGTTGATTGTTCAGAACTATCAGAAGAAGCTTGCAGAAAAAATGATAAATGTATATTATTTACTTATTCCTGCAATCCAAGGTTGCCTAGTAATGACTGCTGGAATTGTGGGGAAAAATAGAATTTTATTTTATTATTTCCGACAACGCAGTTTATATGGTTCCTCCAATACTCGCTTAAGTTGGACTAAGAATCGGTCGTCGTCACCAAAATTTTAATGATATTTTGGTGATAGCGCTCCGCGCGATTGTATTACGTGTATCACAAAATATCATTAAAACTTCATATAAACTGTAATGTTGCGACGAAATCGCTCCGCTCTTTCGTCACAATGCGCGGCATCTACGCCGCCCGTTGACTTGTCGCTTCGCGACTTCGCACAACAGACGGCTATCCTCAATCCCGTTTTACCGCTACGCGGTTACGCGGGACTGCGGATCAGCCGCCGCGCATTATGTGAAATAATAATAATTAGTAATCTTATACCTATGGAAAATAAAAGTGGGTTTGAAACAAGACCATTAGATGACAAAATTAGAAAATCAGTCGACCATTTTAGAAAATTAAAAAGTAAACACATATTAGATGCTAAAACTTTTCAAAAAACAATAGACACCATCGAAGCATACGCTAAGGGAGAAAAAGAAGGGGAATGGCCCCCAGAAGACTACCAACAACTTTTAGAAGGATTAAGGGCGGAAGGTATAATTGAATAACAAATTATTATTACGTCACCTAACACGGTTTAAGCGCAATTGCTTCTAAACTCGTATGATTTGTTCGGCTGACGTTCTGCCTTGTTCGACATAATAAGCTGACGCAACTCCGCCTAAAACGGTAACGTTGTGACGAAATCGCTCCGTTCTTTTGTTTCTAATTTACTAAAATAAAAATATATGAAAAAAGTACCAAGTTGGGCAAGGTGGTGTTTTGGAATAGCGTTATTTTTGTTAATTTTGTCTTTCTTACTATTCTATCCTTATATTTGCATTGGGGGCGTGATTGCTCCAGGTGTTACCACTGGTAAAAGTTGTCAAACATTAGTCGAAATTATTTTCGAAGGAATACGAACTTAACAAAACGTCTTAATTAATACTATTATGGAAAAATTAAAACATTACGAGGTAGAGCCTCAAAACTACGAATTCTTTGAGTATCCAGGAGAACGTCAAGAACTTTTTGATTATTCAAAAAAAATCGCTGAGTATTTAAGAACAGAAAAGATACCAAATCTTGTTATTATAGATCGAAGCTCGCGGCCATTGTATATAGGTGTCAGGGAATATTTTCGCTCGCAATATCCGGATGAGGAAATGCCAAATATTTATTTTATGAATCCTAAGGGTTTTAAGGCCGTAGAAGATTTAACGCCCGAGGAAATAGCCGATATCATAAGAGATTGTAGTTGGAAAAATGATGTAGATGAACAACCGCATCAGGTGAGAGCTCACGAAGATATTATACTTGAATTTCAAGATACGTATAAAAGATTAATGGACGACAAAGAGCATCCTGTACTTATATTTGATACTTGTATACATAGCGGAGGGTCGCTTGAACCAGTAAAAAAAATTTTTGACGAATCAGGTTTTTCAGATGTAAGAATCGGCGCAGTCAATCCCTCTATGGTGGGATCGAAAGTTAAAACAGATTTTTATATCACGACACAAAGGCCGGAGAAGGGTTGTTATCCGTTTGATCGTGATAGAATTATTGAAAAAACCTTTAGTCATGTATATTCTCAAAGAACCACAGATCAACGAAAAAGAGAGCAATCTATTCGTTTACGTAAAGAAATAAAACAAGTAATGAAAGAATACTTAACAAAGGGAAATTAAGAGCTGGCGCATCGCCTAACATTAGATATGCGAGCCAGAAAAATTTCATTTAACATTTATCTTTTTAGTTTATGAATAAATTTGATTTTGTCGTAGAGGAAATAAAAAAGATTACTAAAAATGCAGCGGACAAAACTGAATACGATCATTCGCAGTCGGTTTGGCAATGGGTTCTGAAACTTAAGCCGGAGGCAGACATTGCGCTTCAAATCGCCGCTTTAGGCCATGATATTGATAGGAGTTTTGAAGACTACCGAGTGATGAAAGCAAAGTTTACGACTTATGATGACTATAAAAAAGAGCACGTTTTACTATCTGCCAAAATAACATGTGATATACTAAAGAAATATAATTTTGACAAAACTACGATAGATAAAGTCAAACACTTGATTGAAAATCATGAGGTTGGCGGTGAGGGTGATGTTGAAATTTTAATGGAAGCTGACAGTATCACATTTTTTAACAATTTACCGCATTATCGACAAACACATACTCAAGAAGAAACGACAGACAAAATTAAATTTATGTACGATAGATTGAATGACAAAGCAAAGTTGATGGTCAATCAGATAGATTTTAATAATACAGAATCTACAAAATTATTTAAGGAGGCGATAAACAGTAAATAAATTTTTAGACCGTCTAAATATGATTATTAATAGATTTGAAATGCCACTACAAAATTATCCCCCTAAACAAGAGACGCGAGGCGTTGAGCCGAAAGTAGCCGAACAGATCAAAGAAGATTTGCGCGACTTGTTTAGAAGCGCGGAAAATCCCGTTGCAATACTTCTGCAAACAATGGAAACAGATGAATTTAAGGGCGTTGTTTCCGATGAAGTCGCAAATCCTGTCAAAGCGCAATTACAAGCGCTAACTTTTGAAAATGAAGATGATTTTGTGGCTAAAGTAATTGATATCGCAATGCCAGTATTGGAAATTACTAAACGCGGGAAAAAGGACGCTTACAAACAAGAGGGGCGCGAGATGTTTACAGAAGCCGACATGCAAGCAACGGTTGCAATCGTCAAGGAAAGCGGCGCCGAAAAAATTTATGTGGTCGGTAACGTTGGTTCGGGCAAAACAACTTTTGCGAGAGAGCTTTCCCGCGCTGTCGGTTATAAAAACATAGACATTGACCAATGGTTCCAGATTTTTCGTCAAGAGCAGCAGCGGGAAGCTGCCGACTTAAAGGAATTGCTGGGATATATTTTGCAGAAAGAAAAACCGCCTTTTATCATTAATCATGCTGACTTATTTCGGCAGGACTTAGTACAAGACGCTGATATGGTCGTATTTCTCAATCCAAAAAAGGAAGAACAACTAAAAAGTCGGCAGCTTCGTACTGAAGACGGAGCCGAGGGCGAGTGGCAAGCAGTCAGCGCCGACGACTACGACAAAATCGCTGAACAAAACATAGCTAAATTAGATGCTTTAGGCGGCGAGACAAAATACAGGGACGAAAAATCTGGAACCATTGTACGCGTGCTAAAAAAGACATAATTCTCATAAAAATGAACAAGGAACAAATCATAAATCAAACGGCTGAACATATCAAAACCAAACTCGTCGGCGAAGGTTCCGGCCATGACTGGTGGCATGTTCACCGCGTCTGGAAAAACGCCGTCCATATTGGCAGACACGAGAACGCGGATTTGTTCGTCGTTGAACTCGCCGCTTTGCTTCATGATATCGCTGATTGGAAATTCAACGATGGCAACGATGACGTCGGTCCGCAATTAGCAAGAGAATGGTTGGGGGAATTGGCAGTTGATGAAGACGTCATTTCCCATGTTTGCCAAATCATTAAAGACGCTTCATTCAAGGGGGCGGGCGTTGTGGCTAAAATGAAAACAATTGAGGGCATGGCGGTTCAAGACGCTGATCGGTTAGACGCGATTGGCGCTATCGGAATCGCCAGAACCTTCACCTATGGCGGCAGCAAAGGCAGGGAAATGCATAATCCTGAAATAAAACCCGGAAAACATGAATCGTTTGAACAATACAAAAACAGCCAAAGCCCCGTTGTTAATCATTTTTATGAAAAATTATTGCTGTTGAAAGAATTAATGAATACCGCGACTGCGAAAAAAATTGCCGAAAAGCGGCATAAAGTAATGGAGGAGTTTTTAGAAGAATTTCTTAAGGAGTGGGAAGGAAAAGATTAAAACTAATCAAAACCATATGTCTTTAGAAAAAAACCAAGTGATCAATCGGTTAATTTATTGGACGCCCAGGATTTTGGGGCTGATGTTTGTCGGCTTCCTGGCCCTGTTCTCCCTGGACGTTTTTTCCCTGGGTTTGGGCTTTTGGCAAACGGCGCTCGGATTGCTAATGCATAATATTCCGGCCTTGATCCTTTTGGCCATCATTGTAGTTTCCTGGAGATACGAGATAGTCGGCGGAATCGTCTTTATCCTTTTCGGTTTGGGGTATATAATCATGGTGCTCAATAATCCTTTCAATTGGTATATGCTGTCCTGGATACTGGAAATTTCCGGCGTGGCATTTTTGGTGGGAATTTTATTTTTAATCAACTGGCGGCAAAGAAAAATCAAGTGATTTTTATGATTCTTATTATCAATACAACTCCGGCTGATCATTTTGAGCTGCTTCTGGCGCGCCGAGCGGATGACTTTAAACGTAAAAAAGTTACGGGCAAATTCCATCACTCGGAAAAATTGGTGCCGGCTATCGCCGCTTGCTTGGCCGCCAACAAAATCACCTGGGATAAGCTGAAGGGGATTGGCGTGGTTGTCGGGCCCGGCGGGTTTACTTCAGTGCGCATCGGCGTGGCCGTGGCCAACGCTTTGGCATTCGGCCGCAATCTGCCTATTGCCGGAATCAGGGCCGGCGAGTTTAGCTCGGCGGGAGAATTGGTAGTCAAAGTGCGGGAGCGGCTTAAAGGGATTAAACCGGCGCAAATCGTTCTGCCGTATTATGATCGGAAACCCAATATAACGATTAGGAAAAAGTAACCATGCGCAACCGTTTCCGGTTGTTCTTTGTTCTTCTGTGGATAAGTTTTAGTTTGTATTTTGATAAAGCAAAAGAGTTATCCACCGCTTGTAAAATATTACAAAAATTAACTAAAAAATGGCCAATTTTGGCTATTTTTTTATTGCAGAAAAATGTTGAATCATGGTTGTTTAGTGGTGCTAAGTGGTGTATAATTATATCAGAGTGGTGAAATGTGGTGAAATATAACCGGCAAAAGCCATAAACTTTGAGAAAGTTTTTATTTAAGAATTAGGGTTATTCTTGATTTTAGCCACCAAATTCGTATGTTTATCGGCCAATACAATCATAATCTGGATGACAAGGGGCGCGTTGCCGTGCCCGCCAAGTTTCGTCCGGAACTCAAGAAAGCTGTTGTAACTAAAGGGTTGGACAGCTGTTTGTTTTTGTATCCGCAAAAGGAATGGCAAAAAATGGCCGAAGGCATCGCCGATTTGCCCATAGATAAATCCGGCAACCGCGCCTTTTCCCGTTCCATGCTGGCCGGCGCGACCGAAGTGGAATTTGACAAGCAAGGCAGAATAATCTTGCCCGACTATTTGCGCAGTTTTGCCGGTTTGACCAAGAATGTGGTTATTGCCGGCCTGTATAACCGGTTGGAAATTTGGGATGAAGCCAAATGGAACGGCTATCAGGCGGAAACCGAAAAGAATTACAACGAAATCGCCGAGGCGTTGCACGATCTCAAATCATAATTTATTTTTAACTTTCACTTTATTGAGTTAAGACCAACGGCCATGCCCTCCATTCATGAACCGGTTCTGCTTAAGGAAGTCCTGCACTATCTTAATCCGCAGCCGGGCGACAACTTCATTGATTGCACTTTCGGCGGCGGCGGGCACTCTCTGGCGATTTTGGAACTGGTCAAACCCGAAGGCAAGGTGCTGGGCATTGATTGGGACGCCGAAGCGATTCAAAATAGCGCCAACGAAAATCTTATTTTGGTCAATGATAATTATCGCAACTTAAAAAAAATCATCGGCGCCGCGCCCGATCTCGGCCGGATAAAAGGCATTTTGCTGGATTTGGGTCTGTCTTCCGATCAGTTGGCCGATGACGAGCGCGGTTTCAGCTTCCGGTCAGCCGGCGTTCTGGATCTGCGGTTTAATCCCGCCGCCTCACGCGCCGCCGCCGAATTAATCAACGACTCCAGCGAGGCAGAATTAGTGAAAATCTTTACGGATTACGGCGACGAGCCGCTGGCCAAACCGATTGCGCGCCAAATAATTACCGCCCGTCAGCAGGGTTTAAGAATAGAGACGGCGGAAGACCTGGTCAATATCATTTCCGACATCTATCAGAAAAAATTCAAAACGCCGTCCAAAAAACATCCGGCCACCAGAGTTTTCCAGGCCCTGCGCATCGCGGTCAATGATGAATTCGGCAATATTGCCGCCGTTTTGCCCCAGGCGATTGATCTTTTGGCTCCAGGCGGACGATTGGCGGTGATTTCTTTCCATTCGGGCGAAGATCGTTTGGTCAAAAGATTCTTCAAAGACATGGCCGGCAGCGAAACGCCGCGGATCAAGCTGATTACCAGAAAGCCGATAGAGGCGGGGAAAGAGGAGACAGCCGTTAATCCGCGCAGCCGTTCCGCCAAATTAAGGGTGATAGAAAAAATTTAATTATAAAATACAATCCTATGTGCAAATTTTGGAAAAAAGAAAAATGCAATCATCATTTTAAAGAACTCAAAACCAAAGTTAGCTGGCGTTTTCAGGTTTGGAACAGTTTGACGAGAAAACGCTCCCTGGTAGGAATTTATATTATAGCCGCCGTTTTAGGCATTGTTTATCTGACTCAAACCAACTTAACCGCCACCATCGGCTATCAAATCAAGGATTTGGAAAATAGCATAGACAAGCTGCAATCCGAGAATGGCCGTTTGACCATTGATTGCCTGAAATTGCAGTCCATGGATCAGATTACCGCCGCCGCCGCCGATTTCAATTTGGTTCCCGCCGGCAGTCAGGAAATTGTCATGATAAAAAATTCCAATCAGATAGCCAAGCGTTAGTTAGCAGATAACTAAGCTTAGTTAAACAGCCGCCGCCGGATATGACAGTTTATAAATCCCTTAAAACCGAAGTTTCTGACAACCGCGGACGCATTACCGTACTGTCGGTTGTTTTTTTGATTGTCAGCGTCGTCCTGGCGGGGAGATTGTTTGACGTGCAGATTTTACGCGGCGCTTTTTATACCGCGCTCGCCGCCGACCAGCATGAAATTTATCAGAAACTGTTTCCCGAACGCGGTTCAATTCTGGCTCAAGAAAAAGTCGGGGATAAATCGGTTTCTTACCCCTTGGTTACCAACCGCGCCATGCATGTCGCCTATGCCATACCTAAGGAAATAGAAGACGCCACTTCCACCGCGGAACAAGTATTGGCGGTTCTGGGGCTAAGCGAAGAAGACCGGCGGGCCGTTGATGATTTGGCGAAGCGGCTGCGCGGCAACGCCACTTCCACCGATTTTTTAGAACTGGACAAATACGCCGAGCAAACGATTAAAGACGCGACCAAAAACGAATTAATCAATGTTTTCAACCAAAAAGAAAAATCTTATTACTTGCTTCGGGAACGCTTGGAAGACGATGTTTTTGAGGCGTTAAAGAAATCGCAACTCAAAGGCATCGGCTTTAATGAAAAAAGCTATCGTTTTTATACGGAGAAATCATTGGGCGGCCAGTTGTTCGGTTTTCTGGGGTATGACGGCGATGATCGCAGCGGCAAATACGGTTTGGAAGGTTATTACGATCAATTATTGTCCGGCCGAGCGGGCGAGATTTTTTCCGAGCAAGACGTGTTGGGCAATGTCATCGTTTTGGGTAAAAATTACCTGAAAGAAAAAGTGGACGGCGCCGATTTGGTTTTAACCATTAACCGCCCCTTGCAATACCAGGCCTGCCAGTCCTTGAGAAAGTCCCTGGATCAGCACAAATCAAAAAGCGGTTCAGTCATCGTAATGGAACCGTCCACCGGAAAAATTCTGGCCATGTGCAGTTTTCCCGATTACGATCCGAATGAATACAATAAAGTTGAGGATCCTTCAGTGTATAACGTCAAAGCGATCAACGACGCCTATGAGCCGGGCTCGATTTTTAAGGCCATTACCATGGCCGCGGCCCTGGATGCCGGCGTTGTCGCTCCGTCCACGACTTATACGGATACGGGCGTAGTGGATTATGTGGATTACAAGATCAGGAATTTTGAGAATAAAGTTTACGGCTTGTCCACCATGACCAACGTGCTGGAATATTCCATTAACACCGGCGTGATTTTTGCCATGCGCCAGATGACGACCAAGGTTTTTACACAGTACGTTAAGGCCTTCGGCTTCGGCGATTTGACCGGGATTGATTTGTCCAAAGAGACCACCGGCAATATCGCCAACTTGAGCCGCAAAGGAGAAATCAACACGGCTACGGCTACTTTCGGCCAAGGCATCAGCGTTACCCCTATTCAGATGCTCACCGCCTTTTCGGCGATCGTAAACGGCGGGAAATTGATGAAACCGTACGTCGTGGATCAAATAATCATTGACGGCCGGATCAAGCAGATTAAGCCGCAAGAACTCAAACAGGTGATCTCGCCCAAGACCTCATTGCTAATGAAAGGCATGCTGGTGTCGGTAGTGGAAAACGGCCATGCCAAGAAAGCGCAGATTGCCGGCTGGCGCGTGGGTGGCAAAACCGGCACGGCGCAAGTGCCGGACAAGCGCGGGGGCTATAAATCGGACGACAGCATCATCGGTTCGTTTGTCGGTTTTGCGCCATTTGATAATCCCCGCATCGCCATCTTGGTCCGCGTGGACGAACCGATTGAAGGCAAGCTGGGCGAAACCGTAGCCGCTCCGGTTTTTACGGAAGTTGCCAAGTTCGCCTTAGAGTACTATAATATACCACACGACAAATAGCGCCCGGCGCCCCTTAGAATTAATGGCAAATGCGAATACGAATTAAATTATGAAATCTTTTTTTAAAAACATCCTAAAAAAAATATTATTTGCCTTGTCCGCCGCCATACTTAACAAGTATGAGCCGAAAGTCATCGCCGTAACCGGCTCTATCGGCAAATCCTCCACCAAGGAGGCGATTTTTACCGTACTCAAAGACAAATTCCGCGTCCGGCAGAACATCAAAAATTATAATAATGAAATCGGTTTGCCTTTGACGATTTTAGGCGAATTGTCGCCGGACGGCCGGTTGCTCGGTTGGCTGAAAATTTTTTATCGCGCCGGCAAATTATGGATAATGGATGACAAGGGCTATCCTGAAGTGTTGATTTTGGAAATGGGAGTTGACCGGCCGGGCGATATGACGTATTTAGTCAAACTGGCGAAACCGGATATCGGCGTCATCACCAATATCGGTCCGGTGCATTTGCAGTATTTTAAAACCATAGAAAACATCGCGCGGGAAAAGGGAATACTGGTGGATCGTTTGCGCGCCGGCGGCTGGGGCGTTTTAAACGCCGATAACGAATATACGGCTAAATTGAAAAACAGCGTCAAGGGCAGATTTTTGACTTACGGTTTCAGTTCCGAAGCGTCGGTGCGAGCGCACGATGTTGTTTTGTTGAGCCAGAAGAACGATTTGCAGGGTGTCAGCTTTAAGCTGTCCTATGACGGCAAGGTGGCGCCGGTGTTTTTGCCCGAGGTTTTGGGCGAACATCTGATTTACGGCGCTTTGGCCGCCATATCGGTGGGCATAATTATGGGATTGAATTTGGTGGAGATAATAGAAGCGTTGCAAAATTTCCGCGCGCCTTCCGGCCGCATGCGGCTGATTGAAGGCGTTAGGGATTCGCTTATCATTGACGATACTTATAACGCCAGTCCTGAACCGACAATAGCGGCGGTTCAGGTGCTTGGAAAATTGCCGGCCAATGGACGGAAAATCGCGGTGTTGGGCGATATGTTGGAGCTGGGCGATTTTGAGGATAATGGCCATCGCCTGGTCGGCCAGACCGTGGCGCAAGAGGGGATCAACTTATTGATTGCGGTAGGCGCGCGCGCCAAAATCATCGCCGAGGCGGCGGTAGCGGCCGGGTTTGATAATAAACACGTAATAAAGTTCGCTGACAGCGAGGAAGCGGGCGAGTATCTGCTGAAAGAACTTAATGCCGGCGATTTGGTTTTGATCAAGGGGTCGCAAGGCATGCGTATGGAAAAAACAGTCAAGATAATCTTGGCTGATTTGTCTTTGGCAAAAGAGTTGCTGGTTCGGCAGGATGACAGCTGGCTGAAGTAATTTTTTTTGCAACTTCATTTCTTAATAAGCCCGATTGTCCGGCGGACACGGATTTGAAGCATGCCATACGGGCTTGTTTGAATGATATTTGAATGAATTAAAATTATTATGGGAAACAGAGAAGATGTAAACTGGTATCGGGGGCGCTTGCCAAAGAACGGGGATGAGAATCCGACCCCCTTAGTTAATGTTGATTTCCTGCCCTCAAAGCACAATGAATTGCATTTAGGCGAAATCGAAGAGGGGCAAGACCGGGTGTTTGTCAGAGTAATGACTTTTGATAAGGACAACGACAATCAAGAAGCTGATATTAACAGAACCGTTATTGAACGGGCGCGTATCGGCAATGCTTTGTTTAAGGAATTAGCCGACGATTACCATGTTCGCTTGCCTAAAATGCAGTTTGTTGTCGGCAAAGATAAGAATAATAAATCAGCAGTTTTTGTTCTGGCCAACAGGGTGGAAGGCCATAATTTATCTGAATTAATAGATGAAACCGACATCGCCTCGCTATCAGCGCCGGACAAAAAGAGGTTAATTTCAGAACTTGACGATCTCATCGTCTCATTGGGCAATTATTATTATGATATTGTCAAATCGGTTGAATCGGGCAAAGAGAAAGAGCATTTGTGGGATGTGGATGGTTTTTCCCAATATATTTTCGGTCGGCAAAAAGGCGATTCAGTCAGCCATATATATTTAATTGATCTTGACCCGCTTTTTGAAAAAGTTGATTTATGGCGCGGTTTTACGGACGCCGTCATCTATATTGGCGTTTTCCTTGTTAGGATTCCGTATTGCGAAGAACGTTTTGGCGGCCGGCTGCTGAAATCCCGGCAACGATTTTTGGAAATAATAAGCGAATTGAAGCCATTATTATTGAAGGAACGTCCGTTTATTACCGATTCTATCCGCAGACAATTATTAATGAAACTTGATCGTTGGCAAAATTTGTTATCCCGATAGAATAATCATATAAAACAAAAACCCCCGCAGTTTAGCGCGGGGTTTCATTCGGCGTTTATTTTCCCATGCCCGGGATATTAAGTCCGCCCATTTGCGACATTTTGCTGGCCATGACGCGCTGGACTTTTTTGACGGTGTCATTAACAGCTTCTTTGACGGCTGATTCCAGCTTGGCTTTGTCTCCGACGATTTCAGAATCAATAACAACGGCCTTGACTTCCTGATTGCCGTCCATGGTGATTTTGACCTTGCCCCAGCCGCCTTGGCCTTCTATCGTTTCTTCGGCCAGGGCTTTTTTGATGGTGTTGGCTTGTGTTTTTAAATCTTGAATGGCTTTGATTTTGCTAAACATATATTATTTGGCTAATGGCATACGGCATATAGCAACGGGTAAATTAATTATACCATTTACCATTAGTTATAAGCCATACGCTATAAGCTTATTAATTATAACTTCTGTCCAATCCTTTAAAACTCACCGTATTGCCTTCAAAATACAAATGCACCAGGCCGGTCGGGCCGTTTCTGTGTTTGGCGACATGGATTTCCGCCGAGTGTTTTTCTTCTTCAGTCAGTGAATTGATGTCAAAGTTGCGGTCGGCGGATTTGCGGTAAATAAACATAACCACGTCCGCGTCCTGTTCAATGGAACCGGATTCGCGCAAGTGCGACAGTTTGGGGATGGCCGGTTTGTTCATTTCTACGGCGCGGGACAACTGTGATAACGCCAGAACGGGAATGTTGAGTTCGCGCGCCAGACCTTTGAGGGCGCGGGAAATTTCGGCGATTTCTTGCACGCGGCTTTCCGATGACTGGCGGCTGCCCGAACCCTCCATCAGTTGCAAGTAATCCAGAATAATCAAATCCAGACCGTGTTCAATCTGCAAACGCCGCGCTTTGGTGCGGAGTTCCATGACGTTGGTATTGGCAAAGTCGTCAATAAAAATGTTGCTTTCCGACAATTCGCTCATGGCATGGCCGATGCGGGGAAAGTCCTCGCCGGCTTCGGACAGGCGGCCGGTGCGCATTTTCCACATATCCACGCCCGCTTCGGCCGAAATTAGGCGATCAACCAGTTGTTCTTTGGACATTTCCAGCGAAAATATGCCCACGGCTTTCTTATAACGAATGGCGGCGTTTCGGGCGATATCCAAAGCCAAAGCGGTTTTGCCGACCGAAGGACGGGCGGCCAGAATGACCAAATCGGATTTTTGCAATCCGCCCAAGATGCTATCCATTTCCGCAAAGCCGGTAGGCAGTCCGCGCAATTTGCCTTTTTCACGATGCAGTTCGTCAATGCGGTCAAAAGCCCCGGTCAGGACGTCCTTGATATGAGTGAATTTTTCTTTTAGGAATTTTTGCGAGACGGCGAAAACCGATTGTTCGGATTTGTCCAAGATCTCATTGACTTCCTTGTCTTCCTGATAACCCAAATCCAAAATATTGGAAGCGGCGGAAATCAGCCGGCGCAAAGTGGCTTTTTTCTGGATAATTTGCGCGTACGATACCACGTGAGCCGCGGAAGGCACCTGGTTGGTCAAAGTAACCAGATAACTGCGGCCTCCGACCAAATCGATTTTGCCCAATTCGTTCAGCCGGCTGCTCAAGCTTAAAATGTCAATCGGATCTTTGCGTTCAAACAATTCCAAAATGGCGGAATAAATAATGCCGTGAGCCGTCTGATAAAAATCCTCGGCCATGATGATGTCGGCGATTTTAATGATGGCGTCCTTGTCAATCAGCAAGGCGCCCAGAAGCGATTGCTCGGCTTCCAGGTTTTGCGGCGGCAGTTTGCGCAAGGAGTTATCGGACATATTTCGTCACCTTTTAGAATATTCAAGTCCCTTACATTTTATCTTAATTGTCTCATCTTGGCAAACCGTCGGTTTTAGAGAGTTTTGGACAGTTTATGCACATGCCAGGGGGTATAACTTTGCCGGATCGCGATACTTGCATTTTTCCTTGATTTATTGTAATCTCCAGTCAGACAGTTTAATAAATCAGGCAACTTCGGTGTTATACTCGTCTAAAATCAGCACTTTAAATTAAATGAGAAACATACAGCAAAAAGCAACTGCGGAAAGGGCATAATCATGGAAAATGAACCGGTAACATTGGGACCGCTATCAATCGGCCAAGAAGCTTTTGGGGAATCGGATCTTCTGCGAAGGGCCATGGAATTTAAAGGGCTGGAATTCGGCTATTTGCATTCGGAGCGGTCGGGGGCGTCTTCCCAACCGATTAAGGAATATACGCTGGATGATAAATTATTGGCCGTTTTGGCTTCCCAGGGGATTAAGCAGCAAGCGCGTCCCGATTGCCGAGGTGAGATTTTTACTTTAGTGGATAAGAATCCGCAAGAGAAGAACCTGGATTTTGCGCCCAGTAATTTCTGGAACTTTGAGTTAGTGGAAGGCCAGGGGAGAAAGTTTGATCTGCGAGTTTCTCTGCAGGTTTCTTGCTACATCCATTTAAAGAAGCGCGGAATCGTGTTACGGCCGGTGGCAAGCGGCTGTTACGTATCGGCAAGCGATCGCCTGCCTAATTGGCGCATGTTCAAAGCGTTGGTTGAGAGCGACGAGTCCGCTCCGTCTATAGCCAAGGAATTGGCCTTAAGTGATGGCGAAGTTCTGGTAACTTGGACCGATCTGGATTTGGGCGGCATTCGCACTAGTAGTGATTTGTTTGCAGAATTTTCCAACGGCCGGAGAACGATTGGGCAATTAGCTTCTCTTAATATTGTGTTTGACCCCCCTCCCTACTTGACGCTATGGCAAAGAAATCAATGGTTTATAACGGAACCGGCTCAATCCAAACTTTTTCAAGTTTGGAGACAACAGCTTGATGATTATCGTTCCTCTCTTATTGTTTGATTCTTGCTCATTTGAAAATTACCCATTAAGAGCTGGCCGCTTTGCGGTGCCGGCTCTTTTTTTATGTTAAAATTTTGCGTTAAAAAACCGCTTTCTTATCATTAGAAAGCGGCAATTAAAAAGAGCCCCAGTCATGCCGGGGCTCCGTAAGGTGCTTGATTTTTTATTCGCTAACGCTGCGTTCCATAATATCAATGAAGTCACTCCAGATCTTGGGATCTCTCAAGGCGTCAACTGCCGCCGCTACTTCATTTTCGCAAAGATCTTCTCCGCTGAAGGTCTTGGCGGCGGCGACAATTAAATTGCCGATGTTCGGTTCATTTCGCACTTGTGGGTTGGGATGGCAGAAACGGGCGATTGCTTTAATCATGCCCGGGCCGGACAAATCAGTTTGACTGATCATCCGATCCCACTTATTCAGATCAAGAGTCGTAAAGTGATGGACAAACCGCCGCATGCGCTTAAGGTGGATGTCGCAAAAAGCTTGTCTACCGTCTTGATAATAATAATCAACTCGGCTGACCATGCCCGCGGCATGGATTATTTCTTCATGCAGCTTCGGCGACGGCTTTAGCGGCGCCCAACGCCAGGCCTCATAAATCATGTATGATTCGGTGATGGGCAGGTCGTCCATAGCTAAATCCCAATTGCCGTACTCTTTACCGGCAAACAATTTAACCATTTGGCAGTGTCTTTTTTGGCCCATGACCTCAATCAAGTTAATATTATCCTTGGGGATGGCGATCAGTTTTTGGCCGTCGCGTTCTGTTTCTTGCCAATCGCCGGAAAATTGTTTGAATTTTTTATGGACTTGCTGCGGATTCAATGTGAAGCATCGCTTGCTTGTTGCTAAATCCGGATAAACCGGATAAAGCAGTAAGCTTTTGGCGTCATCATCATAACCGAATACTTTCATTTCAATATCGCGGATGTCGTTGTCTTTTGTGAAGTGAAAACGAACGGTGCCGCCGTTGGTGAATTTTTCCATTACCACTTTGCCGCAGCTTTCGCAACGGTGACCATGGACCCCGGTTCCCGTCGTGCTTATATAGGATCCGCACCAATTACATTTGGCGCATTCCCGTACCAAGTCCGGCTTTACCCTGGCATACCAAGCGCCGGGGGAGGGATATCTCTCATCTTTGGAACAGTCCTTAATGTCGTAGTACCGGCTTAGCCACCTAAAAAGTTTTTTCAGTTTTCGCGGGCCCTTGACGTAAAGTCCGCAATTGGGTATTTCCACCACCCCTTTGATTCTCGGCAGATTAATAGCATCAGGATCTTTTTCAGTATCTGTGAGGTCGTTTTTTCCCGACATGTTTGCCTCCCGCCGATTTAATCGGCTGTTTTTGATGATTTTTTCAAGGTTCTTTTACATTTAGGTATAATGTATAGGCAATTATATCAAATATTCAATAATTTGTCAATATTCTGCAAAATAATCTCTTTGGTATTAAAAAGCCGCTCTTTTGGCAGTAAGAGAGCGGCGGGAATGAGCGATTAGAACTTAACCTTTTTGCCGGATTGATTCAGCTTCTTTTGCAGACGGCAGAAATAACGCGCCAAGCGCAAAGAGAAATAAGCAATCAGAATAACAAAAGCGATTACCGATATGATTAAGAAAAGATAAAAGCAGATTGGGAAAGTCAGGAGAATGACTATCAGTATAACTATCAGAACAAAAGATAAAACAGCCAAAGCAATTAATTCAAGAAGATAAAATAAAAATGAATTGCCTATAATTTGCAGGTAGTCATTAGTATTTTTTATTTCTCGATAAGTAAGCTCCGCCTCATTATATCCGTCAACACAACTATAAGGCGTTTCAGAGATAGCCCCATAAAACAATCTATACAAGCAAAGATTGTAAAGCAACCAATCCTGTTTTTTGCTCAAGCGCCAGGACTTATTGTCGGTAACAAAGGCCTTGGCCGCGGAACAACTCACCCAGGCCCAGAAAACAAGAAAGGGGATCATTTGCAAGATGGCAAGCGTGATCAGCAAGGAAATAAGGCAGGTTAAAAAAGTCATTGTTTTCTCCTATTTTGCCCAATAATTTAGGCGGTTGGTTTTTTGACGATTTTTTTGACGAACAGTTTTATTTGTTCAATTTTAAAGTGCTTTTAACAAACTTCAATATAGTTTATGTTATTTTGGTTACTTTGTCAAGCGTATGTTTTTTTTGCCTGGATTAGCGATTTCTCTCTCTCGTTGTCAAGTTTCAAGGAGGGGCTTGCCAAAAGAAATATTTTACTGTATAATATTAAATAGTTTAGCAAAATTTACCAGATACTAAACATTAAGCGCCTATAGCTCAGTCGGGACGGATGCGACCCCTGGGAGCATCGTCCAGCAGAAGCGAAGTAAACCGAGCCGCAAGCGAGGCGCAACTGAGCGTCGCTTGATGGCGAAGCCATCAGCGCTGCTGAGGAAGAGCAACTTTCGGCCGTAGGCCGAATAGTAATTTAGAAAAGTAAAACATTAAATACCAAACATTAAGCGCCTATAGCTCAGTCGGTAGAGCAACAGCCTTTTAAGCTGATGGTCGCTGGTTCGAGTCCAGCTGGGCGCATAACTAAAAATAATCCGTTGTTTTTTGTTTTGATCTTGACATTTTAGTAAATTTTTGCTAAAATTGGATATTCCCAATATGAGGGATGTTCTTTGATTATTTAGTAACCCTTTGGACATAAGTTTATCAACCAAGGAAAGGATGGCACACCCAATGAAAGCGATATTTCCAACTGCTGAGATTATTGCGTTAATGATGATGAGGACCGCACCTAAAGGAACACATCCCCAATTCCGTCTACAAAATTTTCTTCTTGGGAAGAAAGATTGGGAAACGAATAACTCGGCCAGCATGCATATTGGCGAACAGGGTGAGTTGATTGTTCTGAGATACGCTCTTGGAAAAATCAGGGTCGCCAAAATTGACAGAGTCCTCAAATTGCGATGTGCTAAGTTGCCAGGGGGAGCTAAAATATTTCCCACAAAAAAAGATTTTGAAGATTTCGTCAGGGAAGTCAAAAAGGTCATCGGCAATGAAATTGATCTTTATGTCTGATTGATGATAGAAGTATCAGCCAGCCCCAAACAACATCGTGCGGGGCTTTTCTTTTTTTAAATTTTCAAAGAGCTAAAAGAATTTGCCGCCAAACCCAGTAAATTTTTCAATAAATCGGCTCTTGAAAAATTTACTGAAATGAGTTATACTTAACTCATTGAAAAACTGGAAATTGCCGTAAATCAGAATTAGGATTGGATTTAAAAAACCGCCAAAGAACCGGAAAAAATATCGGGTCAAACCGCATTTTGGTAAAAGAAAATTTTTATGTTTATTTGACTGCAGAAATTATTATGATTTCTGTTTTTTTGTTATATTTTAAACATCTTTTTATTTAGGTTGACATTTTGATAGATATTTGCTAAAATTGGATATTCCCAAGGTGAGGGAATCAATGTATGCAGGTTCTTTGAAATAGCTGATTAATGTTTGGCTATTCTCATTTGGTCCGTATTCTCATAGTACACAGAGTAAAGTCAAGTATGAATATTTAGCATCTTTAACTGTACATTTTTGGGCTTGCTATCGCCCCATAATAGATAGCGGGAGGAAAAAATGACAAAACTGTTGTTGCCGATGGCATGGATTGGATTGATGGTGTGGTGGTTTGTTGGACAGCCAATAGCCAAAAAAATCAAAAATGGTCAACCAATAACTATTAAGGAACAAACTGCATGGGTTGCTGCCTTACTGTTTCTTGTAATAGCAGCATTTGGAGCATTCGGGACTGCTATTTGCATGGTCGTAATAATCTTTGAATCATTATGGCCATGACCTGAAGATTGATTGGCTCAAAAACAATTAATCCCAGATCTACATGAAGCCCCAAACGATATCGTGCGGGGCTATTTCTTTTCATTGATTTTCAAAGAGCTAAAAGAATTTGCCGCCAAACTCAGTAAATTTTCAATAAATCAGAATTAGGATTGGATTTCGTCGGGAGGAAAATCTGCGTCCGCCGACGGCGGACAGCCAAAATGCGTTCGAGCTATCTTTAAAATAAGGCGCTTGACAAAATCATTTATATTTGATAATATGCAATATCCCAATATGAAGCCGTGGTGGTATAACTGAAAATGAAGGAGAAAAAAGATGTTGAAAAAAACCAAGATTATTTGCAGTGCGGGAGTAGGTCGTATTGAAAATGCGGTTAAAGAAGCTATTTGTATGGCTGTTAGAGAACATTCGCTGGTTACTTTTACATTTAATAATGTAGAAATCACTGTGCAAGGCGATTCTTCATATTTTAATGTAATGTCGGCTTATTGGAAAGCAGCACAAGAAGAATCAAGGATTGGCCCAATTTTTTCAGAATAAAAAACAGGGCAAAACTAAAGTGTAAAGCATTACTGGACATTCTGTAATATAAATGAACTGTAATAGCGGTGTTGCATTCACGCAACGTCGCTTTTTTTATGGTTTAGATATGTGTTGGTTTGCCTAATTCGGAGCAATCGGCTAAAATAACAGCATTATCTTTATGCCCAAGATTGCCTTGATCCATGATCATTTGGTGCAGGACGGGGGTGCCGAGCAGGTATTGAAGGTGCTTAAGGGGATGTTTCCCGAAGCGCCGATTTTTACCATTGTCGCGGACAAGGCCAAGACCAACGGTTATTTTTCCGACAAAAAAATCAACACTTCTTTTTTGCAATCATTCCCCTGGGGCGTGAAAAAATACCAGTGGTATCTGCCGCTGATGCCGGCGGCCATTGAAAGCCACGATTTGCGCGGTTTTGATCTCGTGATTTCCTCGGCCTCGTCTTTTGCCAAGGGCGTCATTACTCATCCGGGCACGACGCATATTTGTTATTGCCATACGCCGACGCGCTATCTGTGGCATGACAGCCAGAATTATCTGGACGAACTGAAAGTCATCGCGCCGATTAAGAAGTTTTTGCCTCTGACTTTGCGCCAGCTTAGGACCTGGGATCGTTTGGCCGCCGATCGCGTTGATTATTTTATCGCCAATTCCCGCACCGTGGCCGGCCGAATCAAGAAGTATTACCAGCGCGACAGCCAGGTGATTTATCCGCCGGTTGATGTGGCGCAATTCACCGTTTCCAACGCGCCCAAAAAATATTTTTTGGCCGGCGGCCGCTTAGTGCCTTACAAAAAATTTGATTTGGTTGTTCAGGCATTCTCCCGCCTGGGCATACCGCTTAAGATTTTCGGTTTGGGGCCGGAAGGGGAACGCCTCAAATCATTGGCCAAATCCAACGTAGAATTCTTGGGCAAGGTGAACGATGAAACCAAGAAGCGGCTGTATGCCGAATGCCTGGCTTATCTTAACCCGCAAGAAGAGGATTTCGGCATTACGGCGATTGAAGCCATGGCTTCGGGCCGGCCGGTCATCGCCTACAACCGAGGCGGCGCCACGGAAACGATTGCGCCGGGCCTAAGCGGGGAATTTTTTGATGAGCAGAGTTGGGAGGACTTGGCTGATGTGATAATCCGTTTCCGGCCGGATAAATACGACCCCTGGGCTATCCGCCGGCACGCCGAACAATTCTCTGCCGAGAGGTTTAAGGAGAAAATAAGGGAACTAATCGGGAATTTGGGATTCTAATCGGCCCGGATTTATTTTTGTCAGGAATTTTGCGCGATTTTATGATATTGGATTTGAATTAAAATAATGCGGCATAAGGCATAAATAGAATATAAAATGAAAATAATTTTTGACGGGCGTTGCCTGATGGACGCAAAATATTCCGGCGTGTCCTGGTACGCTCACAATCTGTCGCAACGCTTGCGCCAATTAAACGGCGGCCACGATTGGCTGTTATTTGCCAATTCGTCCAAACCGGCCGACCTGTCTGATTTGGGCTATCCGACAAAAATTTTCCATTATCCCAACAAGTTGTTGAATTTGTTTTTGGGTTTTACGGGCCGGCCGCAATTGGACAAGCTATGCGGCGGAGCGGCGGCGTTTTTCGCGCCGAATTTGAATTTTATTTCCGTTTCCGATTCCTGCCGTTTGATCGTCGCCGTTCATGATTTGTCTTTTCTGGTTTATCCGGAATTCTTTACTTTTAAACAGCGAATCTGGCATAAATTGATCCTGACTTCAGGAGTGTTGAATCGCGCCGATCTCATCATCGCCGATAGCGAGAACACCAAACGGGATTTGATTGACTTGTTGCGCCTGCCGGCGGAAAAAATCAGAGTGGTTTATCTGGGAGCGGGGGAGGAGTATCGGCAGGAAATCCCGCCCGAAGAACTGGAAGCGATTAAAGAAAGATATGATTTGCCGGAAAAGTTTTTGTTATTCGTTTCTTCGCCGGAACCGCGGAAGAATTTGCTCGGCGTTTTGCGGAGTTTGGATAAATTGCCCGAAGTTAACTTAGTTGTCGCCGGCGCCGGGGGCTGGAAGAATCGCCAAGAATTGAGAATAATTAAAAACAGCGGCAACGTAAAAATGATCGGTTACGTGCCGGAGGCGGACAAGCCGGCTTTGTACCGTTTGGCGCGCGCCCTGGTTTATCCGTCGTTTTATGAAGGTTTCGGTTTGCCGATTTTGGAAGCCCTGGCCTCGGGTTGCCCGGTTATCGCTGGCAATAACTCATCGCAAGGCGAAGTGCTGGGCGATTGCGGCCTGCTGGTTGATCCTTATGACATAAACAGTATCGCCGAAGCGATGTCCGAATTATGGCGGAACGACACATTGCGCGTTGAGTTTTCTATCCGCGGACGCGAGCGGGCCAAGATGTTTGACTGGGATAAAACAGCGGGGGAAACATTAAAAAGCATTGTTTCTTAATATTGTTGAGCGGGTTGCTTTTTATAACACAAATTTCATATATATAAATTATAAGATTCTTGAGCGTTGTTTATACTTTTTTAAACGACTAATTGTCATTCCGAGCGAAGTCGAGGAATCCCTTAAATTAGACAAGATATTAACTCCGGCTCAAGGGATTCCTCCACTCGCCTCATTTCATTCGGCTCGGTCGGAATGACAGAGTACAAGCAACACTCAAGAATTTTGCATATAAATGTAAATAAAACACCCGCTTGAGCAGAAGGCCCAAGCGGGATAGAGGAATATGGCTAATGAAGGTGATAAAGGTGCGGTAGAAAACTGAAAGGTTTGCCATCTACTCTAATAAGCGTGTCGCCTATGCGATCGCGGCTAATATCAAGGTAGATACATTCACCGTCGGCATCGCTAGCCTCGCAATGTAAGGTGATGCTTTCTTCAGGGTAAGGCATTATTCGCGATGTCAGCCAATAATGATAATCAATTACTTGCACCTGAACAAATCCTTCTTTTTGGAGCATTCCGACTGCTTTAGATTTCGTTTGCTCCACCGTGCCGATAATCATTAATATAGCGGCGAAAGAAATAACCGACGTCGCCATGAGCAAACTTTGGAGACTTACAAATAACACAGTTAGGCCGGTGGAGAAAGACTTTTTCCCGCTCATTAGTAGTTGCTCCTTAATGGTGATAGCGAATCCGGCAAATCCCCCTGAACGCGGATCTTCCAGTAATTATCCAGCGCTCTGATTATTTTGACTACCGCCGGATTGCCGGTGGTGTTGGTAGCGACGCAGTAAAACACTTTAACACTGTTGCCGCGGTCATCAACCTCGTTTGTCTGGTCGATAACCACAACATTGGAAAACCCGTAGGCCTCCGCAACTTTTATGGCTTTTCTCTCGTTGTGCCCTTCATTCAGCACAAGAAAAAAAGCGATAACTAATGCGGCAATTCCTATAAACAGTAAAAATCGAACTTCAGAATCCGTTTTCATTCTCTCTATCCCCTTTCGGTTTACCCGGTTTAGGTTTAGTACATCAGAGGTTCAGAGTCGTCTCCGCCAAACGAAGCGAAGACGAATTGGCGCTTGGACTGCAGCAGAGACGGGATTTCCTTCCCGGCGTCAACCAGGGCGTCACGGATATTACGTTGTTGGTCTTTTTCTAAAGCTGATCGCCGCGCTTGGCAATCAATCCGAAGAATAGACCGCTCCAGCCGTTTTCGTCTGCTCGCCATCCATCCCCCGCGTTTGTCTTTCAGGACTTTACGGCGGCCGCCAGGAAGGCGAATCTTAAGTCGTTTTTTCTTAATCTGGGGCTTATGATGCCCCAGATCCGGTACTTCCGACGGGGTTGCCGTCAATTCATACCACAGATCCCAGTCCTTGGTTTCTAAGGGCTCTAAGGGCATTCCTGCACTCCTTAAATTGTTAATGTTCTGACCCCAAAAAACTACATTACATAATTATAGCATACCTTGATTTTTTTGTCAAGTACTTTATCCACAGGGTCGGCTTATGGAATACAGCCCAAAGTTTATAGCAATAAAGTGTTTAAAATTAGATAAAAAAATGTTCACTATTTAGTTTAACCAAAATAATCAGCTCGTAATTTTGCTTAAAATAGCGGATAAGTGTTAATATGAATATATTATGAAAATACTCATAGACGCCCGTCTTTACGGCACTAAGCACGCCGGGATCGGCCGCTACACCCAAGAACTCATTAAAAATTTGGAAGTTGCGGACACGCAAAATAAATATGTCATCCTATTGCAACGGCAGAATTATGATGAATACCGGCCGCGGAATCCCAATTTCAAAAAGTATCGCGCCGATTTCCGCGTTTACGGTTTTTTTGAACAAATCCTTCTGCCGTTTTTGATTTATTCCCATCGGCCGGATCTGGTCCATTTCACCCACTTCAACGTGCCGTTGTTTTTTTTCGGCCGTTACCTGGTGACCATCCACGATTTAATCGTCAGCCACTATCCGTCCAGCCGGGCCACCACCCGCCATCCCTTGCTGTATAAATTTAAGTTAATGGCGTATCGCCTGGTGGTTTCTCGGGCGGCGCGGCGCGCTCAAAAGATCATCGCTGTTTCCCGGTACGCTCAAAAAGATATTGCGCGTTTGTTAAAAATCAAGCCGGAGAAAATTTCGGTGATTTATGAGAGCGCGGATTTGCCTCGGGAATCAGCGATTGATCAGGCGGAATTATTAAAGCGCTTGAATGTTACCGGCGATTACCTTCTGTATGTCGGTTCGGCTTATCCGCATAAGAATCTGGAAAAACTGATTGAAGCGTTTCCGATCGTCTTAAAACAATATCCTGATTTGAAATTAGTCCTGGCCGGCAAAAAAACTTTTTTCTATCAACGTTTGGGCGAGGGAATCAAGGAAGAATTCAGAAACAAAATTATCCTGACCGGTTATTTGACCGATCAAGAATTAGCCGGCCTGTACGCTAAAGCCAAGCTGTACGTTTTCCCGTCGTTAATGGAGGGTTTCGGCCTGCCGCCACTTGAAGCGCAAAGCTACGGTTTGCCGGTGGTGTCGGCCGACTCCAGCTGTCTGCCGGAAATATTGGGCGACTCGGCGGTTTATTTTAATCCCGAGGACGTCAAAGATATGGCGGAAAAAATCATTTCGGTTTTGGCTGACAGTAATTGGCAACGGCAGTTGGCTGATAAGGGACGGGAAAATATCAAGCGGTTTTCTTGGCGTAAAGCGGCGGAGGAAACTGTTGAATTATATAATTCAATAATCAAGTAGGTCATATTTTTCGCCGCGGCATCATCAGCGCGGCATTATAAAAATGTTATCCACACCCGGGGTTGTTTAACGCCGGGTGTTTGTGTTATAATATAACCAAATGTAAACAAAATTTATCAAGGTGGCAAAGAAAAAATCTTTAAACAAAGAAGGACTTGAGCCAATGGTTTTTGATTTGGAAAATAAACCAGCCAAACCGGTCCGAAAATCACGCGCCCCCAGCCGCAAATCGGCTGATGTTTCATTTGCTTCAATTATCGCTCCCGCCGGCATTTCGGCTGTCGGTTTGCCAAATGAAACCGCGGATAAAGCTGATAAAACAGAGATAATCGTTAATCAACCCCAAATTAAAAGTTTCAATCTGCGCATTGCCGAAAATCAGCTTGATGTTTATCGCTCTCCGCATCTTTTGAATTTGTCTGAAGCCGGCAGAATAGAAAAAACCAAACCGGAACAACACCGAAATTGGCCAGTAGAAGACATGCCGGCCGGCAAAATACTATCCAAATTTAAAATACTGGAATTTTTTGATGTTTCACGCAGCGAGATATATTTGTACCTGTTAAGAACCGCGCAGATTGTCAGAACTTTTTTCTTGATTCTTTTTTCCCGCGCCAAACTGGAATCCAAACTGCCCGCTCGCGCCGGCAACTCCGAAAACAAAGCGGTTGATCGCTTGGCCGAGACCTCTTTTGTCAATTTATTTTTATTTGCCGCCAATCAGTTTTATCGCGTTTATCTGGCGGCTTACAAGTTTTTCTGGCTGGCTTACTTGTTTGCCGGAAAAATAAATTCCCGCGATCAAGTGATTTATTTGCCTCGGCCCGGCGCCGAACCGCAGAAGGCGGCGATCATTGATGATTTAATCCAAATCAACGAGGCGCCGACCATCGTTGAACTGATCAAAGAATACGCGCCGCAAACCAAAATTCGTCCGTTGCCGGCGCCGCCTTCGGCCAGGGAAGTGCGGGAGAAATATTTGGAAGCCAACCCCTTTTTGCGCCGGGGCGTGATTTTGAATCCGCAGCCGCCGTCAATGGAATGGCCCAAGCATCAGTGGAATTTTTCTTTTTCCAATTTTGAATTCCAAAGCGCCGTGCTTCGGCCGGCAGCGGTTTTTTGCGGCATACTTTTGGCTTTGTTCGGCTCCGTCAAAATCATCACTTATTGTGATAACGCTTTAAGCGTCAAAGGCCAGGTGCTGGGCGCGGCCGAACAAGCGGCGGGCAACGCGCTCCAGGCCGGCGATAAATTAAAAAGTTTTGATTTGGCTTCGGCGCAGACGGATTTTTCATCGGCTCAACGGGATTTTCAATCGGCGCGATCGCAATTAGACCGGATCAAATCGTTCATTACCGTTTTGGCCGATATTGTTCCGGCCAGCAATATTTATAAAAGCGGCAAAAACACGCTGGAGATGGGGGAACATTTGTCCGCCGCCGCCGCGGGATTATTGTCCGGCATCAATAATATTTCTTCTTCCACCGATTTATCCCTATCCAATAGAGTCAGGAATTTTTCTCTGGCGGTCAAACCGGCCGCGATTGAACTGTCCGCCGCCAATCTCAATGCCGCGTCAATCAATCCGTCGCATTTGCCCCAAAGCAGCCAAAAGCAATTTACCAAACTTAAAAACGCTCTGCCCCAAGCCGTTAGCGCCTTGACCCAGTTCCAAGAAACCCTGGATTTTGCCGCGGCGGTTTTGGGCGACAACGAACTGCGCCGTTACTTGTTGGTCTTCCAAAACGACAACGAACTGCGCGCCACCGGCGGATTCATGGGCAGTTACGCTTTGGTTGATTTTAAAAACGGCAAAATAGAAAAGATCACTATTCCGCAAGGCGGCACTTATGACGTGAGGGCCGGTTTTAATAAATTATTAGAGCCGCCCGAACCTTTGCGCTTGGTTTGCAGCCGTTGGGAATTTCAAGATGCCAATTGGTGGCCCGATTGGCCAACTTCGGCGGCTAACATTAAATGGTTTTATGAAAAATCCGGCGGACCGACCATAGACGGCGTGATCGCCGTTAATTCCGGCTGGCTTAAGAATTTGTTGCGAGTAACCGGCCCGATTGATTTGCCGCAGTACGGCAAAACCGTTACCGCCGATAATTTTGAAGAAGAACTGCAACGCAGCATTGAATTGCAGGCGGCGGATAAAGCCAAACCCAAGAGGATTTTATCGGAATTGGCGCCGAAGATTTTGGATAAGATTTTCAATCTGCCGGCCAAAGATAATTTGCGTTTGGCCGAGGTCGTGGCCGGCGCGCTTAAGTCCAGCGACATCCAATTATATTTTGACGATGAGGGCCTGCAGAAATTCGCGCTCAAAAACGATTGGGCCGGGGCTTTGGCCGCTCCCGCTCCGTACGTTGATTACTTGAATGTCGTGGCTACCAATATCGGCGGCGGGAAAACCGACGATTTGGTGCGCCAGAAAATTTATCACCAAGCGGAAATCCAAGCCGACGGTTCCGTGATTGACCGGGTGGTCATCAGCCGTTATAACGCGTCTTCAAAAGAAGACCCCCTAAGAAAATCAGCCAACAATACTTATTTGCGAGTTTACGTGCCCGCGGGCAGTGAACTTTTGGGCGCTTACGGCTTTAAAGGTTTTACCGGTTCCGCTTATAAAGTTTTGGATCAGGGCGCGGCGAAGAGCGATTTGTTAGCCGAAGAAACAGTTGCCGCTGACGGCATCGGCGGCACCAAGGTTTATCGGGAAAACAACTATACTGTTTTTGCCAATTGGACGGTAATCGGCCCGGGCGAAAGCCGGGAAGTCGTATTGATTTATCGTCTGCCGTTTAAAATCGGCAAAAATTTCCAACCCAAGGGCTTGGTTGAATCGATAGCCAATCTTTTTGCTTCGGAAATCACCCCTTATAATTTTATTTTTCAGAAACAGTCCGGCCGCAGCCAGGATCAAATTCAAAGCGTGGTTACTTATGGCAACAATTTATCGCCTAAATTAGTTTATCCCCAAACCGCCACGGTGGAAAACAACAATATTTATTCCCAGGCGCAAACCGATCAGGATCGTTATTTAAGCATTGCCTTCATTAAGTAATTTTATTTAAAATCTTATTACGTTTATGTTAAAAAAAGACCTTGACCGTGAAACATTAATCAATAATGAAACCGACATTGATTCGGGAAACGTTGATTTGGAAAACGCCGCCGCCAGACCGGATGACACGACAGAAGCGGCCGAGAAAAATAATCGTCCGGCAGCTAAATCAGCCAAGCGCGGTTTGTTTCAATTAAGACGAGGCAGCAGCGGCAGGCAGAAGGAAATCTCCCGCGATTTGGCCGAGGTTTACACCGATGAAGACGGAGTAATACCGGATTTGACTCGTCTGGAATCGCATGAACGGCCTTTGTGGCAGACCATTGTCTACACTTTAATCGCGGTTTTGGCCGTGTTGCTGGCCGGCGCGGCTGTCATTTATTTGATTTTTGCCAACCTTAACAACGATACTTTTACCAACGAGCGCATAACTTTCAAATTAGAGCCGCCGATTTCCATTGTTTCCGGGCAAGAAGGCGTCTATACCGTCATTATTGTCAACCGCGAACGGGTGAATCTTTATGACCTGGACATTGAATTAAAATATCCCGACACTTTCCAGCTGGTTTCTTCTTCGCCGCTGGCGACCGGCGACAAAAAAAATACTTGGAACATTTCGGTGTTAAAAGTCGGCGAAACGCAAAAAATAGAATTGCGCGGCAAGATTGTCGCTCCGCTTAACTCCGTTTTGACTATTACAGGCGCCATGACTTTCAAGCCGGCCAATTTAAACGCCGAGTTCAGCCAGAAATTCAATTTGGACATGGGCGTCAACGCCTCTACGATTATTTTGACCGTGTCCGGTCCGGACAAGACGCTGGCCAACCAGAATATTTCTTACACGATTGATTTGCGCAATATCGGCGTTGAGCCCTTAAGCGATCTGGAAGTGGTGGCTGAATACCCGCAAGGGTTCGCTTTGTCTTCCACCAGTCCGGCCGCCAAAGACGGCACCAATAATGTTTGGACCGTGGCTCAACTGGCCACTTCCACCGACACGGCCACCAGCAGCAACAAGAAAATAACCGTTAGCGGCAGCTATTCAGGCATTATTGATTCGGGCAATCAGGAATTCAAAGTCAAAGCTAATTTGAAAAATCAAGGCGAATACATCCTGCAAAGCGAGCAGTCGGCTATTACCGCCGTCGTCAAGGATCAGCTTAGTTTGAGCGTGGTAGTCAACGGTTCGGGCGAAGACCAGCCCGTGTCTTTCGGCGATTTGCTGGTGTACACGGTTAATTTTAAAAACACCGGCACCGAGGACTTAAAAAATGTGGAACTTACCGCCAAGTTGGATTCGCAGATTTTGGATTGGACAACTTTAAGCGGGGACTATTTGGGAAAGGCCGGTGAGGGCGCGATTGTTTGGACCGGCAAGGAATTGCCCAAGCTGTTGAATCTGCGGCCGGGCGAAGAGGGTTCGGTAACCTTTCAGTTAAGAGTCAAGGATTTGGCGGCCATCGGCTCTTTGGACATCTCCAAGTTCAGCGTGGAGAGTTCGGCTCAAGCGAAAATAAAAAGCGCGGACGGCGATAGCATCATCAATTCAAAAACCGTCGTTAATTCCATTAATTCCGACTTAAGCTTGATTGCCGGAGCGCGTTACTATGACGCGGACAATCTGCCTTTGGGTTCCGGTCCGATCACGCCTCAAGCCGACGTAACCTCGTCTTACAATATCCGTTTGTCTTTGACTAATAATTTGCATGACATCGGCAATATTGAAGTCAGCGCCATTTTGCCCAAATTCGTTGCTTGGGATAATAAAGAAAACCATAACACCGGCGATTTTTTGTATAATTCCAAAACCAAAAAGCTGTCATGGCGGATTTCTAAATTGCCCAAATCAGTCAAAGACGCGGCTGTTGATTTTAACGTCTCCATCAAGCCGACGACTGACGATATCGGCCGAGTGTTGATTCTGATTCCGGAATTCAAATTGACAGCCAAGGATTTGGAAACGGGCTCGGATATTTCTAAAACGGTTAAAGCGGTTACCACGGCTTTCTCCGATCCCATCATGGGCAATTTGTCGGGAATCGTAGAATAAAAGAGTAAATTCATAAAGGGGGAGCAAGACAAACAATTAATGTTATTGCGGATGTATTTTAAACTGTCTAAAAAATCCAAAAAATCCCAGGCGCGGTTAGGAAAATTAAAAACCGCTCACGGCATCATTAAGACGCCGTTTTTTATGCCGATTGCCACTAAAGGCGCGGTCAAGAATCTGACGGCCGCGGACGTGCGGCAACTCGGTTCGCCGATATTGTTATCCAACACTTACCATTTGTATTTGACGCCGGGCAGGGAAGTGCTGTCTGCCGCCGGCGGTTTGCATAAGTTCATGGATTGGCGCGGAGCCATTCTAACCGACTCAGGCGGTTTCCAGGTCTTTTCGCTAGCCAAAATCAGAAAAATCCTGCCGCAGGGCGTGGAGTTTCGTTCGCACTTGGACGGCAGCAAACATATTTTGACGCCCAAATCGGTTTTGGATATTCAAAAAGTCATCGGTTCGGATATCGCTATGATTCTGGACGTCTGTCCGCCGTCAACCGCCAAGCATCAGGAGGTCAAGGAAGCGGTTGAGATTACAACCAAGTGGGCCAAGGAAGCGGCCAAGGTGGTTAAAAGCCGAAAGTCCAGAAGCAAAAACCAGGATAAGCAATTATATTTCGCTATCGTCCAGGGCGGGGTGTATAGGGATTTGCGCGAGCAATCGTTGAATGACTTGGTTAAATTGAATTTTGACGGTTATGCCGTAGGCGGTCTGGCCGTCGGCGAAACCAACAAAGAAATGTACGGGGTATTGGATTATCTGGCGCCGCAGTTGCCGGCTGACAAACCGCGTTATTTGATGGGCGTGGGCACGCCGGAAAACATTATTGAAGCGGTCAAACGCGGGATAGATATGTTTGATTGCGTCATTCCGACCCGCGAAGCCAGGCATGGACGGTTGTATTTATTTAAGCAGGTATCACTATTATCGTCATCCTCGCGCACCTTGCCTACTGGCAGTCAGGGGCGGGGATTCATAAATAAAAATTTATATAAGAAACACTGGATTCCCGCCTACGCGGGAATGACGGAGGAGAAAGCGGGAATGACGGAGGAGAAAGCGGGAATGACGGAGGAGAAAGCGGGAATGACGGAGGAGAAAGCGGGAATGACGGAGGAGGCGGATTTTTATGAAACCATCAACATCACTAACGCCAAATACAAGAATGATTTTTCACCAATCAATAATACCAATTTAAAGAATTTTTCCAAGGCCTATTTGCATCATTTGTTTAAAACCGGCGAACCGTTGGCTATGCGTTTGGCCACCCTTAATAATCTTGATTTCTATCTGCGACTAATGGAAACGATCAGACGGCAAATAAAAAATGGCAAATTATAAAACTTTTTAAGCGGAAGAAAAAATTGATAATTAATGCCCGGCTAATCCGGGTATTAATTATCCACAGCCCGGCCTTGACAAAATTAGCCAAATTAGGTTAACTTAACGGTTAAGAGGCACATTAAAATTGAAAAATTGGGAAAAACAAGTAAACATAAGCCGATCGTAAAATCGGCGAGGAGAACAATAAATGGAAAGCGACAGATTGGAGAAGTTGAAGCATATCCTGGAAAAAGCAAAAAGCGCTAAAAAACCGGTTATTGTCATCCTAACCCATTTGGATCCTGATTCTATGGGTTCGGCCGAAGCCGTGAGGTTTATCGCCAAATCGCTTGGCATTGATCAAATCACTATTTTATATTGCGATGAATCGGCCGATGAGCAGAATGAGGCAATTATCAACAAGCTGTCTTTGGACAGGCGGATGCGGCCGATTGGCGATTGGACCGAATTCCCGGATAGCAATTGCTACGTCATGGTTGATTCCAATTCGCCGGGCGACAGTCGTCTGAAACACGCCAAAGATAAACTTAATTTCGCCGTAGTTATTGATCACCATCGGAATGAAAAAATCAGAGAAACCGATGATAGTTTTGTCTGGTTGGAAGATTGCGGCGCTTGCGCCACTATGATGTGCGAATTGCTTATCGGGCTGAATTTATTAAATACCGCCAAACTCAACGGTGATTTCAAGGATTTGCCCCTGCTGCTTTCCTTGGGTATTTATACGGATACCAAGGGCTTGATCAGCGCCGGACGGAATGACCGTGAGGCATTTGCCCAAGTGGCCAGCATGGCTGAAGAAGCTGACTTGCAGTTTTTCATTAATTACCAGATTTCCCAAAGTTACATGGAAGCGCTTAAATGCGCTCTCAATTCCATGTCCACCCAAGGCATGAAAGTAGTGGCTTATGCCGGAGAAATCAGCTCCAAGGAAGCCACGGTCATTGCTCGGGTAGCTGATTTTTTTATTCGCATTAAAGGTTTTTCCCTGGCCGTGGTTTGGGCCACGGTTGACGATCAACAAATTACGATTTCCGCCCGTGGCACCGACTTCGGCACGCCGCTTGATGAATTCATGCGTTCTCGGTTTAGAATCGGCGGGGCCAAGGTGTCCAGGTGGGGTTTATGGGAAGGCGGCGCGCAGTTGTCTTATGATTTTGGTTTTTTTCATTCCTCAATCAATAGAACGGAACGGATTGCCGTAGCTCAAACATTGATAACGAATTTGGTTTTGAATAATTGATTCTCATGATACGTTGTCGTTGTCATTGATTAATTTGGCATTAACAATAACAATTAGCGTCTTTTACCCTCGGATTTCAATCCGAGGTTTTTATTTTGCTCTGCCGCAACCGATAATCGCGGCTGGTTTTGCCTGCCCCGTCATTTATGCTATAATTATGTCAAAAGTTATCCCCATTTTATGGATTCAGCCGTAAATAATAATCCGCTCCAAAATAAGCTATCAGACAAGCCATCGCGCTGGTCTTTTTTGCGTCGGCCTTTAGCCCTATGGCTTGCGGCGCTTTTGATTTTGCTTAGCTTTTTTATCGGCGCGGCGGTTGGCGGCCGAGGTAAAATCGTATCCGACAACACCGTCATCAAGGGCGCGACTGACCAAGCGGCGGCTGGCGCCGTGAAAGCGGCAGAACCGGCCAGCTCTACTGCCGGCGAAGCCGGAGCCGCACTGCCGGCATACCTGAAAAAAAATGTTGATTTCCAATTATATTGGGACACTTTGGGTATTATTCATAATAAATACTACAGCCAGGATATTCCCGATACCAAGTTGTTTTACGGTTCCTTGCAAGGCATGGTGGCGGCTTTGGGCGATCCTTATTCGGTTTTTTTGACTCCCTCCGACGCCCAGCAGTTTCAGGATGATCTTAAGGGCGCTTTTGAGGGCATCGGCGCGGAAATCGCGGTCAAAAACAGCCAGCTTATAATCGTTTCACCCCTGGATGATTCGCCGGCCATGAAAGCCGGTTTAAAACCCAAAGATTGGATTATAAAAATCAACGGCACGTCCACCGAGGGCATGAGTTCCCAGCAGGCAGTCAATTTGATTCGCGGCAAAGCCGGCACTAAAGTTAATTTGACTGTTTATCGCGACGGCTGGACCGAATCGCAAGCAATTGAAATTACCCGCGCCCCCATCGTGGTTAAGAGTTTGACTTTGGAATATCTGGCCGGCGGCGCGATTGCCCAGATTAAAGTTCGGCAATTCAATGACGATACTATGCCGCTTTTTGATCAAGCCATTTCAAATATTTTAACGAAGCCAAATGTCAAAGGCGTTATTCTTGATCTGCGCAACAATCCCGGCGGCTACCTGGAATCGGCCGTGCAAATGGCGGGCGAGTGGAACGGCGAAGGAGTCGTGGTATCGGAAAAAAATCGCGACGGCACGAAAACCGATCATCGCGCTTACGCCAATCCGCGCCTGATTGATTATAAAACCGTTGTTTTGGTTGACGGCGGCAGCGCCTCGGCCTCGGAAATAGTTTCCGGCGCTCTAAAGGATTGGGGCAAAGCCACTTTAGTCGGCATGAAGACCTTCGGCAAGGGCTCGGTGCAGGATTTGACGGACTTGCCCGACGGCAGCCAGATTAAATTGACGATAGCCAAATGGTTTACCCCTAACGGTTCTTCCATTGACGATCAGGGGATTGAGCCGGATGTCAAGGTGGATTTGACTGAAGACGATTATAACAATGATCGCGATCCGCAGTTGGCTAAAGCGATAGAATTGCTGAAATAACCGCTTAGTGATTGCAATGACGCAAATAAATTATGAAAATTGTTTACTTAAAAAATTCCAATACTTACAAACGCGGCGACGTTAAGGAGGCGGCCGAGGGTTACGCGCGCAATTATTTGTTGCCGCAAGGATTGGCTGTGGCGGCAACCGCCGACAATCTGGCTAAAATCAAGCGGGAAGCGGAGAAAAAAGTCAAAACGCAAGAAAGCGCCGTCGGCAAATACCAGGACCTGGCGGAAAAAATTCGCGGCCGCAAAGTGACAATCAAGGGCAAGGCCAATAAAAACGGCAAGTTGTATGCGGCCATAACCGGACAAGAAGTCAAAGCCGCGTTAAAGAAATTGGGTTTTGATCTTGGCGAAGCCGAAATAATCTTTCCGGGCCATTTGAAAGAGGCCGGAGATTTTGAAGTTCGGGTTGACTTCGGCCACGGTTTAATGTCGGAAATAATAATCTTAGTTCGCGTATGATAAGATTTTTTATTTTTTTACATCATTAAATAGAGGACTCATCGCCTCTATTTTTTTACCCCGCCAAATACGTTTACCTCTCCTTCGTCATTCCCGCGCACTTTCTTCGTCATTCCCGCGCACTTTCTTCGTCATTCCCGCGTAGGCGGGAATCCAACAACCCCTCCGTCATTCCCGCGTACCTTCTTCGTCATTCCCGCGAAGGCGGGAATCCAGGTTGAATTAAATTTTCACGATACCCCTCCGTCATTCCCGCGCACCCTGCCTACCGGCAGACAGGGGCGGGAATCCAATCCTCCCCCTCCGTCATTCCCGCGTACCCTGCCTACCGGCAGACAGGGGCGGGAATCCAATCCTCCTCCTTCGTCATTCCCGCGAACCTTCTTCGTCATTCCCGCGAAGGCGGGAATCCAACAACCTCTCCGTCATTCCCGCGAAGGCGGGAATCCAAGTAGTTGAAATTCTATGACTAAATATTCCTATGTCTATATTTTGGCCAGTCAAAAGAATGGAACGTTATATATCGGTGTAACTAATAATCTACTAAAAAGAGTTTGGGAACATAAGAATAAATTTATTAATGGTTTTACGGAGAAGTATAATGTAGATAAATTAGTATATTATGAAGTTTTTGAAAGTATTAGTGAGGCAATTTTAAAAGAGAAACAGCTAAAAAATTGGAATAGGCAATGGAAAATACGGATTATACAAGAAATGAATCCAGATTGGAAAGATCTATATAAAGAAATGATTTAAATAATGGATCCCCGCCTGCGCGGGGATGACGGTGAGAAACAAAGGGGATGACGGTGAAAGATAAAAAGGATGACGGTGAAAGATAAGGGGGAGGAAGGCAAGAAAAACGAAAACGATGAAGAAATGATTTGAATGATGGATCCCCGCCTGCGCGGGGATGACAGTAAGAAAAACAAAGGGATGACAGTAAGAAAAACGAAAACGATGAAAAAAAGCAGTAAAAAACAAGGGATGATATAAAAAATAAAGGAGGATAATAGTGAAATATATGTCAGAAATCAAAAAAGTCGTTATCACCGGCGGGCCTTGCGCTGGCAAAACCTCAATTATTAATTTATTGAAAGAAGAATTCGGCGACGCCATTATCACCGTGCCTGAAGCGGCGACTTTGCTTTTGGCCGGCGGTTTTCCTTTGCCGGGCAAACACTTGGATTGGTGCGACGGGTGGCAGTATTCCTTTCAGAAAAGCGTCTTGCATTTGCAGAAATCATTGGAGGACGCCTATTCGCTGATGGCCGAGCGCAAGGGCGCCAATCTTTTATTGTGCGATAACGGCTTGCCGTCGGGCGCGGCTTATATGCCCGGCGGGATTGAGGAATTCGCGGCTTTATACGAAATTGATTTTGAAAAAGAATTATTGGATTATGATTCAGTCATTCATTTGGAAACCATCGCGCTATCGCAACCGAAAAAATACGGCAAGCATAACAATGAAAATCGCTACACTTCGCTGGAAGAGGCGATTAAACGAGATATTTTAATTAAAGAAGTTTGGCAAAGCCACCCGCGCTGGCAGGTGATCCCCAGCACTTGGGCGTTAGAAGAAAAATTCCATAAAGCCAAGGAGACAGTTAAAAAATATTTGTAAAATAAGCGCCCGCCGGATTTTTCCAGCGGGCACGTAAGGTGCGAAAATAAATTATTCGGAAGCAATCAGCCAACGGCCGATGGCGCGACAAGCCGGCAGAAATGTTTTGGTCAGATATTTCAAACCAGCGCCCAGACCAGTAACCAGACCTAAGCCCAGACCGACGACCAAACCGAGACATAAACTGCAAGTCAGACCAGCGCCCAGACCAGCGCCCAGAGCGAAGACCAAACCGACGATCAGACCTAAGCCCAGACCGACGACCAAACCGAGACATAAACTGCAAGT
>Ga0172379_10002011_pt1 | contig 37786 bp, 38 predicted proteins | sample GrowelOW334metaG_FD_119756 | JGI IMG/M metagenome (GOLD analysis project Ga0172379, IMG submission 119756) | Groundwater microbial communities from an aquifer near a municipal landfill in Southern Ontario, Canada - Groundwater well OW334 metaG | ecosystem: Environmental > Aquatic > Deep... | reverse complement strand
GCAATACCCATCTTCTCTTGGTCTGCTTTCGTCTTCGGTTCAATACGGAGTGACACAACCGGTTCTGGGAATTTAATTTGTTCAAGTTCTATCGGATTTGCTTCATCACAAAGAGTGTGTGATGTCTTTGTATCTTTAAGACCGACCGCCGCTGCGATTTCACCCGCGAACACCTTTTCAACTTCTTCGCGTTTGTCGGCTTGCAAGCGCACTATGCGGCCAACGCGTTCTTTAGTTCCAGTCGTTGAGTTATAAACATACGATCCGGCAGAAAGCGTTCCTGAATAAACACGGAAGAATGTCAGAGCGCCCACAAATGGGTCTGTTTGAAGCTTAAATGCGAGCGCACAAAATGGTTCATCATCTGACGCGTGTCGTTCAATCGGCTCGCCTGTTTTCGGATTTGTTCCAGTCGCTGGTGGAAGGTCAAGCGGAGATGGCAATAAATCAACAACAGAATCCAATACGAGTTGGACACCTTTATTCTTGAGCGCACTGCCACAATAAACAGGAAATACCTCATTATGGATAACCGCCTTACGCAAAATTGCTTTTAGGTCTTCAAGTGACGGTTCTTTGCCTTCAAGATAGGCATTCATCGCAGCATCGTCTTGCTCCACAATGCGCTCAATAAGTTCAGCACGATACTTCTTCGCATCTTCAAGAAGTGCCGCTGGGATTTCTGCCTCTACAACTTCTTCGCCCATATTTCCGGAGAATGTGTATGCCTTCATCGTGAGTAAATCAACCGAACCCTCGTGCGCCGCCTCTTCTCCTATAGGAATTTGCATTCGAATTGCTTTTTGTGAGAGTCGGTCAAGAATGCTTGCATACGATCGTTCAAAAGATGCACCGGCACGGTCAAGTTTATTTATAAAACAAATGCGCGGTACTTGCGCTTCATCGGCATAGCGCCAGTTTGTCTCGGATTGTGGTTCAACACCGGCTACTCCATCAAAAACAACAATTGCACCATCAAGAACACGCATTGATCGTTTTACTTCTGCAGTGAAATCAATGTGTCCTGGTGTATCAATAATATTGAAACGGGACTTTTTTGAAGTATCTTTCTTGTCCTTCTCGCCTGTCTTTGTCCAAAAACAAGTAATAGCGGCTGAAGTGATGGTAATGCCGCGCTCGCGCTCTTGCTCCATCCAATCGGTAGTCGTTTCGCCTTCGTGCACTTCACCAATTTTGTGTTGGCTTCCAGTATAGAAAAGAATACGCTCGCTAACGGTCGTTTTGCCAGCGTCAATATGAGCGATGATGCCGAAGTTACGCACTCTTTCTAGAGGATAGTCGCGGTTCATAAATTAAATAAAAAATAAAAGCCTTACGGCGTTGCAAACAATATTACTACCAAGCGAGCCGAGTGACAAATGTATGTCTTCATATATTTGTCCGAGGCAAGCGCAGGGAGAAAGCTCGGCTTTGCGAGCTTACCACGCAAAGTGAGCAAATGCCTTGTTGGCTTCTGCCATACGATGCATTTCGTCTTTCTTCTTAATCGCATCTCCTTCATTCTTGGAAGCGAGGAGAAGTTCTGCGGCTAGTTTATCTGCCATTGGCTTCCCTTTTTTGGAGCGGGCGGCAGTGATAATCCAACGAAATGAGAGAGCGAGTCGGCGGCTCTGCGGCACTTCGCGCGGTACCTGATAATTTGCACCTCCAACACGACGCGAACGAACTTCCATCAACGGAGAGACATTTCGCAACGCCGCTTCAAATGTCTCCAACGGGTCAACATCTCCTTCTTTTATTTTGGCGAGAGCATCATAGACAACTGCGCGCGCAGTATCTTTCTTACCATTCCACATTACTGCATTAATAAAACGAGAAAGCGTTTCAGAACCATATTTTAGGTCTGGTCGCCACGAGCGTTTCTTTTTAAGAGGTCGTCTCATATTTTATTTTGGGCGCTTCGCACCGTAGCGTGAGCGACCGCGGCGGCGCTTCTCTACACCGCTCGCATCAAGCTTGCCGCGTACTATTGTGTACTGAACTCCAATATCCTTCACACGGCCGCCGCGTAGCAACACCACTGAGTGTTCCTGCAAATTGTGTCCCATACCGGGAATGTATGCAGTAACTTCCATACCATTCGTAAGCTTCACACGGGCGATTTTACGGATAGCGGAGTTCGGTTTTCTTGGTGTCTTTGTGGTTACCTTCGTACAAACGCCTCGCTTGAATGGCGAAGGATAAAAGGTCGGGCGATTTTTGAGTGTATTAAAACCACGCGCAAGAGCGAGCACACCCGTCTTGCGCGATTTGTTCTTTCGGCCTCTCTTAGAGAGTTGATTGATTGTGGACATTTATTTAAAAACCCGCGAACACGCGGATAAAGGCACTATATATAATAGTGTACCAAAACGCAACTATCGTAACAATAGTAACTTGGGTGTTTCACACCCAAGTTATTCAAGTTCAAATAACAACTCATCGAAATCTTTCATTTCAACTTTTCTTTTTATAATTGATTCTAAAGATGAAAGAGCAAATTTTTCATATTCATTGCTGTTTCCAAATTGACCTAAAATAATTTCCTTCTCACAAACTCCTTTAATTTCCTTATTCGTATATTCTCCCCAGCTCGACATACTTTCAACCAATTTGGGTGTTTCACTCCCAAGTTGATGCACGCGATCATTCAGATTTACGTACGCACTCGCATGAAGAAGATGTTCATTTGAATCGATATGAACATCTTTAAACACACCTTGAAATAAAGAACCGTTTCTTTTATTTTTCTGATTAAAATAGTTTGTATAACCTCCGCTCAAACGCTTCATAAACTCACTAATGCCATTATCTTCTAATTGCTCCAAAATCAAATGAAAATGATTTGGATTTAAGCAGTACGCAATAATATTAACCAACCTTTCTGACAACTTGGGTGTTTCACTCCCAAGTTGAAGGAAAGAATTCTCGTACAAACTTCCTATCGGACCAACTGTGTTGAACTCAATCATGCTTTTAAAAAATCTGCGTATGTCGTATGCGTCTGAAAAAATAATTCTCTTGTCTACACCTCTGTTGTAAATATGATAGTGCTCGCCGATTGCAAAAGATGATTTTCTGTTCGCCATATATTTTTATATTACCATTTAATCACTTGGGTGTTTCACACCCAAGTGATTAATAGTGAATACTTCCTATATAGAAAAGAAAAGCACCCGATGATCCTCAATTCATCGGGTGCTGTTTTTGCTAATGGTGGATGTCCCTATTTCTCCTATTCGTCTCTCACTTCTGTTTAAGAGATTTGCCAAACTCATCGGGTGACACTCGTCTGAATCCAGATCCATTCTTGACAACTCCAAGTAGCCAACCAGATTTTAATTTTCCACTGTCGGTATAACGATAATGAGTATAATCAAATCCGCAATGCGGGCACCGTCGAGCTTGATCACTGATTTCTTTTCCACATTCGCAACATTTTGCAAGCATCACACACCTCACTTTTATGTGAATTTCAATTTATAACATCTGCACACAAGTATACACGACTTTTATGGTGTGTCAATGGGTTCGCGGTAGGGGTCGGTGGAGTAGGGACGGGATGAAACAGGAGTAAGAGGTAAGGTGGAAGGTTTAAGTGGAACATGAGGAGTAGGAGGTTTAGGATCAGGCGTCTCAACTTTAGGGACAATAGGAGGAGAAAATCGCACTCCAGGAGGAATGATGCCAGATGCAGGTGTAAGAGGTAAGGGGTAAGGTTTAAGTGGTGCAGGAGAACTTGCACCTTGCACCTTATTACTTACACCTATGTTAATGTGTGGCTCTTCGTGGTCTTCAAGCAATTTTTTTTCAGGACTTGGTGTCGGACGATTTTCATTATGAAGTACTTGTTTGAGTGCAGATGCTAAACCGTTATTCGGAACAGCCGGTGCTGTCGTGGTTGGTGGCACTGGAATCTTGTTTTCTAAATGAAAATATCTTGGTGTTGATGCATTTGCTTGTCTCACTCCGCCGTAACTTTGTGTTGATGGTGGTAGTGGTCGTATAGGAAATTGAGGATTCGCCGGAGTTGGGTTTGTAAATGATGGCTCACTGCGCGGTGTAATAACAGGTTTTGTTTGCACTGTTGGCTTTACAGGTTGTGTATTCCCCGCCCCACTTCGCATCTGCTCGCGCAATGGCACAAAGATTTTTTTATTTATTTCATCAATGATTTGGCGAGATTGTTGATCGGTTATTCCGACATTACGCAATTCTTGTAGAAATTCTTCTGGCCCCGCATATCCTAGCAACATATAGCTCGTAAGCTTCATAAGAAGCTCCATAACATCAACATGAAGAGCTTGTTGTTTACCGATCTGTTCAAGTACTTGTTGTGTTGCAGAGCTTGTAACAGCATTTTGCACTACCAATGGAGCTGCTGTCATCCATCGCCCTGCTTCTTCAGGAGAAAGGTCTTTCATAATTTAATTATACATTCCAGTATTTCATACGATCTCCACGCGGGTCGCCAGCGGCACTGAAGTAATCTGTATACACTGTTGCGAGCGCCGATCCTGCTGGTGCGTTTGTCATGTGTGCATAAATGTCATGGCGTTGTTGTTGGTTAAGATTCCCTTTGCGGCGAATAGCATCGAATTCATTTGCGCCAAGAGTATCAATAACTGGATTTTGAGTTAGAGTTCCGCCGCCAAGAGCTACGATTTCTTCTGTGTCGAACCGTCTTATTGTAGTAGCAGCATTTGCGACTGTAAATTGATTCTCCCATGTATCTTTAAGTTTCTTTTTCTCACCAGCAAGAAGTTTGTCACTCTTCATGAGTTCGCTGAATTTTTCAGGACTCAAGTTGTAGACAAGAGTGCTGATGCCATTTCGAATATCTTTAAGTTGAGCCAATTCATCAACAGACATCTTTTTAAGTTCTTTTTGAGTATCAACTGACGCTGTATTTGGCGGTATTGTTGGTAATGCTGCAGCGGCAAGTTTTGATTTACGATCGCGCTCAGACGCAACTGCTTCGTATTCCTTCTGTTGACTGCGCCACCATTCGCCAGAGAATGGTTTTACATTCTTGTATGTCTCTATTGTTTTATCAACTGCTTTTTGTGCAGTTACAGTAGCACCACCGCCAATGCCCTTTGCAATTTCTCCTGCCCCACCCATAGCGAGCGCTCCACCTAGCGCACCGGTAGCAATGCCAGCGACTCTTCCTATTCCAGGCACTTTAGCAAGATTCCGTACATCATATGTACGATTCGCGAGGAATTTGCCAGAAGTAACTAGGAGTTTTGAACCCGCGCCTCCCCTCGCCGCTCGTGCTTGCATATATTTACTATTGAGGGCACGGCCAGTAAGGCCGAAAGTACCACGACCAATGAGTGATGCTCCACCAATAACACCGCGACCAATGTAACCTCCGACAATGGTTCCTGCTACCTTTGTAGCCCAACCGGCAGTAGTACCAGATAATTTTTTTGAGAAAATGACGACTGCGAGTAGAAGACCCATCGCAACAAGAAAAGAAAGTATCATTCCTGCGAAACCGGTTAAATTACCATTATCTAGAAATCCTAGCCACGAAGGACCGCTCGGCCCTCCTGCATCAAATCCAGTTAGGAATCCAACATCCGTAATAACGATAAGTGCCACATACAGCAAAAGAAGAAGAACAGGTGCGGTAATGGTCTGTTTGAAAAGTTCGTCCCACCATTGGTTCGCATAACTAGAGAGTTTTGGCACAGCTAGTCCAGCAAAACCGATTGGTGCCAAAATAATAATAAAAATAAGTATTACAAAGCGAGCAATGAGTATAAAAGCTAGTGAGAACATCACAAATGCCGTAATGAGAAATAGTATGATGCCCATAAATCCAATAATCCAAGTATTTCCGGCTTTAAATATTTCTGTGTTCAGCGTTCCTCCTCCATAAATGGTTTGGAGTCCTAATTGGGACATAATCTTGTTTGAAATACCTTCGCTTGAAACTTTGGTTTTAGATAATGATTCGCTAGTCGGCAATGTGCCACCATTAATCTGCGTATAAAATTGTGTCGCAAAGAGATTCCCTGTATCAATCACTGCTTCGGTTATAAATAATGAAAAATTGAGAAGAACAGCAACAATGAGAAGTTTCGGAAGTAGTCCTTTCCCCCAACCATACACATCTACATCTAGAATAATTGAAATACCTATGGCAAGAAAGCCGAATATGAGAATGATATTGCTTAAATCGCGCAGGATGCGCCAAGCAATACCAACAGCGCTAAGGTCGTGTATATAATCTCCCATCGTGACGACGGTGTAGAACACAGTGTAATCAAGCGTAAGCGCCGCGACCCCAACAAGCCATGCGAACAACTTCATTATCATAATCATGATGCCGTTGTATGCAGTATCTTGTTTTTGTGCGTCAAATGTTACTGAATTATTTGCACCATCGGGCTGAGCGGCAACACTTGTTTCTTCTTGTGCCGTGGTGCTCGTGTTTTGCGCGTACGCGTCCTCATTTTCTGTGTTTTGGGCGTGCGCGGCGGGCGCAGCGCTAGCCGCACCTATAAATAGTGCGAGTGTGATGAACGAGATGGTAATGAAGCGCCGCATATTATCCTCTTATGCCACCAATAATTGATGGGGACAGATTGCCTTCCAGATCGCACGATTCCCACGGCCAAATTCCATCGCTTAAAGATGGATCACCAACGCCATCCCGAACTTGATATTGAAGAACTAATATTCTGCCAAGGAGGGTTCCACCGGAAATACTCAACGAGAATTTTGAATCTGCCGTTGGAACAACTTTACTTCCAGCACCTATAGTATCTTCTCCCCATGTTTCTTCGCTTGCTGTTCCTCTGGTATCTTGAGCTTCCCATTGTGCATTAGCAACATCCTCATCAGTTGGAGACATTGTTCGAAGTTCCTTTATAAGAGAATTATATGTAGATGTATTAATTGTTGTTGAATTCAAATCTCTTGTTATCCTGTCAAATTTTTCATTCGCTGTAGCGACAATGATTTTCGCTTCAGAAGCTTGATCAAGTGCTGGGAAGACAATGTCCTTAAATGCGGTTCTTGCTGCTTTTGCTGTTGTATCACTCGTGCTTATAAACTTAACAAGCTCATTGTAATTGATAGACGATTCTGCTTTTTTCCGTGCAATTTCTTTTTGTGCGATACAACGATTTTCAAGAGCCACGACATCCGTTTCTGCCTTCTTTGCAACATCATTGATAGTGTTCCATGCTAATTCATATTGAACGATTCGGCTTTTCGCATCATCTAGAGCTGATGGAGAAGTAAAAGCAAATCTTGCATCGCATAATGACTTAAGTGACTTGGCATTCTTATTAATAAGATTCATCCGAGCGATGAGCGAATCACCAGAAACAATCAACGAACCATTCGGGTCTGCAGTTGCATCTGCTGATGCCTTCGCATCTTGTTGTGCATCAGTAATATCTTGAGCAGTTGGTGACATTGATTGAAGTTTTTGCACATCAGCGGTATACCGTTTCTGCCAATCAAAACGATACTCGTCAGGAGTCATTGGCATCGTATTTTCTTTCATACGACTTAGCATAGGTAATGCTTCAATCTCTGCATCGGTCATCTTGCTATTTTTTTCATCTTCCCCAATCTGTTTTATCATCGCATTCGCGGCAACAATGTTTGAATTGACAGTTGCGACTTGAGATAGTGCAGATGCAACATCATTATCAAGCGCGGTCTGTGCCGCCTCTGTTTGTGCAACAAGTTTAATTGGCGTAGAATTGTTCCCTAATGTTACCTGAAGTCCATTCACTGTAACTTGTTTTGATTTTTTAGCGATTTCAGTTTGTGCAGTACAATATTTAACAAGATCATTAACGCTCGTTGATGCCTTATTTACTGAAGGACTAATAGAATCCCATGCTTTTTTATATTCACTGATATTCTTCGCCATTTGTTCCGTAGAAAGAAGCGAAGAGGAAATATCTTTAGACAAGTCCGCCTCTGAAACGCCCAAGTAATTTGAGTCCGAAAATTGACTAAGTCGATCCCTGCTACTAATTGAAGATGGCTGTCCGGAACCAAGAATGCCACCTGAATTTGGACTCGCTCCTCCTCCGAGAATAAATGACGCGAAATTAGCGACATCAGCAACGGCTGAGACATCACTCAATATTCCATTTATTTCCTTTCCAACTTGGCCCATCTGGGCAAGTTTGTCTTGAGTGCCGCCGAGTGCTTTATTGAGTGACGCAGCGATGACAGAACCCGGTGTTCTAATAGTTCCCGACGAGCCGTCTTTGTTGGTGCAAGGATCTCCGGGGCTAGTGCCAGTAGTAGATGATTTTAGTGCATTGTACTTTGTCAGAGCATTTAAATACTCGGCTTTTGCTTCAGAAACAGCATTATTAAGATCTGGGTTTTCTGGCATGGCATCCAAAGCTTCTTGGGCGTCAATAAAGGCGTCTTGGGCGGCATCAGCGGCGACTTGAGCATCATTTAGTGCGGATGATTCGGGCGCAGTGAGTCCAAGAGTAGATGTCTCTCCTGTACCGCACCACGACATCATTCCTTGCCCCCAATTAAGTTCTAGTGTGCGTGCACCTATAGCACTTCCGATCAAAGAACCGCTTTGAATTAGAGTGTTTTGATATAGTGTAAATGGATTATTTTGGTCTTGCGTTGTGAGCGCGAACCACGCTCCTGCCCCACCTTGTGACCAATCACCTGCCAAGAATCTATTTGCATTAGGCGATGACATTGAAAGAGTGCTTTTATTAGCTGCCCAAAATCCCGCTTGACTCGTATTTTGAAGGTAATTATTACGAAGTGATGAGGAGATTGCCGCGGCAAATGGAGAGTTTGAATTCCTCCCAAATTGTGCAAAAAACGCAAGCGCCTGTGAATCGCCTACTGATTGCATAGAAGTTCTATAGTCCGTTACGAATTGAGAACTACCAATGCCATTTGATATGCCGGCAACGAATTTGACGGTACTCGCAGTTAAGGCCTTCATTAATTTACCTGACAAAGCAAAAGCGAGTGGTTGAAGTACATAGTCATTGACCTTCAATGCGACATCAGCAACGGCGCTCGTGGCGGAGTGCACTGCAGTAATAGTGTTTTTTATGGCACTTATAGTGCTTTCAACAGCGGTCTTTGGCGCAGTAATAGTCAGAGCAGGATTTGTTTCGTATGAAGCTCCTCCGAATTGAGCATAGGTCTTTTGAGGTGCAACTAGAAAAACAGAAGGTGCAACAAAGATAATAGAGACGAATATCGCGAATGATTTAATGAATGTAAGCGATTTCATATCTTTGAAGTAATATTTTCAATTAGATTCACAAACGAAGCTCCAGGCGCTCCTGCCGGAAGAGAAATTCCTGCATCTTTATATATAGTGCCGATATTTATAAATGCTGTAGCAAGTGATTGCGTCGCCTGAGGATATTGTTGAAGAGCTAATATCGTTGCTAATGTGTCATCATTCACGCGAGCAAAATCAACGATTATTTCACTCAAACGCGCCATTGCATTAATGAGAGCGAGGTTATCAGTCGCGAGTTCTTTCGGGACTGTGAGGACAGCAAGACCTGCCGCTGAACCGCGATAACTCTTCGCTATTGAAAGCATTTGTGGGAGAGCGGCTGAATCATCATTTTCAACCGCATATTGTAGATAATTAATTTCGCTTGTTGTCGCAGTGTTTGTATTTTTCAAGAGCACGGCTTCTGCACTCACTGCAAATGATTTAAGTGCTTCGGTGCCTGAACCAAAAACAGTAATGTCATCCTTTGATTTGAAATCGGGCGCGGCGGCAACGGATGATGAAAGCGAGGCAAGTGCTTTATCTGAAATATTCTTGATTTCGGTCTCTGAAAGGTCTGCGCCATCATTTGTTTGTTTCGCCGCTAGATAGAGCGAAAAGAATGTATTTGCAAAAGCGGCAGTAATTGTCCCGTCTGACGGCGCAGGAGGAAGACCATCAAGTCCAAGAGATGCGGATGATGAAACGGTGGTTGAGATGTCAGTAATTGCTTTAGGCACGATAAGACCTTGTGCGACTGCCTCTCCATCAGTCATTCCAAGATTGAGAGAATCGGAATTATTTGGCGAAGTACCGTAGAGCGTTTCTTCCCAATTTGGAAGACCATCACTGTCAGAGTCCTTTGCCGCAATTGCTTTGAGAAGTTCTGTCTCTGTTGATGCCTGAACAACCTGTGGTGATCCAATACCCTTTGCGAAAACGAATGCACCAACAACAAACACTACGGCAAAAAGTGTCGCACATAGAACACGCCAATTTTCAAGAATTCTTCCCATAGTATCGCTATAAAGTATACCAGCAACACCGGTCAGAAATAGTGGTTATCTACATAATGCAAGCCAGACCTCAAGAGATAAGTCCTCTGCCCTTGCCTTCTCTTGAATATCCACTAGTGTAAGTCCGACTTCCAAAAGATTTTTTCGCACGAATTTGCGTTTATGGGCAAAACCAGCGCGAATAAGCGCAAAAAATTGTTGTTCTTGTTTGTGTGATGAAAAATTCTTCCGTGAAATATCGCGGATGGTAAGAACAGCAGAATCAACTTTGGGCGCTGGTCTAAATGCTCCTCGCGGAACAGTGAATTCATATTTCGGTGTGCCATATGCTTTTATTGAAAGTGAGAGAATTGACTCTTTGCGCGCGCGAGCGATGCGTTCCGCGACTTCTTTTTGTACAAGAAGCGTTATCGCATTCGGCTGATTATCTGATTCAAGAAACATCCTAAAAATTTCTCCGGTCAAATAATATGGAATATTTGCGACAAGCGCATATCCCTTTGGTAATGATGAGATATTAAAAACTCGTATGTCACTATGCACGAGTTCAAGTTGCCCTGCAACAATCTCATTTCCGAAATCGCTCTGTAATTTTTCGAACAATTCATAGTCGGCTTCAACAGCGATGACTTTTTTCGCCCGTTTTAGAAGAGAACGAGTAAGCATTCCTGTTCCCGGACCTATTTCAAGCACAACAGAATCCGGCGCAATTTTTGCTGTGTTTGCAATTCGCTCCGCAATGCGCGAATGCATTAAGAAGTTTTGCCCCAAACTTTTCTTAGGGCGCGAAGTCAGCGTGTCAAAAACAGAGTTGAATTGGCCTAGCGGCCTGAGCGCTCTGTTTTTGGCATGCTGACGAGCGCCCGAGTTAAAAAATGTCTGTTTCATTCGTTTCATCATAAAGCATAAGCGAGTTATCAATATTAGCAAGAAAAGAAGACGGTTCAGTTAAAGAATCGCTCCCATAAATCTTGCGGATTCTTGCAAGTGTAAGAAAGAGGCGAGTCTTGGCACGCGTCATCGCGACATAAAAGAGCCGCCTTTCTTCCTCATCATCTCTTCCGCCAGCTGGTGGACTATCGCCTCCCATAGCACTGTGTGGAAATAATCCTTCCTCCATACCACTCACGAAAACAGTATCAAATTCAAGTCCTTTCGCCGCGTGAACTGTCATAAGCATTACTCCTGTTTTTTCGCCTTGGTCCAATTCATCTTGATCACTGGCAAGAGCGGCATCAGCAAGAAATGCGGAAATGCCTTCTTTCCCACCAATAGCGTCGTGCCGCGCGGCGACTGAAGCAAGCTCCTCAATATTTTCAAATCGTTCTCTATCTTCTTCACTTCCCTCTTCAACAAGGGCGCGACGCATACCGCTTTTTTCAATAACTTGTCTTACAAATTCAGAAGGAACAAGTGTGTCGGCAATATTTGAAAGTTCTTCAATAATTTTTTCAAATGCCTTAACTTTCATCAATTCGCCGGCGCGCAGTTGTTCTCGTTGTCCTGCCGCAAGTTTACCGAGTGTTATTTTGCCGATACCACGCGGCGGCGCAGCCGCCGCGCGCACCTTATCTACTTCTCTTGATGGATCTAGCGCGAGGCGCATCCACGCTAGTGCGTCCTTCACTTCTTTCCGCGCGAAGAAATGTGTTCCGAGCAATTTATATGGCACACCTACTTTCAACAGCCCCTCTTCAAGCGCACGCGACTGAAAATTGGTACGAAATAGGATTGCAATTTCTTCTGGCCGAACACCATTCCGCATCAATTCTTGTATCTTTTGCGCAATCCATCGTGCTTCATCTTCAGCATTTATCGAAAAATGTACAACAATTGGTTCGCCGGCGGCTTGTTCAGTTGTTGAATATTTTTCCTTGCGATTTTTATTTTTTTCAATGACCGCATTCGCCGCATCAACTAAATTTTTCGTTGAACGATAATTCCTTTCAAGAATAATCGTCTGCGCCGCAGGATATTTTTTCTCAAAATTTAAAATGTTCTCCATTTTCGCGCCGCGCCACCCGTAAATCGCTTGGTCTCCATCTCCAACGACAAAAAGATTTTTATGTTTTTCTGCAAGAAGACCCGCGAGTCGTTCCTGCAGTCCATTCGTATCTTGATACTCATCAATGCTAATAGAACTCCATCGGTTCTGCGCAAGTTCACGAATATCTGCGCGTTCTTCAAGCAATTGAACAGGCAGAGCAATGAGATCATCAAAATCAAGCGACTTTTCTTCTTTCAATGTCTTCTCATACCGAAGCCAGACCTCTGCAGTAATGCGAGAGCCAAAACTGCTATGGCTGTGTTTTTCGTAGAATTCGCTCGCATTCATTCCTTCGCCTTTGCAGCGAGAGATGCGGCCCATTATCGCGCGAGGCGAGAACTCTTTAGTTCCTACATCAAGCACTTTTAATGCCGCGGCAATCGCTTTTTCTGAATCAGCGCGGTCATAAATGCTGAAGAATCTTGAAATTCCTATTTCTTTCCCATAACTCTCCAAGAGTTCACGACCAAGACCGTGGAAGGTAGCAATAAAAGGCAAGTGCCCATCTCCAAGCATGGCTCGCACTCGCTCGCGCATCTCGCGAGCCGCTTTATTGGTAAATGTAACTGCGAGAATTTGATTCGCAGGCACTCCTTCACGAATCAAATGATAGATTCGCGTCGTGAGAACGCGCGTCTTACCACTCCCAGCACCAGCGAGTACCAAAACAGGACCATCAGTAGCAAGTACTGCGCGCTTCTGGGCTTCATTCAATCCTTCAAGATATTTCACTTACGGACTATAGCGCAAAATCGCTCTCCACAGGCATTTTAAAAGGCAATTGACTCCTAACACGGCTCGGCTATACTAGACATATCGACTGATAGACCGTATTCAAGGAATGGCTTATATACGAGAGTATGTAAGCCATTCTTGTACTTGCAGACCAACCGCTTCTCCCTGTTTCCCCATTAAATCCAACCCACAGATTTCTATAATAATAGGGTCAACGATTGTCGCGTCTTTTGTGATATTCGTTCCAAACCATGCAGATGCATTTTGGCCCTTTTCTTCCAACGCAGACGCGGCAGTTAATGCTGCTGTACCGAGTTCTTCAACCCCAGCATTACAGGCAACGCTCAACAGTAATCCAAATTCATCAGCACCAATAGCACTCGCAACATCTGGCGATTCAGCACTCGTCTCTCACAACGGTCCATCAGGTACGCCTTCTGATATTGCAAATGTACCTCCACCCGATCGCATCTCGGTTTATGAAGTAAAAAAAGGCAATACACTTTCCGAAATTGCTGATATGTTCGGTGTCTCGGTGAATACAATTATTTGGGCAAATGATCTTAAGAACGCAAAGGATGTACATCCAGGCGATATCCTCATCATCCTGCCCGTATCTGGTGTTGAGCATACTGTCGTTAAGGGTAATACGCTAAAGTCACTCGCGAAGAAATATGGCGCTGATGCCGATGAAATTGCTCAATATAACGGTCTTGACCCAACAGCCCCACTTAAGATTGGTTCAACAATTATAATCATAGGCGGCGAAATTTCTGCGCCTACGAAAAACTCTCAATCATCTTCTTCTAATTCTTATTTAAGTAGTGGCCATGTACAAGCGGGCTACTACAGCAATCCAGTGCCAGGCGGACTCATTACACAGACCATTCATGGGAAAAATGCTGTTGATATAGGAGCGACGCGCGGAACTCCGATTTATGCGGCGGCAGATGGAGTGATCATCATTTCACGCAATAATGGCAGTTGGAATGGCGGCTATGGCAACTATGTCGTTATTACGCACAACAATGGTTCACAAACGCTCTACTCTCATATGCGTAGTTCTGTTGTAAGTTTTGGACAAATGGTGTCGCAAGGACAACTCATCGGATATGTCGGAGCAACAGGCCTCGCAACTGGTTCTCACCTCCACTTTGAAGTTCGAGGTGCGACGAACCCTTTCCGTAATTGCCGAATCGGCAGTGTTTGTTCTCCAAAATAATCTTCTAAAATAACTTCATTCAAACCCGAAGAGACCGCGTGGACGGTATTGGAGCGCTTCGTGGACGAAGGCAGGAGTGACGGAGTCGGCGCCGGCAAGGTCGGCAATCGTGCGTGCAACTCGCATCGTGCGATGGTAACTACGAGGCGAAAGATGAAGTCGCGCCGCAGAAAGTGTTAGTGTTTCTTTTGCTGCTGTAGTAAATCCACTTTTTTCATCAAGTTCTTTTCCAGTGAGCGCGGCATTTGTCGCGCCTTTTTTCTTTGTACGATTCTCGGCTCGCGTTCTAGCAGAAATTACGCGTTCGCGTACGCGTTCAGACGATTCTCCACTACTAAGTTTTGAAAGAGTGTCGTGCGGCACGAGTGGCACTTCTATCCATAAATCAAGACGGTCAACAATGGGCCGAGAAATGCGACGCGCCTGCTTAGCGGCGGCGCGAAATGCTACACGGGAATCATCTGAAAGTGTATCCGCAGGATTCATCGCGGCAACAATCATACAATCAGCAGGAAAAGTAATAGTTGCTCGTGCCCGCGAAACAGTAACAATGCGGTCTTCTAATGGTTGTCTCAATGCTTCAAGTGTTCGCGAATCAAATTCTGGGAATTCGTCCAAGAAGAGAACGCCTTTGTGCGCGAGCGTTACCTCTCCTGCTTTCGGGAATGTTCCTCCGCCTACAATCGCCACATGAGAAATTGAGTGGTGCGGAGCACGAAATGGAGGCCAATAAACCGCTTCGCCATCTGCGAGAATTCCAGCAGTAGAATGTATCGCCGTCACTTCAAGCATATCGTCATCGGTCAAAGGAGGTAGAATGCCAGCGAGCGCGCGGGCGAGCATCGTCTTCCCTGTTCCTGGCGGACCGTAAAAAACAATATTGTGGCGACCAGCAGCGGCAATTTCAAGCGCTCGTTTGGCGCTCTCCTGCCCTTTTACCTCTGCGAGGTCAATAGCAGGTGGAGGCATTGGTACTTTTCGATCTCTTACAAGTCGTGGAAGTATTTTCTCCACATTTAAATGTTGAAGAAGTTCTGTTAGAGACGCGGGCGCATATATTGCAACGCCATCCGCAAGAAGTGCTTCGCGCGCATTCCCAGTTGGAACGAAAATTGTTTTGATACCGTGTCTTTTGGCGGCAAGCACTTGTGGAAGAACTCCTCGCACCGCTCGTATAGTTCCATCGAGAGCAAGTTCACCAATAAAAAGCATATCTTCATTGAGCGACTTGAGATCATCAGCCGCAATGAGGTACGCAATTGCGAGAGCAAGATCATAATGTGAACCCTCTTTTTTCAAATCCGCAGGCGATAGAGAAAGAACGATGCGTTTATTTTGTTGTTTTGGTGGTTTATAACCGGAATGACGAATGGCGGCGCTAACTCTGTCCCTCGCCTCTTCAACTGCCTTATCAGCAAGACCGACGACAGAAAAATTATGAAGTCCTCTTGTTAGGTCTGCCTCAACGATGACCATTTCTGCACCTGAACCGACCGGCTGTGCGGCGAGTGTCTTCGCATAACCATGTTTTTTAAGTTGAGTTTTGTCGTCCGATTTCAGCATTATAAATGTTCAACGCAAGTAGTGGCGGTAGAGTCGGCCTCTAATCGTGCTTCTCCTATTTCTTTATTGCACACTTCGCATTTCCCATATGTTTTCTTTTCAATTCTTGAAAGCGCATTAAGAATTGTGTCGTATCGTGCTTCAAGATCAGAAAGAATTGAGACATCACTTTCGCGACTCATAATAACATCCGCTTGATCAACAGGATCCGATTCCATACCTACCTCAACAGGAGCTGGCTCCCAGTCACCAGGAACTATCGGACTTTTTTGACCGATACTTCCCATTTCCAATTCTAATCTGTTCTTTTCTTCTTCTAATTTTTTTCTGAAATGTTCAATTTTCATTCAAAGATAATAGCAGATATGGATTATTGCGCTCGCGTAGACGCAATACGGCGGAGGATTTCAGCAAATGCCGCTGGGTCCCGTGCAATAACTAAAGTTATTTGATCCCAGTAACCATAAAGAACGATGCTTCTGTTTTCAGCATCGCGATATATTCGCACATCGTGATTGCTAACTACTTCATCATGGAAGCCAGGAACAATTACAGGTGCAGACGAAGCCGCTATTGTTGTTTTTGTTGTGCTTGCACTTCGAAGCCCCGAGTCCGCGAGGGGCGAAGTAGTAGTTGCGAGCGTTGAAGTCGCAACTACTGGTTCGTTTGAAACAGGCAATGTATACCGTGGGAAAAGTTCCGCAAGATCACGCAGCATTACTGATTCCCAAGAAAGCATTCCGGAAAATGTTTCTCCATATGACTCAACCGAAAGAATAAAAAATGGACTTTGGTTACCATTAACATTAACGACACCTGCCATACTAAGAGGAGCATTTATATTGCGTAGTAGGACATTTGGTGCAGGTATTTGAAGTGCAGAAAAAATACTATTGTCTGTACTTGTTGCATTCGTAGCATAAATAAATCGCACAGCACCAGAAGCGAGCGGACGATTAACTGATTGTTTTATTGTTTGTAATAAAACAGGACCGGTTCCAGAGACCTCCTCGCGGTCATCAACAAAAATTGGTGCGGAAATAATTGGTGCGGAAATAATTGGTTCTAGTGTGGCCGTATAACGCGTGTAAGCGAAATAAGCACCAAAACCACTGACAATAAAAAGAATAACGCCTGCGGAAATATATATGAAATTACTCCTAGAAAAACTTTTCACTTCAGCAGAACGCGGTAGAGGTGCAGCATCCTGTTCTGACGCAAGCACAGTCGCCATTGAAGCATTTGTATCCTTCATGCGATCAGAAAAATCGCCCGAATAGGTCTTAATCGGTGATGGTTTTTCTTCTATATTTTCTGAGACCTTTGGTTGAGAAGGAAGTGGCTCAAGATCAGGAATTCCACCACTTTTTAAAGTCGCCATATCGCCCGCGAGCGTGCGAATATATTTTTTTTGCGTCGCATCATCCATACGCTATTCATCATAGCGTATTCAATGCAATAAAAAATGAGTTATCCTCGTCAACACTTCTTATGAACGCGACGAGATAGTGAATTTGTGCGGATCATCACACATATCAGTAAATGCGTGTGCCGCCTCTTTTAATTTACTTGAAGATGATTTGCCGAAAGAAATAACTTCTACTTGGCATCCTTCATTCATATCAAGATACTGAATAAGCGGAATGAAATCGCCGTCGCCTGTAGCGAGAATAACTGTATCAAGTTTTGGAGCGAGTTTGACTGCGTCAATCGCTAGACCGACATCCCAGTCGGCTTTCTTAGCACCGTCTGCGAAAACCTGTAAATCCTTCACTTTCGTCTCAATACCCATCTTTGTAAGGGCTTCAAAGAAATTGTTCTCTTCCCCACTATCTGTTGAGATGACATAGGCAATGGCTCGCACAAGAATGCGACCGCCGACTGCCTCTTCAAGAACTTTTGCGAAGTTCACGCGCGCTTTATAGAGATGTTTGGCGCTGTGATAAAGATTTTGCGTGTCAATGAATACGCCCACACGCTGGGCTGGATGTTTAATAACTGCCATAAAAATAAATACTTATGTAAATAAAATAATAAAATGTAGCGAAGCTACTTTCTTATGATACCACTTATACCTTGAACTTTATGACTTACTACTTCTTTAGTCCAAGTTTTTTAATCAAAGAATTGTACTGACGCTTGTTGTTCGTTTCAAGATAACGCAAATGTGAACGACGGTCAGCGACCATCTGTAGAAGTCCGTGACGAGAATGAAAATCCTTCGGATTTTTCTTAAGATGTTTTGCAAGCTCATCAATTTGTTTTGAAAGAAGAGCAACCTGAACATCCGGAGAACCGGTGTCCGTGTCATGTCGGGCGATATTCTTAATGACTTTCGCCTTTTTCTTCGTGGTAAGCATGTGCGGGTTATCCTACCACGCCTTATCTAAAAACGCAAATTCCTAAAATATATTGTGCGACACAGGTGTTATGCTACCTGAATGGAGGCAGAGACCGCGAAACGACAATTTCTTGAATATATTGAGATAGAGCGCGGGCGCGCGGTAAAGACGATTGAGAATTACGACCATTATCTTACTCGATATTTTGTGCAGATGAAGGTAAAAAATGTAAGTGATATCAGCGAACAAAATGTCCGCGAATTTCGTTTGTGGCTTAATCGCCAAACTGGCACAAATAATGCCTCAATGAAGCGCCGCACCCAGAATTACTATATGATTGCGCTCCGCGCATTCTTAAAATTCCTACGAAAGCGAGACATTGCCGCAATTTCTCCTGAAAAAATAGAGCTGGCGAAACTCCCAGAACGAGAACTTGACCTAATCTCCCCTGCTGAGCTTGGACGGCTTATGCAGTCAGTTAATGGAACAGAAGAAAAGGACCTGCGGGATAAAGCAATACTTGAACTTTTTTTCTCCACAGGGCTTCGTGTCTCCGAACTTTGTGCTCTTAATAATGATTTGGATTTATCTCAGGATTCATTTTCAGTACGAGGGAAAGGCGAAAAAGTACGAGTTGTTTTTCTTTCGGGCGCCGCGAAAAATGCTGTTGCCGCATATCTGAAAGTACGGAAGGATATGGCAGAAGCACTTTTTGTAAATGTCTCAGTTAGCAACTCTATTCCCTCTCGTCTCACGCCTCGCTCTGTAGAACGAATTATTAAAAAATGCGCTGCCAAGGCAGGCATTACAAAAAAAATGACGCCTCATGTTCTGCGCCATGTTTTCGCTACTGATCTTCTCAATAATGGCGCCGATATTCGTTCAGTCCAACAACTTCTCGGTCACGCTTCTATCAATACAACTCAAATTTACACACACATTACCGACGCCCACTTGCGCGAAGTGCATAAGAAGTATCACGGCAAAAACCATAGTTGAATCTGAGAAGTGTTTGAGTGTTATACAATAGTTATATGAAAATCGTCTCGTGGAATGTGAATGGGTTGCGGTCACTCGCGAAGAACGACTATTGGGAGTCATTCTTGAAAGTCGTGAAGCCCGACATATTCTGCCTTCAAGAGACCAAAGCGAGCCCCGATCAACTTTCCGAAGAGTTCCTCTCCCCTGCCTGCGCAGGCAGGTCTGCCAGCTTCTCTTCTTTCTTCTCATCTTCGCAGGTAAAAAAGGGCTATAGTGGCGTCGCTCTTTATTCCAAGGTTGAACCTTTGAATGTAATTTACGGAATGGGAATAAAAGAGTTTGATCAAGAAGGACGAATTATTGGTGCAGAATATGAGGACTTTTGGCTTCTGAATGTCTACTTCCCTAATGGCGGACAAGGGCCCGAACGATTGGATTATAAAATGCGTTTTTATGATGCATTTCTCGCTTTCGTAGAGAAATTACGCAAGAAAAAACCAGTTATTTTCTGTGGTGATGTGAATACAGCTCACGAAGAGATAGACCTCGCACGACCGAAAGAAAATGAAGAAAATACTGGCTTTTTGCCGCAAGAACGAGCGTGGATAGATGAAGTATTGAGTGCTGGATTTGTTGATTCTTTCCGTCATTTTCATCCAAATACAGCAGGTGCTTATACTTATTGGGATATAAAAACACGCGCACGCGATAGAAATGTTGGCTGGCGCCTTGATTATTTTTTTGTTGTACACGAGTTCATTAAACACATTAAAAAATCAGAAATTCATAATGACATTTATGGTTCTGACCACTGCCCTATTTCAATAACTATATAAAGGACATTATAAAAGTTATCCACAACTGTGTCCTTTACACTGTCCTTTATTGAACTATCATTCATTTCAGAGGTGGCGGCTCGTTACTTCGGTGAGGGGTTGTCGCTGTGGCAGTTCTTTCTTGCTCTTTCGCTGTCCGTGTTTCCTTACGGCTCCTGCCTACGCTACGCGGCGATCCGCGACACAAGCCCACAGGGCACGGTGTTCCATGTGGAACGCACGGCTAGCACAAAACAAAACCACCCCCTTTCTCGGGTTAGAAGCACCATTTTTACGCCCCTGCTCCTTTTTCGCTTCCGACCACCCTTGGGTGGTTTTTTGTTCTACACGAAACACTTTTCACGAATAATTAAATTGTCCCTCGAAAAACTCGGGATGAATTAGCTCGAAACGAGCTAATTCACATGATGTTTATCAAAAATATGCTTTATTTCCTCATCTTCTGCAACTTCACGACGATTTTTCCCTGATTCTCCTAATTTTTGTAGTTCTTCATCAGACATTCCAAGAAGTTCTTCTGTTCTCTTATCAAGAAATTCTTCATTATTTAGGTCGGGTTCATCAAGAATTTCCTCAAGAAGCGCATTTAACACGGCGCCAATTCTAGGTCCTGGTTTCATATGAAACTTCTCCATTATGTGATTGCCATCCGTTTTGAGCATAGAAACAGAGATTGGATCGCGAAGTGCCTGTTCTACCATCGCTTTATACTTACGGAAGCGAAATGGCTGTTCTTTTGGTCTTCCGGTTCCAATACGGTCGCAAATGCGCACATTAAGCAAATCCCAAATGTTCTCCTCGCCAACATTCTTTATCATACGGCGTACCGCGGAAAGGGTAATCTGCTCTGGGTCAGAGAAGAACATATGCCAGCGAACCAATTTAACGACTTTTTCAACTGTTTCGCGTGAAAACCGTAAGTCCTCAAGTATTTTTCTTACCACTCGCGAGCCAACTACCTCATGGCTATGGAAACTCCAATCATTTTTTTCGTCTGAATGACGGCGTGTCTCTGTTTTTGATACATCATGAAATAAACAGGCGAGTCGAACCTCTAGATTAAAATTTTTGTCAGCTGCGTGCTGTACAGCACGCAATAAATGTTCAAAAACATCGTAACTATGTGCCTGATTCTGTTCAATACCAATTGCGCGAATCAGGTCTGTGGAGATGAATTCCAAAATACCAAGCCGTTGAGCTAGGATAATTGCATTCATTGGCTGACCTGATTCTAATATTCTCACAAACTCATCTCTAATTCTTTCGCACGAAATATGGCTTAAATGCTTGTTATTTTCGCTTATTGCCTCCGCAGTTTTACCATCTATGCCGAAATCAAGCTCTGCAACAAATCGAACAGCTCGTAGCATTCGTAATGCGTCTTCATTAAATCGCTCAGACGCATTCCCGACAGCCCGCACTATTTTGTCCTTTATGTCCTTTTGTCCTTCGTACGGGTCAATTAGATGTCCTTGAGAGTCATCTAATGCCATAGCATTAATTGTAAAATCGCGACGCGCCAAGTCCTCAAGAAGGGAAGTGCCAAACTCAACTTTGTCAGGACGGCGTTTATCAGAGTATCCCGATTCAATCCGGAATGGAGTTACTTCTATGATAGAAAGTCGTTCATCAGCACTTCCTGTCTTAATTCCAACTGTTCCGTAATCATTTTCATAAAATGATTCGGGAAATATGGTTTGTATCTGTTCTGGAGTCGCATTCGTAGTTATGTCCCAATCCTTTGGCTCTCTGCCTATAATAAGATCGCGAACGCATCCTCCAACAAGATAGGATTCAAATCCTGCTTTGCGTAGTTCATCTCCGACAAGAGATATTTCAGATGGAATGCGATATACCATTTCCAAATCGTAGCATAATACGCTACTGTTCAAATATGTCTGCTTGTGCAGACAAGCCCCCGTGGTGAAATGGATATCACGGCTGACTTCGGATCAGCTATTCCGGGTTCGAATCCTGGCGAGGGCACTAGAAATAAAAGTATTAGGCATGATACTATGTCGCGAGGCGGGCATGGTTTAGTGGTAGAACGCGTCCTTGCCAAGGACGAGACGGGAGTCCGATTCTCCCTGCCCGCACTACATAGATTTAACGACGGTGGATAAACCTGTTCACAGTGTGGATAAAGGACAGAAGACCTTTTGAGAAGTCCGTGAAATAATAAGCAAATGAGCCGTATTTTTAAAAGGCATGGATATTTCTTCTAAGACCAGCAAAGAGGTGGGTAATTTAGGAGAAACAGTTGCCTGTGAGTATCTTAAACGGCACGGTTTTAAGATTAAAGATAGAAATATTGCTCGTAAAACAGGGGAGCTTGATGTCATCGCAGAGAAGGAAGATACACTACATTTTGTTGAAGTTAAGACAATTATTGCGGATGAATTTCCTAATGAAAAAAATACTGATGATGACTACGACCCTTCGTTAAATCTGCACGAAGCGAAGATACGAAAAGTAGCAAGGACAGGGGAGTGGTATGTCCTTGAGAAAAAATGGGAAGGGGAATGGCAGGTGGATGGGTGTCTCGTGTGGCTTCGTCGCAGAGATGGAATGGCGCGAGTCAGCTATTTACCACAAATCGTATAAACCTGTTAAAGTGCAGAATAGCGGGCCGGAGTATGCCGGTAGTACGCCTGCTTTGGGAGCAGATAGACCGAGTTCGATTCTCGGCGGCCCGACATTAAGGTAATTGAGAGGTTAGCACCGCCTCAAGCGCTGGAATTTTTGAAGAAAAATCAATGATTGAAGTTGCCGTTGGTTTGGCAAGCAAGAGATCAAGTGCTTGCCCCGTCTCGCTCGCATAACCGGCGCGAATGTAGGAAGCAGTTATAGCGCTCAAAGAACGGGTATCGGTTGAACCAGATACAGTGCTTGTTGTGATTGTTCCTACAAGTTCTCCTGAAACATCAGCAACACCTCCGCCAGATGAACCCTCCTGTGCGGCGGCGGAGCCGCCAAGATCAAGAACATCAACTGTATTTGTCCCAAAAGTAAAAATATCTTTTACCAAGCCAAAAACAATTATTGGCGACAGGTTTGATTCTATCTGACTTGTTTCAATAAATTGAGCGCCGTACGAAGCGATAACGACTGGTGTGCCGACAGAAGATGGAGTTGCCGCAAGTTGCACAAATGGAAATGAAGAGGGAAGCGGATCTCTCGTCATACTTTTAGAGACCGCAAGAAAAGCAAAATCATATTCGCCAGTTCCGTGTGGTAGCATTTTTGTTAATACATCAGCATTTGAATTAATCCATGTCGGAGAGATATATATAAGGCGTGCATAATATTTATTCACAGCAGGACTGCCGGAACGAATAACGCAAGAGACACCACGATCGGCAAGAAGAAAATATTGCGCCACATGCGCGTTAGTGAGAATAATTCCTTTTGAATCAATAAAAACGCCTCCTGCTGAAATGGATTGCACTCCGCTACTTTTAGGAGCAGAACAGATTATGTTTACAAGTGCGGCTCGCAATTTTGAAGAAGAAACATCAAGTGCTGCATTTTCTTCAGCAACAGTGATTTTAGTTGGAATGGTAACGGGGAAAGGTGCTACGACCGGTACAGAAACGGGAGTGGTTGTTGGAATGATTTTTGTAGTTGTGTTCTTTTCTTGTTCAGGAATTGTTTGTGTTGGTGTGGTTGTAGAAATGACAGGAATTACAGCTACAAGAGTTGGTGAATCATCAGCGGCTGTACTGGATGCTGGCACACGCACAGCAGTCGTATTATTGAATAGAGCAATAATAAACACTCCAAATAGGAGGCCAACGACAATACCAAGATAGGGCGATACTCGTGACATATTTATACGCTAGCGCAAAAATGGTATTCTCGCACTATGCGAAAGCGGGCTGTGCCCCGCCGTAGCTTCAGCGAAGCGGGATTAGTTTATCGGTAAAATAACAGTTTTCCAAACTGTGGTGGGGAGTTCGACTCTCCCATCCCGCACTACTTCGCTCTGTTCAGAAACAGAGCTTCGCAGTACACAGCACAAAAGAGGAGTACCATAAGGGGTATGGAACCCTTCAATACGACTCAGGACAAGCCACTCGCGGCAAGAATACGGCCACAAACGCTTGAAGAAGTCGTCGGGCAAGAACATCTTGTCGGTGTAGGGAGGCCTTTGCGAGTTGCAGTAGAGAAAAAACATAAATTCTCTTTTATTCTTTGGGGTCCGCCTGGAACAGGGAAGACAACCATCGCGCGCATTTATGCGCGCGCTCTTGATGCAGAACTTTTTGAGCTCTCCGCTGTATCTGCTGGAAAAGATGATATTCGGAAATTGCTTGTGAAAACAACTCATTTAAAACCAAAAGTTTTATTTTTGGATGAAATTCATAGATTTAATAAAAGCCAACAGGATTTTCTTCTGCCATTCGTAGAGAGTGGAGAATTGACGCTTATAGGAGCGACAACTGAAAATCCATCATTTGAGATTATCGCACCACTTCTTTCGCGCTGCCGCGTTTTCGTATTGGAGCCGCTTTCTGAAGAGGCGCTTTACACGATTATTAAAAACACAAAAATAAAAGTAAAAAAAGATGCTTTTGAGTGGCTTTTGGGATACGCGAGTGGAGATGCACGCAAAGCATTGGGAATGATAGAAGGCGCGCAAGGTCTATATGGAGAAGTAACGGTTGAAACACTAAACAAAGCGCTTGAATCGCCGCATCTGCGTTATGACAAAAAGGGAGAGGAGCACTACGACACAATCAGTGCGTTTATAAAAAGCATGCGCGCTTCGCAGGCAGATGCGGCGCTGTATTATCTCGCACGAATGGTTGAGGCAGGCGAAGATCCTCTTTTCATAGCCAGAAGAATGGTTATTTTTGCTTCAGAAGATGTTGGCCTCGCTCAACCGACCGCGCTGGTGGTCGCAAATGCCGTCTTTCGCGCTTGTGAAATAATTGGCTATCCAGAATGTGCCATCAATCTCGCACACGGAGTCGCCTATCTCGCACAGGCAAAGAAAAATCGTTCTGCGTATGATGCTTTGCGTTCAGCCCAAACAGATGTTCACGAGTTGGGTAATCTTCCTGTTCCAAAAAAAATCCGCAATCCAGAAACGAAACTTATGAAAGAACTTGGCTACGGAAAAAGATATGAAAAATACGACCAAGGGTCGTATCTTCCAGACAAACTAAAGAAAAAGAAATACTTGAAGTGATCTACTACCAAGCGAGCCGAGTGATGAATAAGTTCTTACTTAATTCATCCGAGGCAAGCGCAGGGAGCAATCTTGCTTATTTAACTGCGTCCTTCAAGGCCTTAGCGGCACGAAACTTTGCAGTACGAGAAGCCGCTATGTGTATCGTCTCGCCGGTGCGAGGATTGCGGCCTTGACGCGCTGGGCGCGCCTTCGTAGCGAAGATGCCAAGACCCGCTACTGATACTTCATCACCGGATTTAAGACCGGAAACGATTGAGTTGATGACTGTCTCAACAACGCGTTCGGCATCGGCTTTTGTGGAGCCGAGAACACCGTGCACTTTGTCAACAATATCTGCTTTATTCATGAATATACAGTTTTAGTAATAACCCCACCTATGCTCGGTCTCAAGCGGGCCGTGCCCTGCCGAAGCCGAGCTCCGAGCGAGGCGAAGGCGGGTATGGGAGAAAGTATAGGAAATGCGCTCCAATGTGCAATAGGTCTTGCCAAGAGCCGTGGATAGCTCAAAATTATCTCGCAAACTCAACAACGCGGTTCTCGCGAATGATATTTACCTTGATTTCGCCCGGATATTTCAACTCCGTTTGTATACGCACTGCAATATCGCGCGCAAGCTTATGCATCGCGAGGTCAGAAACCTTGCCTGGGTTCACAAAAATACGAATCTCACGACCTGCCGCGATGGCATACACCTTCTCAACGCCTTCAAATGTACTTGCAAGTCGTTCAAGATCACCAAGTCGTTCAAGATATCGTTCTGCTGTGTCACGACGCGCACCCGGACGACTGCCTGAAATTGCATCCGCCACTTGCACAATTACTGACTCAGGAGTTTCATATGGAAATTCATCGTGATGCGACTGCATCGCCTGCACAACGCGAGTATCAACTCCGAATTTTTCTAGAATCCTTCGTCCTATTTCAACATGAGTGCCTTGAACTTCGTGGTCAACTGCTTTCCCAATGTCATGCAAGAGAGCAGCGGTTCTGGCAACTGTTTCATCAACACCAAGTTCAGTCGCAAGCATACCTGCGATATGCGCTGTTTCAATAGAGTGCTGCAGCATATTTTGTCCATAACTGGAACGGAAATAGAGGCGACCGAGAAGTTCTGTCAACTTCGGGTCAAGTCCGATAATGCTCGTCTCATATGCCGCCTCCTCACCTTTCTGCTTCACTATATCCACGACTTCTGCTCGCGTTTTCTCTACTGTTTCTTCTATTTTTACCGGCTGAATACGGCCATCAGCAATGAGTTTTTCAAGTGCGGTCTTGGCGACATATCTGCGAAGAGGATCAAAAGAAGAAAGAGTTATTCTGTCAGGCACATCATCAATTAGAACATCAACACCAGTTGCGCGCTCAAATGCCTTAATATTTCGTCCTTCTTTTCCAATTATTTTACCTTTCATCTCTTCTGATGGGAGCAAAACCGACAACGACATAACTTCGGCATTCACAGCATTCCCAAGACGATGGATGGTAGATGTAAGAATTGAACGCGCCTTATCTTCAAATCGTTCACGACCGTTTGCGGCCAGTTTTTGCAATCGCAAAAGAATCGCTTCTTCGTATGATCGTTCAATTTCAGAAAAAAGTTCTTTGCGCGCCGCTTCTTCTGAAATATGTGCGACTTTCGCAAGTTCTTTTGACCGTTCTGCAGTGAGTTTTTCTGCCTCACTTTTCGCGCGAATTGCTTCTTGCTCGCGAGTCCGTACTTCGTCTTCTTTATCATCAATGTCGCGTTGACGAGAATCAATAAATTCTTCTCGTGAGACAATATGTTCTTCTCGCGCAGCAAGTTTTTCCTCGCGCTCTTCTATTGGTGCAAGCCGTTCTGTCTCAAAGACCTCACCACGAAATTCGGCATCGGCGATAATCTTTGCCGCCTGTTCCTTTGCCTGGAGCAATTTCTGTTTTATATCAAGTTCAATTGAACCGCGTTGGGCAAGACCAATAAGCACGCGTAGCACATAGCCAAGCGCAATGCCGCCCATTCCAGAGAGCGCAAGCATTATCAATATGATTTTGAGTGACATACGCCCATTTAGTTATCCCTTTCCGCTACGCGAACAGGGCAAATTGTAAAAAAGAGGGAAATACAGAAGACACCCGAGGCAGTCAATCAGAGAGGCGGTGTGAATAAACACTATCACAAAACCCAAAAATAAGTTACTGCCTGTATTCCATTATTTTATAAACCACCGATCGATGTGCAATCGCAAATATCTTTACTCGTGTTGCATCAATACGAAAAACTATTCGATAATCACCCACCCGTAATTTCCGATACCCGTGGAGCGATCTGCGTAACGGCTTGCCATACATATCTGGATGAGTGGCGAGTTTGTCTTCTATAGCTGACTTAATTTTCTCTCTCCACATTTCTGTAATACGCGGGATATCTTCCTGCGTTACCGCCAATTGATATACAATCGTGAATTCTAGCGCCATGCTAACGCATGTGATACAAATTTTGCTCGCAGCGTATCACGCTTTGCGGCAAGAGCATCAAGTACTTGATCCTCCTCAATTTCAAGAGCGAGCAAAAGCAGATGAGATACTTTTGTCGCATGAGGAACACGATCACGCTTCGCAAGCGAAGCAACGGCCGCGTTAACTTCCTTTGAGACGCTGATATTTATTCTCTTTTTTGTTTTGGTAATCATACTGTTCCAAAAGTGTATCACTTGCGCTATTGAGCGTCAATGACCGTATTCTTCCATTGTGCATACTGGGTATGCACACGCTCCATAAACTTGACACCATATACTATGAGAGTAGTGTTCTATTAAATGGAATTGCCAAAAAAGGAGGAAAACCGATGTACATTCTCATCAGAATTGAGGACGGAACAGTTCTCAAGAAGGTTTGCGAGTATTTGAGGCGTTTGAAGTGCTGGTTTCGTGAGTTTAACGAGCCCGAATACCGCATTACGGTTTCCGCGGAGGAAAGAGCAAAAAAAATTCCTGCCCACATGGATGGGAACTTGAATCCGCCAAGAGCATGGGAAACCTGCGCATCATTGGTACAAATCTGGAACTGGGATTCTCTGAACCGTGGTCCCTGGATTTGTGGAATCAAACAAAACACAGCACCAAGAGGAAAGGGCTTCATAGAATTTGAAGGGAGGAAAGTACGCGTTGCGGGGGAATGCGCCAACCCAACTGCGCTCAACTATATTTCGTGCCCTATGTGGTGTCCGAAATATGAGCCAACGAACATTGAAGCGGCCATCTTCGTTGCGCAACAAGTCGCAAAGGAACATGAACGACGGGCGGCGGCGCTCTATCGCCAGATCGAGTTCCTTGAAAAAACTGACATGGGATATCGGGAGGCGGTTGGGACGGGAGCTGTCTTTGATTATCGCGGAGGAACATTCATCATTCCTCTGCCGTCTGAACAAAAATGAAGTATATCTCGCCCACGAAAGCCCATGCTTCTTGTGGGCTTTTCGTTTTTAATAGAAAACAATCCTTACCGAAAAATTTATTTATATACTTGATCTACAATTCCGTATTTCTTGGCTTCATCTGCGGTCATAAAGAAGTCCCGTTCAACATCTTTTTCAATTTTCTCTAGTGATTGTCCTGTATTCTTTGCAAGAATTTTATTTAGAACAGCGCGAAGTTTGATAATTTGTTTTGCTGTAATTTCAATATCAGTCGCTTGTCCTTCGGCGCCACCGTGTGGCTGATGAATCATTATTTCAGCATTTGGGAGCGCAAATCGTTTCCCATTTTCTCCAGCGGAGAGAAGAATCGCCGCGCCTGATGCCGCCATACCAACGCATACAGTGGAAACAGCCGGCTTAACATGATTCATTGTGTCTACCATTGCCAAAGTCGCAGTGACCGATCCTCCTGGCGAATTAATGTAGAGCGAAATATCTTTTTTTGGGTCTTCCGCTTCAAGGAAAAGAAGTTGAGCAATGACGAGATTTGCAACATCATCATCTATCGGACCACCAAGAAAAACGATCCTCTCTTTTAAGAGACGCGAATAAATGTCATACGCTCGTTCGCCAAACTGGCTCTTCTCAATAACCATCGGAACAAGCATTGAAGCGCGAGGTGTCATAGATTAAAGATGTAATGGATAAATTTAAGGCGCAAGTGATGAATCTGTAGGAGCAATTCCTTCATTAATCCTTTCACCCCATGCATAGAATGCGCCAATAATAACCATAAGAACTATGATAATAATTGAGATGACAGCACCCCATGATTGTTGTTTTGGTGATGGCAGAGCGGGTGTCGGAGTTGGCTCGCCAGGAGGAAGAAGCGGCTCATTCTCCATATTATTTCCCAGCTAAATACATCTTCCGCGCTCGTTCAAATGCGGCTTCTGCTTCTTTACGCCCTTTAAAGCCATGAACGACGACTTTCGCCTGTTTTCCTTTAAGATTTTTATATGTCTCAAAGAAATGCGCGAATTCTTTTAGAGTGTGTTTATTTATATCTTTCAAATCCTGAACATCGTCCCATCGTTTGTCTTCTACAGGAACAGCGAGAATTTTGTCATCACTGTCGCCGCTGTCAGTCATAGAAAGAATACCGACAGGTCGTGCTGGTGCAAGAATACCGACACTAAGCGGATAGGTGGTAAGAAGAACCACATCAAGAGCGTCGCCATCATCCCATAGTGTTTGCGGAACAAATCCGTAATCAAAAGGATAAGCGGCGGCAGAATAGTTTGCGCGGTCAAGTTTAATAAGACCGGTTTTTTTATCAATTTCGTATTTATTATGAGAGTCCTTTGGAATCTCAATAATGACATTCATTGACTTTTTTGTACCTGAATCAATATCGTGTAGAAGGTTCATATGTGTTAATTATATCTTATTCATCTTTTGTTGTGTCACGGTCTTCTTCCGCGTCAGCGACCGTCTCGTCGCTGGCTGGGAGTATAGTCATCTCTTCTTCTGCAGGAAGTTCTGTTATTTGTTCTGCCTCACCAGTGACCATTTCAATACTCTCTGTCGGCATAACTCCTAATGCTTCAGCCGCACTTCCTTCGTCAGCATCTTTGAGACCTTCATCAGAAGCGACCGCCACTGATTCTCCATCGGACTCTGCAACTTCAGTACCTCCTGTAGAAACAATATCAATGTTCCATCCAGTAAGTTTCGCTGCCAAACGAACATTTTGTCCGCCGCGGCCGATTGCGAGCGATTGCTCGTCTTCAGAAACCGTAACGGTCGCACGATGGTCGGCTTCATCAAGAACAACTTCAATCGGTGCAGCAGGAGAGAGTGCTTCTTTAACAAACTCTTTCGCATCATCGTTCCATTCGATTATGTCGATGCGTTCGCCTCCGAGCTCGCTCATAACCGTTGATACGCGTACACCGCGCTGACCGACTAGAGAACCGACAGGGTCAACATGCGCTTCGCGCGAGGCGAGCGCTATTTTGGTTCTACTACCTGGCTCGCGCGCGAGCGCCTTCACTTCAATTGCGCCAGACGCAAGTTCGGGCGCCTCCAATTCAAAAAGCTTCACGACAAACTTCGGGTGCGCGCGAGAAAGTCGCAAATACACACCGCGGAACCCCTCGTCTACCGCGTAGAGATAAGCACGAATGCGCTCGCCCATACGATATCGTTCGCCTGGAATCTGTTCCTCGTAAGGAATAATCCCGGTCGTGCGCCCGAGGTCTACAAAGATTGCTCCTCGTTCCATTCTCTGGACAATACCGCTCACTATCTGGCCTTTTTTCTCGCCAAATTCTTCCATCATTGAGGTTTTTTCCGCTTCACGAACTTTCTGAATAACAACCTGCTTGGCGGTCTGTGCCGCGATGCGGCCAAAATCGTCTTGTGGCTCAAGAGGGAAAATAATTTGCTCTCCGACAGAAACATCGCGTTTGATTAATCGTGCATCGGCAAGAAGGATATGTTTTTCTGGGTCAAAACGCGGCAATTCACCTTCTGCAAGCTGCTCTTCTTCATTATGAAATGAATGTGAATGTGTATGCTCTTCTAATTCTTCCCCAGGAGTAGGGAAACGCACAGTCGTTTCGTCCACGACGGTTTTTATTTGTTCAAAGGAGATAGTGCCCGTGCTGAGGTCTAATTTTGCGTGTACAATCTGTCCGCGCTTACCGTATTCGCGTTTGTAGGCAGTTGCCATCGCGCTTTCAATGGCTTCAATCATCGTCTCGCGACTGATACCACGGTCTTCAAACTCTCCGAGCACTGCATTGATGGTTTTTAAATCAATCATATGGAATATGTATGTCGCACATTTTTATAAAGAAAGCCCCTATGGGGCATTTCTGTTACCCATAAAGATACCAAATACTTTAATGAAAGTCAATTTCGTAAAAAATGTGTGAAAAGCGTGTCACGCCAAGGGTAAGGCACGCTATACTATTTTATATGCATGTCTCTGATGGAGAATTAAAAGAGTTCATTACTGATTCAGGTCTCGTCGCCAAAAAAGAAATTGATGCAGCGGCAGAAGAGGCACAAACGAGAGGGCAATCGCTTGGTGATATTCTCGTCTCACGCGGTTCTCTAACAGAGGACGCATTACGACGCATTCACGCGTATGTACTCGGTATTCCATTTGTAAATTTGAAAGAGTTTCGTATTCCCGTTGATATTCTCTCAGTTATTCCAGAACCGATTGCACGCACACACAACATAATCGCGTATAAAAAGAGCGATGATTCGCTTGAAGTCGCAATGCTTGATGTTGAAGACCTTGCATCAATTGATTCTGTGCGCAAAAAAACAGGACTTAAAATACTGCCACGACTAACCGACACTGAAAGTATTAAATACGCACTTTTGCAGTATCAGAAATCACTTAAAGACGAATTCGGCGATATTATTTCAACCGAGTCAGGAAAAATTCGTGTTATTGCGGAGAATAATAAAGATCTCTCAAGCGAGGACTTGAAGAAAATGGCGGAGGATTTGCCGATTGTTCGCATTGTAGACACTCTTTTACGACACGCTATTGTGCAGGGGGCTTCAGATATCCATATAGAGCCGATGGAAACCGAAGTACTGGTCCGTTATCGAATTGACGGCATTCTCCACGACGCAATGACATTACCGAAGACCGCCGCCGCGAGTATCGCTGCGCGCATCAAAGTGCTTTCAAATCTAAAGCTGGACGAAAAACGACTTCCGCAAGATGGCAGATTCAAAATGGAGACCGAAGCAGACCGTGTTTCTTTTCGTGTTTCAATTCTTCCAACATTCTTTGGAGAAAAAACAGTAATGCGTCTTTTGCGCGAGACAGGAGAAGGATTCACTCTTGAAGTGCTTGGTCTTCACGGAGAAAATATGGAGCGCATTCATAGCGCGCTGAAGCAAACAACAGGAATTATCCTCATTTCGGGGCCAACGGGCTCAGGAAAAACGACGACACTCTATACGATGTTAGACATTCTCAACAAGCCAGATGTAAATATCTCTACAGTTGAGGACCCGATTGAATATCAAATGAAACGCATTAACCAAACGCAGGTAAATCCGACTATCGGCTTCACATTTGCGAACGGATTACGGTCGCTCGTGCGACAAGACCCAGACATTATTATGGTTGGTGAGATTCGCGACGGAGAAACGGCATCGCTTGCGATTAATGCCGCTCTGACTGGTCACTTAGTTCTCTCTACTATTCATACCAACAGCGCCGCTGGCGCTATACCTCGACTCATTGATATGGGAGTTGAGCCGTTTCTTCTTGTTTCAACTGTTCGCGTTGTAATCGGACAGAGGCTTGTCAGAAAACTGTGCGACAACAAAGAAGAATATGCGGTTGATGCCGCTATGCGCACCAAAATTGCTAGTGAAGACGATTTCAATGCCGCATTCAAAGCACTAAAAGATGAAAAACTACTGAAAGAAAATGCCACTCTTGATGACATCCATTTTTATAGGCCGATGATTGGAAATGACAGCGATGATGGGTATAAAAGTCGCATAGGCATTCATGAAGTTCTAGATGTCACCGCTACTATCCGTGATTTGATGCTCCATTCCGGCACGAGTGATGCACTTGAAGCACAAGCGAAGAAGGAAGGAATGCTTACGATGCTTCAAGATGGTATTTACAAAGCCGCACGAGGAATTACGAGCATTGAGGAAGTGTTGCGCACAGTAAATGAATAGTATGAAGTACAGCGTCACGATACAAAAAGAGGGCGCTCCAAATCAAATACGAACTGTTGAAGCAACGAGTCATTTCGCTGTGTATGACCAAATACAAAAAGAGGGAGGCGTAGTTGTTAGTATTACTGATATTGAGGATGGTTTTGTATTTCCTTCTTGGCTTTCTTTCACTATTGGTTCTGGCGTGAGACGGGCAGAAATTATTCGACTAACTAAAAATATTTCTGCAATGCTCGCGGCAGGATTACCTATCTCCCGCTCTCTTTCCGTAATTGAACGGCAATCAAACAATAAATATTTAAAAAAAATCGTGATTGGACTTTCCGAATCAATCAAAAAAGGTCTTTCTTTTCACGAATCACTCTCAAAATATCCAAAAGTATTCCCTGAAATATTTATTGCGATGACCAGAGCCGGAGAAGAGTCGGGGTCTTTATCTGAATCGCTTTCTATTGTTGCACTTCAAATGGAACGATCCGAAGAACTTATACGCAAAATTCGTGGTGCGATGATTTATCCAATAATCGTTATTACAGCGGTTATTGTAGTAGGAGTTTTGATGCTTATATTCGTTGTGCCAACACTAACGAAAACATTCGCAGAACTTGGCGTGCAAGTTCCGCTCGCCACTCGTATTATCGTCAGCATCTCCAATTTTATAGCGGCTCATACAACGCTTATGCTCACGACGGTTATTGCTCTTATTATAGTTGGCATCATTTCCATTCGCTCTAAATTAGGAAGAAGAGCAATGTTGGAAATTGCATTGCACATGCCGATTATAGGAGAACTGGTACGAGAGACATATTCGGCACGCGCTTCTCGCACACTCTCAGCGCTTCTTTCATCTGGTGTACCAGTGCTTGATGCTCTTTCTATAACCAAAGAAGTTGTGCACGCAGAAGCATATGCTGCCGTTGTGGAAGAAGCAGAGATGCGTGTTAAAAAGGGCGAGCTTCTTTCTGCTTCATTTGCAGAACATACGAAACTATATCCAATTCTCATGAGTGAGATGCTTTTGGTAGGAGAAGAGACAGGAAAGGTTTCTCAAATGTTGAAACAAATCGCAGAATTCTACGAAGAAGATGTCGCCGAAAAGACAAAAAATCTATCAACTATTATTGAGCCGATTCTTGTTCTTTTTGTTGGCGTCTTCGTAGGTATTTTTGCCATATCAATGATTGCTCCAATTTATTCGCTCTCATCAGCATTTTAATGTTCCGCTTACACCGCGGCTTTAGTTTTATTGAAATTATTGTGGCGATTTTTATCGTAAGTGTGATTCTTCTTTTGCTGCAGGCTGTCATTCACAGTTCCGTTCTTGTAAGAACATCAAAAAATCAAGGTATCGCACTTACAATTGTCCGTAATGAACTTGAAATGCTTCGTATCGGTGGCTATGACTCACTTCCACAAAGCGGTTCGTTCTCAAATAATCTTTTGAGTGAATTGCCCCAGGCGGCGACTACCACGCTCACAGTAAGTGCCTATAATGAAAAAACGAAACAAGTAACAGCAAGTGTCATATGGCTGGACTCAGGTTCTCTCGCCTCTAGCACAATTTCAATCTCAACTCTTATTACTCAGACAGGGGGATTATTATGATATTTAGATCGCGAATACAATACGGTTTTACTCTCATTGAAACAATAATCGTCATTGCACTCAGCACGAGTATGATGATTGCCCTTGGCTCTTTAATTTACAGTTTTAATACGATTTCTGTTTATCAGCAGGCATCAATGAGATCGTCTAGTTCAGCAAGTGCCGTGATGCGAGATATAGAATCACTTACGCTCCCGGCCAATGCAGTACTACAAATATATACTTTCTCAGGCGTAACATACACATCTTCTTCAACTGTACTCGTTCTAGAAATACCTTCTATTGATAATTCTGGAAATGTCATCGCGAACACTTATGATTACGCAGTATTTTATAGTGTTGATACAAATGTTTACCGTCTCATTGAAGCAAATGCTCTGAGCAATCGTTCTTCCAGTGTAAAAAAATTAAGTTCTACCGTAAACACTCTTTCATTTGTCTATGACAATGACATGGATTTTACTCAAATAAGTATTGTAACGGTTGATATACAAACGCAAACAGAAGCAAAGCAAGAAATTATTTCAGACCATATGAGTGAACAGATCCGACTACGAAATCATTAACATATTTTGTATGTATCCACCATTTAATTTCACACGGTTTCAAAAAGGATATGTCCTTGTTCTTGCTCTTGTCTTCCTCGGTATTTTTTTTACAGTTTCCAGCTCATACTTGTACTCAGTAACGAGTTCATCACGAGGTATGAGGTATGACATAGCGAGCGCGCAAGCGCTTGCTATAGCCGAGGCAGGAGTGGACGAAACAATATACCAATTAAATCAAAATCCAAATTACTCCGGAGAAACAAACACTTCATTTGGAAATGGTGTCTATACATCAACGATCTCAAATATAAACACTAATACAAAACGAATAACAATTACCGGTTCTGTACCAAATGCAACAAATCCAACTGCAACAAAAATAGTAACGATGCTTGCAAATATAAACTCCTCATTCGTCTCTTTTCATTATGGAGTACAGGTTGGCTCCGGAGGCATCAATCTAGAAAATCTATCTATTGTAAACGGCAATCTTTATTCAAACGGCAGTATCACTGGAGGAGGTACTGTTACTGGGGATGCAATTGTTGCAAGCAGTACAGGCCTGATTAACGGAGTTACGGTACAAGGAACAGCACGAGCACATTCTCTTTCCAACTGCACTGTAAACGGAGACGCATATTATCAAAACATCTCCGAATGTTCCGTATCTGGGGAAATGCATCCAGAAAGCGCTGACCCCGCAACAGAAGCAATGCCTATTACAGAAGAACAAATTGACGAATGGGAAGAAATTGCTGCTGATGGGACAATCATAAACGAGGACTACGAAGTGGACGGTTCTCAAACGCTTGGTCCAACCCTTATCAATGGGGACTTGATTATTAATGACACTCTTATACTGGGCGGGGTCGTATGGGTAAAAGGCAATATTACATTCCAAAATAATTCTGAATTATCGGTTTCTTCAATTACTGGAAATGAAGGTGCGGTTCTTATCGCAGATGTCCCAGGAAGTGAAACGACGAAGGGCATTGTCGATTTATCTAACAATATGACCGTTTCCGGTAATGGATCTGCAGGGAGTTTCCCCATGATACTAAGTACAAATTCTGGTTCACAAGCAATTTCATTAAAAAATAATGCGAGTAGCGTCATTCTCTATGCGTCAAGAGGCACAGTATCTGTCAGTAATAATGCAGGAGCAAATCAAATTACTGCACATCAGATTTCGCTCGGTAATGGAGCAGAAATAACATATGTAAGCGGCCTACAAAACCAGATTTTCTCCAATGGTCCTGGTGGTTCGTGGGCTATCGTGCCGCGCACCTACTCCATTGTTCGTTGAGGCAACACACACTCCCAACCTGTTATCATTGATATATGCTCATTGTCGCAAACTGGAAAGCATATATAGAGGATTATACGAAAGCGAAAAAGCTTTTTATTGCAAGCAAGAAGCTGTCACGAATTGCTGATTGCGATATTGTCCTCGCTCCACCAGCACCGTTACTTGGTGCACTCGCATTTCGGAATAAATCAAGAGTATCTTTTGCGGCACAAGATGTTTCAGCAACAACAGGTGGAGCAAAAACGGGTGAAATAACTGCGCAGGCCTATGCGTCTATCGGAGCAGCATATGCAATCATCGGACATTCGGAACGGCGTTCTGCTGGAGACACAGACGAGATTGTTGCTGAAAAACTTGCTCATTCGCTTGCGCAAGGGCTAACTCCTATCTTGTGTATAGGTGAGGTAGAGCGCGATGGGGAGGGGTATTATCTAACCGTAATCCGTGAAAAATTAACAAATGCAATCGAGTCGCTTGCACCAAAAGAACGAGGGAAAGTTATTGTCGCGTATGAGCCGCTTTGGGCAATAGGGAAGACCGCTGATGCTGCCATCAGATCAAACGATTTAACAGAGATGGCGCTCTATATTCGCAAAGTACTTGCAGAACTACTCCCAGGGAAAAGTTCAGCATATTCTTTGATACTCTATGGCGGCTCGGTTGAGCCAGAAAATATTCGCAACCTTGCCGCTGATTCTGGTGTTGATGGTTTCCTTGTCGGGCACGAATCAATTGATCCGCACACATTCACAATACTGGTAAAACAACTTTCGTAGTATGCGAAGTATTCGCGATATAAAATTGTTTGAGAATATTCCAATACTTGTGCGCACGGCGATGAATGTGCCGATTAAAAATGGCAATGTAACGAGTGAATATCGTTTGCGACGCGCACTACCGACTATCCGATTTCTTTCTGAACGAGGAGCGAAAGTCATACTTATAGGACATATTGGCGAAAAAGGAACTGAGACGCTTGCTCCGGTCGCGGAAAAGTTGGG
>Ga0172379_10002010_pt1 | contig 37802 bp, 37 predicted proteins | sample GrowelOW334metaG_FD_119756 | JGI IMG/M metagenome (GOLD analysis project Ga0172379, IMG submission 119756) | Groundwater microbial communities from an aquifer near a municipal landfill in Southern Ontario, Canada - Groundwater well OW334 metaG | ecosystem: Environmental > Aquatic > Deep... | reverse complement strand
TAGCCCGACATTTGTGTTTGCGGATGAAAAAGTGCCGCAGTTTGAAGTTACTGCGTATTTCTACACCCAGACATATAATGGCATTACTGCCGCCCAGCTAAAAGGCGGTTATTGGGACCAGAACGTACGCACTCCCGGCTCGTTCCTGGCCAGAGGCGGCGGCGCAAATTACACAAATGCATGGACACAGCCTGACCGTACTACGGTCAAACGCGTTTATATCGAGAGCTGGAATGAATATGACGAAGGGTCTGGTATTTATGCGGTTGATGTGGTGAATTCGCCCTATAAAATCAATGGGAATCCCAGTAATGACGTATGGTCGAGTACAAATGATCCGTATCAGTATATTAAGACCACTGCCGCCGGCGCAAGAATCTTCAACGACCGGCCGGATAGAAATTCCAGTATTCTCTGGCACAATTTCCCCACTGTAATGCGAGCAGGGGAACATATGATAGTTAAAATCATATTCCGCAATGAAGGGGATATGATGTGGAATGAAGCTACGATGTTCCGTATGGGCCAACATAGCACACCAGCTTTTGCTGCCGTAGGACGATGGATGATTGACAATACTGCCAATGAAGTAGGTATTTACGGCGGTGTTTTCCGAGGCAGGGATGTTACGTTCCAAGTTGAGTTGATAGCGCCGACAACTCCTGGACAGTATGCAACCAAGTGGTCAATGCTGCAGGAAGGCGTTGTGTGGTTTGGCCAGGAACTCACACAGAATATTCTTGTATATTAACATAGTGGTTTGAATCAGTAGTTAGTAAAAAGCCTCGGTTTAAACGCCGAGGCTTTTTTTTATTCCTGGTCAGTTTTTTGCACGGGCTCCGGCGCACGCTGGAGAATTTCGTCAGCCAGGCCGTATTCGATTGATTCGTTGGCCTCAAGCCACAGATTCCTGTCGCAGTCAGCCATAATTTTTTCGGGCGATTTGCCGGTATGTTTGGCAATTATGTCATACAATCTTGCGCGAAGGCGAATGATTTCCTTTGCCTGAATGTCGATGTCGGTTGCCTGACCCTGATAAACTCCGTTGAGCAAGGGCTGATGCAGCAGAATTCTGCTGTTGTTGAGCATAAATCTTTTGCCTTTCGCTCCGGCGGTGAAAAGCACCGAACCCATACTGGCGGCCTGTCCGACGCAGTATGTGGCGACCTGACAGCGGAGGAATTGCATTGTGTCATAAACCGCAAGGCCCGCAGTGATGCTTCCGCCCGGCGAATTGATGTAAAAGTGAATGTCGCTTTTGCTGTCTTCGTTGCTGAGGAACAGCATTTGCGCGACGATGAGATTCGCTGAATCATCGTCAACCTGACCGCCGAGGAAAATGATTCGGTCTTTCAGCAGTCGCGAGTAAATATCGTAAGCGCGTTCGCCGCGACCTGTTTTCTCAATTACTATCGGTACAAGAGTCTGATTAGCAGTCATAAGTTTTCCTTTTTTATACCGTCATCGCGGTTAATTTTATTTTTTGTCCTTATCTTTTTTTGTTTTATCATCTTCGACTTCGTGGAGGACTTCGTCAATAAGACCATATTCTTTCGCTTCCAGAGCGGTCATATATCTGTCGCGTTCGGTCTCGCCGGTGATTTTGTCAACGGACTGGCCTGTAAGATTAGAGAGAATTTCGTTCAGCATTTTTTTTGCTTTTAAAATTTCCTCGGCCTGGATTTTAATATCGGAAGCCTGGCCTGTAACGCCGCCCCAGGGCTGATGGAGCATAATTTTTGCGTGGGGCAACGCGTGGCGTTTGCCTTTTTGGCCTGCGGCGAGAATTACAGCGGCGCCGCTTTCCGCCCTGCCGATGCAGAACGTCGAGACGGGCGAACCGATGAAGCTCATCGTGTCGAAAATCGCCATAGTGTCGTCAACATCTCCGCCTGGTGAATTTATGTAAAGGCTGATGTCGCTGCCGCGTTTCTGGTTGTCCAGATAGAGCATTTTCATAATTACGCCGGTTGCCATCGCGTAGTTGATTTCGCCAATCATAAATATAATCCTGTTCTCCAGCAGCATATCGTCAAGGGTCATTTCCCTTGTGCGCTGGTAGGATTGCGTCTGGCTTCTCGGCTCAACCATATTTATCGGACTTTGCGACTTCATAAACATTTTTATTCCTTTAAATTCCTGTAATAGGCAATAATACGCTCAAACACCGTATTTTAAAGTATTATCGACCGTTTTCCTGTACCACTTTCGTGGGGTAATGTCAATTTTTTAAGGTTGGAAATGAACATTTATATCCAGCCGATTACATAGAACTATTGTCGGTATTTCAGAAGGTCAAGAATGTTGTCTCTTGTAATCATATTAAGCTCGCTTTGCTTTTCAACAAAAGGTTTTACGTCAGCGATTGCCTTGTTCCAGTCAAATTCACAGAGCCGCTGAGCAATTTGGGCCGACCAGTTATCTTCGGTAATTTGCGAGCCTTGCCATTCGGTTTGTTTAAGAGCGTTATTGAGCAGGAGCAGATTTGGTCTCGGCCAGGTTTTATCCGACAGATACCACATCAAATCATAAATGTCTCTGCCCTTGACATATTTACGCATAAGCAATGCGTGCAGTTTTCCCGCAAGCAGCGAACTCTTGTCATAATGCTGAAGGTTTAAGAGGATATGTCTGCGAATAATGCTTGTTTCCAATCCCGCCCCTGCCGGCGGGTTGGTATCAATTTCTACCTTGATGGAAACAGTTTCAGAGGCAAGCGGAGAAAGCCCCATCTCATAAAGCAGGCCTGTGAATTTAATAAAAGCGGATTTGACCGTTTTTGATGTTTTAATTTTGATTGCGATATTATAATTTTCCGCCTCGAAATCCGTTTTTGCTTTTTTCATAAGATTTGTGAAATTATCTTCGACTCCTGCCTGTGAAAGTGAAAAATCCAAATCTTCCGAGAATCGCGGCATAGCGTATAAAAACCTCAATGCAGTGCCTCCTACAAACGCCCAATTCGTGAAAGCACCGGCTTCCTGAAGCGATTCAAGGATTCGAGCCTGAAGATATTCACGGACGATACAACCTGCAAGATTAGCGTCTTTGATATTTACAATTTGCTCTTTTAGATAATCTTTCATAATTCAATCCCTTCACCCTGCTGAATAATTTTTTCAATATATTTGCACGCGCGTTTTAATTTGGGAGTATCGGCTTTGTCGGCAAATTCAAATAAAACATTTTTGTTAATTTTATCAAAATTCTGTAATCGAAGCTGCTCGATAAATTCTTCGCTATCGCTGCCGGGGCTTAGATGCACAAGGTCGAGCAAAGCTTTTTCCGGGCAGGCGATAAAAGCATTCTGTCCTGCGGCAAGTTCAATTCTTTTAAAGCCGTAGAAAAACTTTTTGCTGATATTTCTGAAATCAAATCTGCCCAGCGGCGTTTCAATTGTCTGCGGCCTGCCGGTAGTAACGCTGGAAATCTGCGGTACATATTCGGGAATCAAACCATAAAACGAAAGAGCAGATTGAAGAGAAATGTATGAAGCGGATTTGAGTTGGTTGGCGACGCAGAATTTTTCAGGGGTGATTTTGCGATAAGCCTCCGCCAAAACATACAACCCCTTATGCAGCTTAATCAGCCTGCCATCTCTGACCCATCGACTGATTTGCAGCCGAACCTGCGGCAGATTCTGACCGGCAGCAAGAAACCTTACCGTAAAGCAGGACAGATTCGACACTTTATTTACTAAATTTTCAAAATTCATTGCATTATTATATCATAAATGATAAATTACCGCAACATATATCGTCAAATCTTCGGTTATTCTTAACATTTTTCAAATTCCATAGAAGCTTTACGGACAAAATCAGTTGAGTTTATCAGGGTGAAAGATATAATTTAAGCAGATGTTTGAGAGAAATAATCGAAAATTAGGAGATAATAATGAAACAAAGAAAAAGGCTCATCGCAGTAATTGTGCTGGCGGCTTTGTCGGTTTGTGCGGCAACGGCGTATAAATTCAGTTTTGAATTACCGACGTTTGAGGAAATCACCCCTGCCCAATTGCTATCTTATCAGGTTGTTGGAATCATTGGCGGCGACACTGTCATTATCGATGTCAACAGCCTGCGAGTGAAAGTTAAAATGATTGGTATAACGCCGGCGGAAAAATACAGCGGCCAATTAGCAGCGTTCACCAAAAATCTCTTGCGAGGCGAAAATGTGTTCATCGTTAAAGACCCAAACCAGAACGAGCCCAATAATGCAGAGACGATATCCGGCTATGTGTATCGCGTACCTGATGGGCTGTTCGTAAATGCTGAAATTATTCGGCAGGGTTATGGCAGAGCGGATAAGACTGCGGCTTTTAAATACTCCGCTGAATTTGGGCAGCTTGAAAAATTTGCAAGAGAACGGGGCAAGGGCATTTGGGACACCAGTCTGGCTGAGCAGTCTGTAAATCAGCCGCTACAGAAAAACACTTCGCAATCCGAGCCGACCAAGCAACAAGCGGCAATCATCTCAGCCACTCCAAAAATATCGCAAAATACAGATACGGAAAAAGATATTGTCTATGTAACAAAGACCGGCACAAAATATCACCGCAGCGGATGCAGCTTTTTAAGCAAAAGCTCAACTCCAATAAAACTTGAAGATGCCAAAGCCAAAGGATATACTCCATGCAGCAAATGCTGCAAAGAATAAATACTATTAAGGTGTTGAATTAATATCGATTCTGGTTCTTGGGGTATTATAATAGTATCGAGGCTGGTTTCTGTTCCACCGCCAGAGGCTGTCCATATCGCTCTCCAGCTTTGTCATCCGCTGTTCAAGAACGCGAATCATAACATCCGCACTGCTGACTTTTTCGCGCAACTGTTCAGAGCTGTCCGATGATGATATATTTTTCAACTCGGCACGAAGGTCGGCAACGGCTTTTGAGTTTTCCTCGAGCTGCTGCTGAAACTTTTCCAGTCTGGCATCAAGAGTGGCAAGCGTTTCAAGATTGCGCATCTCGGCCCGTCCTTTGGCCTGCTGCGACCATCTCTGCATATCCGCGTTTATTTGTTTTATCTTTTCGTCAAGCTCTGCGACAAGTTTGTGATTTTCGCCAAGCGCATCGGCAACCAGACTCTTCGCCCGCTGGAAACATCTGATTGCCTGTATGAATTCATCCGGGTCGTTTTGAAAATCCCATACCTTCTGCAGAAAATAATCGCCTGTGTTCCGCCAATAATCCAGTTCGGAAATATTTTTGTATATGATGGTTTTTTTGTCTATATCGTTCTTGTAGTATTTTGCGGATACTATCGAGGCGCCTTCTATTTGTGAAAGTTTAATTTCAAAAGCGTCTTCGGATTCGAGTCTGCCGCTGACGGATTGGCCGCTGTTGAGAACAAATGAAATAAGCTGAACTTTTCCAACCGGCTTTCGCTTAATCGGCACAGTGTTGACATCCTGCAGCTTCTGCCAAACGGCATTAGCATCCTGCAATCCCTTTGGAACAGAATTACTGTCCTGAGCGAAAAGTTCAGACATCGCCGCAAGAATAAAAATCAGACTAAGAATTGAGACTATAGATTTGACACAAACCAAACGTTCTTTTTTATCAAAAGTCATTTGCAGCCTCCTATTAGTAGTTAGCAACCGATTATCCGCACCTGTCGCTTTCGCTCCAGGCTCTGTTTTTAAATTTTGATAATCCACTGTTAGTATTATACCCACAAAAAAATAACCCCGCCATAAAAAATGACGGGGTTATTTAATATATTTAAGCTACTTTTATAGGCTATTTTTTGTCAGACTTTTTGGCTGCGGTTTTCTTTACGGGCTTTTCAGCTTTTTCTGATTCACCTGCATCATCTTTTTTAGCCGGTTTTTTGGCGGTTTTCTTTGCGGGCTTTGCCTCTTCAGCCTTTTTAGGTTCTACTTCAGAAATTTTGGCAGATTCGAGAATCTTGTCTATGCATTTGATTTCACGAATTTCAAGGGCGGCCTGCGTAAGCGAACCGTCGCGATGCATCTGCTCTCTGAGTTTTTCCGGGCGGGTCTGTCTGTACATCGCGGCCTGAGCGATGTAGCCATTGATTTCTTCTTCGCTGGCCTGAATGTCGAGTTTCTTTGCAACGGCATCCATAACAAAAAAGCTCTTGAGCTGTTCTTTTGCCTGCTCTTCGCTCGAAGCCTTAAGTTCATCCATTTGCTCGGCTACTTCTTCAGGCTTTAAGCCCTGCATAAGCAGTCTTGTGTATTGTCTCTGCAGAAGCAGTTTCGACTGGTCAGCAACAATATTGCCTGGCAATTCAAAATCAACTTTGCCGAGCAGATACCCGCGAACTGATTGCCTCATTGCTTCTTTTTGCTGTCTTTCGACGTTTGCCTTGTTTCTTTCTCTTATGATTTTCGTAAGTTCAGCCTTGTCAGCAACGCCGAATCTCTTAAAGAAAGCTTCATCCATTTCAGCGGGAACAAGCTCTTTGACATCGTTGATTTTGATTTCGATATCGACTTTTTTGCCGCGATATTTTTCATCGTAATATGTCGAGGCAACTTCCGTTGTTGTGGTTTTAGTGTCGCCTGCCTTTGCGCCGATTAAGAGTTTGTCGAGGTCTTCAACTGAAACCTTGCCTACAAAGCCGCGAGCGCGAGCGTAAATTTCTGTGTTATCAACTTTTTCCTCTTCGCCGCCTTCGGGCTTGAGAACGACATCAGCGATAATCTGGTCTTCAGCGGCAACTTTGCCATCCTTTGGCTTATACATACCGAGCCTTTTTTGAATGTCAACGATTTCACTATCAACCTGAGCATCGCTAACTTCGAGCTTTGGCTTTTCCGCCGGCACGCCTTCGAGGCTGGGCAGTTCAAACTCGGGCCTTACCTCAATTTCAAACTCGAACTTCATCGCGCCTTCTTTCGGCATTTCGATTTTGTCCGGGTCAATATCAGGGTCGCCGAGCGATTCAATTTTATTGTCTTTCAGAGCCGCCTCGCTTGCCTCCATCAGAAGCTTAACTTTTGCCTGCTCGCCGACTTCCTTGCCAAACCGCTTTTCAAGCAGCCTTCTCGGTGCCCTTCCTTTTCTAAAGCCGGGAACAATGGAATCCCTTCTAAGCTCTTCGTATTGTACGTCAAGCATCTTGCCTATCTTTTCGGCGGGAATTTCAATGCTGACCTTCTTTTTGCAGGGGCCAACCTCTTCAATTTTAACGACATTTTCAATCGTCTTTTCTTGTTCTTTTTCTTCTGCTTCCGTTTTTGCTGTTTTCTTTTTTGCAGCCATTTTAAAGCTCCTAAGTTTTTGTAAAATATAAAGTTATAAAAAAGGCTTCGGGGTCGTATGTCCCAAAGCCTTTTATGGTTTTTGACACATCAGCGACCTGCGCCAGACTATGGTTTAGTCGATTACTCACTGATATAAAGAAATTAAAAATCAAAAATTAAAATGCAAAATTTAAGGAATCCGCCTTCGGCGGATGCTTAATTATCGCAGGCCAAATCACTTATATTTGGTCATAAAAGCGGGTGATGAGGCTCGAACTCACGACATTCACGTTGGCAACGTGACGCTCTACCACTGAGCTACACCCGCGTAAAGCTCTGGTAGTATAAACAGATTTTGCTGTGTTTCAAGAGGTTTCTTAACTTTTTGCAGTTTTACTCAAATAAGCATTGCTTTTGCGACAGAATCAGCTTTTTCCCCGCCGAAAAGCCGTTCAACAAGCTTAATCGCGAATTCTAACGCTGTGCCTGGGCCTTGAGAGGTAATGCAGTTGCCGTCAACGACTACTCGCTGATTTGCAGCCTCTTTATTTTTGAGTTTTTCAGCCATAGTCGGGAAGCAGGTGGCTTTTTTGCCTGCCAATAAGCCATGATGTTCAAAAACGACCGCCGGCGATGCGCAAATCGCGGCATATAATCTGCCGGAGTCTTTTTGCTTTTTCAGCATTTCGGCAAGTTCTCTGCTGTCTCGCAGATGTTCAGCACCTGGCATTCCGCCGGGCAGAGCAATCAGGTCGTAGGTTTTGCCCAGACAATCTGCAATCAGACAGTCAGCGGTGATTTTTACTTTTCGGCTGGTGGTTATCTGGATTTTGTCAACGGAGGCGATGGTGATTTCGGCGCCTGCCCTGCCGAGACAATCGATTATTGCGATGGCTTCGAGTTCTTCGGAGCCATCTGCAACGGCCACAAGTATTTTTGGGGACATATCACACCTCTCAAAAAATTATATTCCATTCGATACTATTTATTAGTATCCTAACATCTTGTGGAACTATTTTCAATGGAGTTAAAAAATGCTGAACAAAATTTTCAAACTGGCAGAGAGGCAGACAAATTTAAAGACTGAGGCTATTGCGGGAACGACAACGTTTTTGACGATGGCATATATTATTTTCGTCAACCCTGCGATTCTTGCTGACGCGGGAATGGATAAAGCCGCACTTATCGCAGTTACCTGTCTTACGACGGCAATCGCAACGATAATCACCGGCTTGTTCGCAAACGCTCCGATAGCGATGGCGCCGGGTATGGGGCTTAACGCGTTTTTCGCCTATTCGCTGGTAATCACACAGAAAATAAATTGGCAGACTGCGCTTGGCGTTGTGTTTTTGTCCGGAGTGTTTTTCCTGATTTTAACCCTGATTGGTTTGCGAAAAAAGCTCGTCGAGGCAATTGATTCTTCGCTTGTCTCGGCTGTCTCGGTCGGCATAGGCCTGTTCATCACTTTTATCGGATTAAAGAATCTCGGCATTATAATCGCCAGCCCTGCAACATTGGTTCAGGCAAGCAATTTAAACTCAACTATTATGATTGGTCTGGCCGGACTGATTGTAATGCTCTTTCTCGAAATGAAAAAAGTCAAAGGCTCGCTGCTAATCGGAATAATTTTCTCAACTGTACTTGCCATTATTTTAAGCAGATTTTTGCCGCAGCAGGACAAAATAATCGTACCCCAATCTCTTTTGTCGGCTGATATAAGCATTGCTGCGATTGCATTAAAACTCGATATTTTAGGCGCCTTCAAATGGAGCCTGTTCGGCAGTATATTTACACTGATGTTTATGGATATGTTCGACAGCATCGGCACGCTTGTTGCCTGCTGCAGCGAAGCGAAAATGATTGACAAGAACGGCAAAATTCAGCAGCTCGACAAACTGCTCACAATTGACGCAGGAGCGACAATGCTCGGCGCGGTTCTCGGCACTTCGACAACAACAGCGTATATCGAATCAGCGGCGGGAATCGAGCAAGGCGGCAGAAGCGGCCTTACCGCAATCGCAACAGGGGTATTATTTTTAACCGCTATTCTTTTTTCGCCTTTGATTGGAATTGTGCCAAGCTACGCGACCGCCCCGGCGCTGATTATGGTCGGTTTGTTTATGATAAAAGAAGTTAAAAAAATCAATTTTTCGCAGATAGAAAGCGCATTTCCAGCGTTTATAATAATCGTAATGATTGCGCTTAGTTACAGCATCAGCACAGGCCTTGCGTTTGGATTTATCTCGTTCACGCTGCTGAAAATTCTGGCTGGAAAAATCAAAGATATAAAAATCGCGATGTGGATTATAACCGCGTTGTCGATACTTTATTTTGTGCTGCCTGTATTGGCGGCTTCTACTCGTCTTTGAAACTCTTCAATATAGTAAAAATCATATCCTTTAACACCAAAAAAAGATTGTTTTTTAGTTTAAAAATGCAGTTTTTCTCTATATTTCTAAACTTTTCTAAAAAATTCTCAATAATTCTTTAGCGTTTTTCAGCCGATATGCTATATTATAGATGAGCGGGTAAGACCTGTGGTGTGCCTTAGGCGTTCCCTTCCAGCGGTTGGCTAAGCCTAAGGGAGATCGGCATTACAGGGGCCGCTTTTTTTATGCGCTCAAATATTCCGCAAATACTCGGTCTCGTAAGCAATCCTATGCCTGAAAATATTGTACCATTCAAAATCGCTGTATTCATATTTTCTTGCTATTCCCCAACAGAATAAATCAACCGCCTGCAACCCCGTACTTTCCATCGAATTAAGATGCTCAACATTTAAAGCAGTATTTAATGGAAGCAACGCCTCTATCTGATTCTTCAGATACAAATTAAAATCCTGAATCTCATTTTTGTTTTTACTCCTGTCAACTATAAGCCGAACATTCGTAAATGTTTGCCTCAATGGTAATTTTTCAATCAGGAATCTTGCCAAAAAATTGTATAACTTGTTTTGACCTTTGGCTGTATGCAAATGACCTTCTACTCTGCTCTTATTAAGAACCACAGAATATAACTGCCAGTCCTGCTCTTTTATTTGCCTGAAGAAATACTTTTTTGTTTCGATGCTTGTGTTTGTACCTTTAATCTCGGCAAGCCATTTTGTCCTGTTTTTAGTACGATTGATTTTGTTTTTTAATGTTCTTCTGACAGCAGTCTTAAAAGCAACTGAAATCTTATCACTCTTACAAACCAAAAGTGTAATGACAAATTTTTTGTTGTTTTCTGTTTGGTAAAATCGAATCCGAGATCGCCGGATTCATCGAGGTAGATAAACATTATATTTCCTTGGCTGTATTTCCTCTTAAAGGTTTTTAATAAATGCCCCTGCCGCAAATGAGATGAGGATTAGATAATCGAGGTCGCTAAGGCCGTAGTGTTCGTGGTCGAGCGAGTTATCGGCGTAAAGCACGCCGAAACACTGCTGTTCGCAAATAACGGGTGTGATTATCGCGGAATTGATTTTGTCGCCTTCATACTGCATCGGCAATCGCGGGACGAGAATATAATGCTGATTCTTCACCGCTTCGTTAATTCTCGGCTCAAGATATAAATCCTCCAGCCTGATAGTCAAACCGCCGACCTTTCTGCCTTTTGCAATTTCCATATCACCGGCAGAATTTTTTCGCAGCGCAACCCAGCAATGAAGCGTCCTGAACTGACGAAACAATAAATCGAGAAGCGTGGTTGTAAGCTCTTCGGTATTTTTGCATTTGCAGATAGCCGAGGCAGCGGAAGAAAAATCCTTAGCCCTCTTGGACTGCATTCTTATAAGCGGCGATTCTGTGCCTTCCAGATGACGAATGACAATCTGCGGGTCGTGCAGGGTCGCGTGCAGGGTGTCTTCAAGGCTTGCTGTCTCATTTGGTATGTCTGAATCGTCTATGTGGACTTCTATTTGAAAGTCGGAAATTGCTATTATGTCGCCGTTCTTAATTTCAGTCTTATGAATAGCCAGCTTGTTCAGATATGTTTTATTTGCCGAGTCGAGGTCTTCGACAACCCACTTGCCATCGGTGGTTGTGTAAAGAACGGTATGCTGACGCGAAACCGCCCTGTCCGGGAGAAAAACCTGACTGCCGATTTGTCTGCCGATGTAAATCGGACCGCGAGTGAATCGCGCCTCATTTATAAGATTGTCCCCGCGTTTTACAACCAGTCGCATTTTAGGCCTCCGTGAAAAATTGCGACAAAACAAGCTCTATAATTGTCTATTGTAATACCGTCCGACAAGATTGTCAAGTTTTTAAGTGGAAAAGATTTTAGACATTTGGAAAATTACATTTATCGCAGATTCTGTTATAATGACTGAATGGAAATGAAAAAAATTGAAATACTTGAAGATACCGTAGCCAATGAGCTTTTGCCTTTTGTTAGAACGCCGTCCCGCTATATCGGCGGCGAAGTTAATCAAATTAAAAAAGACCTAAACCGCTGCGATTTAAAAGCAGCCCTGTGTTTTCCCGATGCCTATGAAATCGGCACAAGCCATACCGGCCTTGCGCTCGTTTATGCCGCTCTTAACAGCATCGAGAACATCGCCGCCGAGCGTGTCTTTCTGCCCTGGCTCGATGCGCAGGAAATAATGAAGCAAAAAAACATCCCGCTCTACACGCTTGAGTCAAAGGCCGCTGTTAAGGATTTTGACGTTCTCGGTTTCAGTCTTACCAATGAAATGTGCTGGACGGGCGTGCTGAACACTCTTGATTTGGCGGGTATTCCGCTGCGGAGTAAAGACCGAAATGAAAATTATCCGCTTATACTCGGCGGAGCTGGTATGGCCAACTGCTGCGAACCGGCGGCGGAATTTTTCGATATGTTCCTGCTCGGACAGGCCGAGGAAGCTGTTATCGAACTTGCGAAATTTATTATTGAGCAGAAAAAAAATAATATCGCAAAAAAACAACTGCTCATAAACGTCGCAAAGGAATTTAATTTTATTTATGTCCCCTCGCTTTATAAATTTGAATATGCCGGAGAGAAGATAAAATCATTTACTCCGATTGAACCCGGCCTGCCTACAAAATTCACTGATGCCTTTATTGACGACCTTGACACTTCTATAGTCGCCGACAAGCCGATAGTGCCTTTTATGGAAGCAGTTCACGAAAGAATAAGTATCGAGGTAATGCGCGGCTGTCCGGGGCGATGTAATTTCTGTCAGGCAAGTTTTTGCCGCAGACCTGTCCGCTTCAGAAGTCCGCAGAGGATTTTGGAAATCGCAAAGGCCGCGTATAAGGCAACCGGTTTTGATACAATCGGGCTGTTGAGTCTTTCGACTGCTGATTATCCGTATCTTGAGGAAGTCATCACTTCTCTTAAAGAATATTTTGAGCCGCTGCACGTTGGGATTTCTCTGCCGAGCCTGCGGGTCGATACGCAATTGAGACTGCTGCCCAAACTCGCTACAAGCGTTCGCAAAAGCGGCCTGACCATTGCTGTCGAAGCGGCAAGCGAACGACTCCGCCAGATAATCAACAAACCCATTACAAACGAAAATCTTTTCGCCGCTATTGAAGAAGCGTATAAGCAGGGCTTTGAAAGCGTGAAACTTTATTTTATGGCGGGTCTGCCCGGCGAAACTGAAGATGATATAAAAGAAATTGTAAAACTCTGCTACAATCTGGCCGGTCTGCGAAGAAAAGTCTGCGGCAAACTCGCGTCCATCAGCGCCGCGATAAGCTGGTTCGTGCCGAAAGCTCACACACCGTTCGGCTGGAACGGCCAGCAAAGTGAAGCGTATTTTAGAAACGCAAAAGATATTATTATTTCAGAAAAGAATCGGCTTGGCGCAAGGTGCATCAATTTCAAATTCCACGACATCCGCAGAAGCGTTCTGGAATCCGCCATCGGCAGAGCAGACCGCAGAATGGCTGATGTGCTGGAATACGTTTATAAAAACGGCGCAAGGTTTGATTTGTGGGATGAGTGCTTTAATTTGGATTTATGGCAGAACGCTTTCAAACAATTCGGCCTTGACCTGCACAGAACAGCCGAAAGAAAATTTGACCACGATGAAATCCTGCCATGGCAACACCTTGGCGGACCAGATAAAGATTACCTGCTAAAACATCTACAGAAGACAGAATAGCCACAGAGGGCACAGAGAACGCAGAGAAATAATTTTCAATTTGGCCTATCAGAGCCACGACAGTAATGGAGCGGTCATCAATTCACCATTTAAAATTAAAAATTCGTAATACTTTAGCCAAGTGCTAAATACAACTTGTCATTCCCGCGAAAGCGGGAATCCAGTATAAAATAGCTTCCGCCATAGGCGGTTTCCTATTTTTTTACATTTGGCTAAAATGTTACAAAGTTTTTAATGAACCGCGTGGGCTAAGAGCCCACCCTACGAAACTTTTACACCTGTCGCTTTCGCTCCAGGCTCTGGTTTTGCAATTATTAAAATTGCCTTAACATTTATCACGATTGGCCTAATCGCCGAACGGCATCAAGGTTTTCCCAATATTGAGCCAGAGCTTTTGTTCCTTTTTGTGTAATTTGATAGTTGGTATTCGGCATTTTGCCATTGAATGATTTTTTGACTTTGACATAATCTGCGGATTCAAGTTTCTCTATGTGCCGAGACAAATTGCCTCTTGTCAAATTAAGTGTCGTCAGCAGGAAATTAAAATCCGCCTGTTCGATTCCAGCCAGAATCATCATAATTCTCAATCTTGCCGGCTCATGAATAATTTTGTCAAGCTCCATTAGCCGCCTCTCCTTCAAGACGTGCAATGCCTTTTAACTTTTTCAACGCATAGCGACTGTAAATGTGGCCGATTGTAAAAGTCAAAACCCCATATCCGAATGTCGGCAAAAACATATTCAAGCCAGTAAAATTTCCTGTAAATAATATCGGCACACCTGCAACAATCAATATCGCATGAATAGCATAAAGTATCGGCCAAAGAAGTAATATTGGACTCACTTTCGGCCTTTGCCAGAAATACAAAAAGGTCATAAATGGAACTAAATAAATCGCCGATATCGGCTGCATATATTTAATTGGGAGATTATACTTTCCACCCAAAAACACAGACCCCATAACACAACTGCCAAATATTATTGCAACAACATAACCTAACCATTTCTTTTTCTTCATTAATTCAGGTTCTGGTATCGAGGCGATTCCTTCCTGGCCGTATATTCGTCGGTCTATCCACCTCCAGATTTTTACGCCGCCAAACTTTGGAATGCCGACAATAAACAGGAGTATCAATACGGCAATTAACACAACAGTACAAACGCATGATAATATCGGATGACCTGTCTTAGACGCTATTCCTGCCAAAAGCGACAATCCTCCGATGGCCACAATAAAAAGTAGGTTTATCGCCATAAATGCAAGATTAGTCAACGTTCGATTTTGTGCATACTTGCGTGTCCATTTTGGAATTTCTTTGAGTTTTTCCGTATCCTGCGGCGTTTGATTCTGCTGGGTATTCATAATTTTGCTCCTTTTAAATTCTAATTTCTTGCCCTGATATATAATATAATAACACAAACTTGTTTGCAATGCAAACAAAAAAATAGAAAAATTTTTAACCCACGATTTTTATTTCTGGATTTATGATTTTTGGCAACACTACGGTCTTTTCATATTAGAAACCATTGACAATGCATAACATATTGAATACAAAGGTGTTATGGCTGTTTTTGAGAACAAAATAACATTATGAAATTATATTGACATAAATAATTTTACCGTCTATTATGGACTCCAAGTCCATAATAGACGATAAATATATTATGTATTATAAAAGAACACTCTATAATAGATGGCTTGAAATATCAGAACAATTTCCTGTGCTGCTGCTGACCGGCCCCAGGCAGATAGGAAAAACCACGTTTCTTAAACATATTTCGGAACAGGGGCGTACCTATGTAACTCTTGATGACCCTGATAAACGGCTGCTGGCAAAAGAAGACCCTGCTACGTTTTTTAGAAGATACCAGCCGCCTATTTTAATTGATGAAATACAATACGCGCCAGGTTTGTTGTCATACATCAAAATGGAAGTTGATTCCAATCACAAAGCAGGACAATTTTGGCTTACAGGTTCTCAGCAGTTTCAAATGATGCGCGGCATTACCGAAACTCTTGCAGGCAGAGTGGCTATTATAAATATGCTTGGTTTTTCCGGGAACGAACGACATCGGGAAAATATTGAAGAGCTGCCTTTTTTGCCGATGCGGGAACTTCTCGAAAACAGACTAACAAAAATTAAAAATGTGGAATCAAAAAATATTTATGATGAAATCTGGCAGGGCAGTTTTCCCGCTCTGGTAACCAGCAAAGTGAAAGACTGGGAAGTATTTTACAGTTCTTATCTTAGAACTTATCTCGAAAGAGATGTCCGCGATCTTGCACAGGTTGGCGATGAAGGCGCTTTTCTGACATTTCTAAGGGCATGTGCCGCCAGAACCGCACAAATTTTAAACCTCACTGAGCTGGCACGAGATGCGGATATTTCAGTCAAAACCGCAAAAAACTGGCTATCCATATTACAGGCAAGTTTTCAGGTGTTTTTATTACAGCCTTATCACAGTAATTTGACAAAAAGATTAGTCAAAAGGCCTAAATTATACTTCCTGGATACAGGGTTGTGCTCGTATCTGACAGAATGGACAACATCCAAAGCATTATCTGTGGGAGCAATGTCGGGGGCAATACTTGAAACTTACGCTCTCGCTGAAATACTCAAAAGCTGGTGGCATCAGTGCAAAATGCCTTCCATTTATTACTACCGCGACAAAGACGGCGTAGAAATGGATTTCCTTATAACGCAAAATCAAAAGTTTTATCCGCTGGAAGTTAAAAAATCCGCAAGCCCGAAAAAAAAGTGGATAAGCGCATTTTCAACAGTTAGTCGATTAGGGCAAATAGACGGCGGCGGAGTCCTCTGTCTGTGCAAAGAGTTACTGCCTATGGGCAAAAATATATACGCCATTCCGATAAATATAATTTAGCAGTCTGAAAAAATAAAAGCTATGTCAGGAAGTTTTTTTGCTTAACATCAGCGATTGAATCGCTTCCTTAATAAGCAGCAGACTCCGCAGCAGAAAAACAATTCCGCAAACACCTACAAAAACAGCCGAAGCGTAAGTACAGTTTCGCTAAAACGTTAGATGTTGTTCCTACCGCCATGAACTTGAGCCCCAAAATAGCCGGCAGCCAGTAGAAACAGCTTCGCCGCCGGACAATACGCAAAGAAACTTTGACAGATTATTTGACTGCTACGACTTCTTTAATTTCCGGGACGCGCTCTTTCATAAGTCTTTCAACACCCATTTTCAGCGTCATCGCAGCGCCGGGACAACCTCTGCAGGCTCCCTGAAGCCGAACCTTAACTACATTGTCGGCAGTGAGTTCAATAAAATCAATATCGCCGCCGTCGTTTTGGAGCATCGGACGGATACCATTTATAACCTCAATCACTTTGTCTTTTATACTGTTTTCGTCATTTTTATGACAGCCGCAACTTTCACACATTTTCAAAACTCCTGAAAAGTTATCATTTAATACCGGCATTATATACGATTTAGAAAAAATCGGAAAGTTTAAATTCCCTTGCAAAAAGGCCTGATTCGGTGTAAAAACATATTGGTGTTTTACTACCAAACCGGATACATAATAACTGTTTATTTAGGAGCTTTTGTAAAATGGCAAAGATTTATTATGAAGCAGATGCACCAATCGGCGCACTGAAAGGCAAAAAAGTAGCGGTCATCGGCTATGGCAGTCAGGGACACGCTCACAGTCAGAACCTTAGAGACAGCGGAATCGAAGTAGCGGTTGCTGAACTCCCAGGCACTGACAATTTCAAAATCGCACAGTCGCACGGCTTTACACCCGGCGATATCAAGACTGCGATGAACGGAGCAACGCTCATTATTATTACACTGCCTGATGAGATGCAGGGCAAAATTTACGCAACTCAGATTGCTCCGAATCTCAAGAGCGGGCAAACACTGGGATTCTGTCATGGATTTAATATCCATTTCAAATACATTGTTCCGCCAAAGGATGTCAACATTGTTATGATTGCGCCAAAAGGCCCCGGCCATTTGGTTCGCAGCGAATATGAAAAAGGCGGCGGAGTTCCGTGCATCGTAGCTGTCGAGCAGAACGCAACCGGCAACGCAAAGGAAATCGCACTTGCCTGGGGCAACGGCGTAGGCGGCGCAAGAGCGGGCATTATCGAAACAACATACAAAGAGGAAACCGAAACCGACTTGTTCGGCGAGCAGGTAGTTCTGTGCGGCGGTTTGACTTCTTTGATAAAGGCCGGCTTCGAGACGCTTGTCAACGCGGGCTATCAGCCGGAGATTGCTTATTTTGAATGCATGCACGAAGTTAAGCTGATTGTTGACCTGATGTATCAGGGCGGGATGAGCTATATGCGGTACAGCATTTCAAACACCGCTGAATACGGCGACCTGACAAGAGGGTCGAGAATCATTACCGACCAGACCAAGGCAGAGATGAAAAAGATTCTCGCTGAAATAACCAGCGGCCAATTCGCGAAAGAATGGGTTGCTGAATATCAGGGCGGAATGAAGAAATTCAACGAGCTTTACAATAAAGACCACGATTGTCAGCTCGAAGTGGTCGGCAGAAAACTTCGCAAAATGATGAAGTGGATTAACGCTAAAGAAGCTTAATCGGCTTTAGTAAAATAAAAAATTGGCGGTTTATTTGAAAGGAACTGGCGTGAAGGCTAATGTTTCCATAACTTTTGTCGTTTCGATGCTCGCAGCGGCATTTTTCGCAGGCTGCGGAATTGAAGAACCTCTCGAAAGAGTTGCAAAGGAACCGAAACCTTATACAAACAGACTGCCCGATGCGTATAAAAATATGGAACTCAAGCAGACTACCAGCGCCGAGGTTCTGGAAAACATAAAGCTGCATAAAAAAGAGCTTATAAGCCAAAGCGAAAGCGTCGTAGCCTGCTGGGACGAAAAGAAAAAGACTTACCAGTTCTGGGTTACAATGGCAGCGTTCGATGAAGAGGATTCCACGGTAGCCCGCAAGTATTTTCTGGCGGTCGATGAAAAGCCCTGGCATCTGCATAATGAAGGCCAGAAAATGAGGTTCGATTGTCAGATGATTCTTGATGAGAAGACTCTGGCCGAGCCATACGCGAGCGAAAACGAAAAGCGAATCGCCATAGTCAAGAAAATGCTCGACATAACTCGCGATGATTTTCTGGAAGTAAGAAAAGACAGCAAGGTTGTCGATACCGGCGCAATGATGACCAACCAGACTATTGAGAGAATTCTTTATGTTCTCAGCCAGTCGCCTCAGCTTGCTACAAGATTAGTCGAAGAAGGCGGAATGGATTTCGACCATTCGACTCTCGATGCCGGCAGGGTAAGACTGATTCTCTGCAAGAATGTCGCCATACTCAAAATAAGAATAGGCAGCGTCAAAAGGTTATGGAAAATGGAATAATTTCTGTCTGACGAAATAGATTCACAAAATATAAATGCCGCAGTTCCTCGCAAAAGGCCTGCGGCATTTTTGTTGGTCTATTAGAAAACTCTAACAAAATGATAAAGGCACAGATTGACATTGTAATTATTAATTTCCGCGTGGGCTAAGAGCCCACCCTACAACTGTTAAAAAGGAAGCGGGCAGACACACAGGCTGCCCCTACAACACCCTGCGCTATCGCTTGGGCTCTGAATGCTTTAACAATTATTTTTAATCCCAGGGATGTTCTTTGAGTGATTTTAAAATCGCCTCTGCGCATTCGAGGGCGGCAAGGCCTTCTTCAGCGGTTACTTCAGGCCGAAGAGAATTATCGAGAATGGAATTTAAAAATGATTCCTGCTCAACTCGCAGCGGTTCTCTGTCGTCAATATCGAGCTGCTCGATGTGAAGCAAATCAGGCCAATTCACGCCGGTAAAATCAAAGTCGCCCTGTGCCTGCTTTTCCTTGACCCATTTTACAGCGTCAATATTGCCATCAGTTTTTATGATGACTCCCTCTTTTTTGAAAAAATCAAGACTCAAATACGCCTGCCTGCTGAACACTCTTATTTTGCGGACGGTCTTGAGGGCAAGCCTCGATGCGGTTACATTGGCAATACAGCCATTGGCAAAAACAATTCTCGCATTACAGATATCTTCATAATCGCCGATTACATTTACGCCGGCGGCGTCAACTTTTACAATTTTGCTCTGGGCAAGCGCAAGGATAATGTCGATATCGTGAATCATCATATCCAAAACAACGCCGATGTCTGTGGAGCGAAATGAATATGGGCTTATTCGAGTTGCCTCGATAAATTTAGCCTCAATCTTCAAACGCTGCATCGCCTGCACAACCGGATTGCATCTTTCGGAGTGTCCCACGGCAACGATTGTGTTATACTCTTTTGCCAAAGCGACAATTTTTCGTCCTTCCTGGGAACTGGCGGCAAGAGGCTTTTCGATAAGTACGGGAATTCTATTGCTGATTAAAACTTCAGCCAGGGCAAGATGGCTTTTTGTCGGAGCGGAAATTGTTACCGCATCAACTTTGCCGACTAAATCCCTGACATCGGAAAAATATTCGCATTTGTATTCTTTGGCGAGTTTTTTGCCTTTGTCCTGCTGAACATCAGCTATCGCGACAAGCCTGCTCTGTGGAAGTTTATACAGAACCTTTGCGTGGATATTTCCCATTTTTCCTGCGCCGATAATCGCTGTGCGAAGCTGTTTGTTTTGTTGGGGCATTTTTTATAGAACCTTTACAATTAAAACTGACCGCTCCATTACCCATTCGACAAACTCATGGCAGGCTGTCGCGGCTCTGATAACACCCTGCGCTTTCGCTTGGGCTCTGAACCCCGGCAAAGTATTGCCGGGGCTAACCACGAACCTATGATTTTTTATTCTTTTCTTCTTGATGCTTCAAGAAATCTGCCAAACCTGTGCTTGTTGCTGTTAAGAATCGACTGGCACATCACTCTGACATTCTCATCGATGCCGGGTTTTTCAATAAGAGCCTGCACATTTTTCAGCAGAGGCGTTTTTGTTCTGAATAGTATTTTGTAAGCTTCCATAATAGCAGCCTGCTGCTGTTCGTTCAAACCTGCGCGATTGAGGCCTCTTTCGTTCACGCCTCTTACCTCCGGCGGATAGTGCCCGCTTACTATCACAAAAGGCGGAACATCGTGATTGAGACCTGAAAAAGCGGCGGCATAAGACCATTTGCCTACGGTGGTGAACTGATGTATCTGGACAGTACCGCTGAGCCAGGCTCCTGTTTCGATTTTACAGTGTCCGCTGATTTGCGTATTATTGCTAAGCACGACCTTGTCTTCAACGATACAGTCGTGGCCGATGTGCGCGCTGACCATAATTAAATTATTGTTTCCGACTGTCGTGGAGGTGTCGTGGTAAATACTCGGATGAATCGTAACAAACTCGCGAATCATATTGTCGTTTCCGATTTCAAGTCCGCCGCATTTTGTGTCGGGTCTTGCGCCGAGCATTTGCGGATTTCTGCCGATGACGCAGTTCGGATAAAAAACGTTCATTTTGCCGGCTTTTACGCCTTTGCCGATTATAACATTCGCATCGAGAATACAACCGTCTCCGATTTCCGCATCTTCATCTATAAAACAGTTAGGACCAATTGTAACATCGCTGCCTATTTTTGCGCTTTTTTCTATTACTGCCGTCGAATGTATCTTACTCATTATTCTTTTCCTGAAAATAGTAACCGCGTGGGCTAAGAGCCCACCCTACAAAACTCTGACTGCGGGCAGACACACAGGTCTGCCCCTACGAATTAAATTTTAAATTTTTTACACCGCATCATCGTCAACGAGCATAAACATTATCTGCGCCTCTGCGGCCAAAATGCCTGACACTAACGCCTGACATTTACAAATCGCCATTTTACTTCTTACCCTTACCGTTTCAGCAGTAAGCACAAGCTGGTCGCCGGGCACGACGGCTTTTCTGATTTTTACGCCATCCATTCCGAGCAGAACGGCAAGTTTGCCGGTAAGTTCCAGCTTCTGCGCAAAAAGCAGACCGGAGACCTGAGCCATCGCCTCAAGAATCAGCACGCCCGGCATTATCGGCGTACCAGGGAAATGTCCCTGAAAAAACAGCTCATTGAACGTAACATTTTTAATTCCCTTGATGGATTTGTCGCCGTCGATTTCGATTACTTTGTCAACGAGCAGAAACGGATAGCGATGCGGCAGAATTTTTTGAATTCTGCGAATGTCGAGCAGCGCATCTGTCCCTGATTTGCTTATTCTGTCGCGATGCTCAGCTACTTCGAGTAATTTTGCGGCAAGTTTCTGATTCAGGTTGTGGCCGCTCTTATACGCCACAATCCTGCCGAAAATTTTTCTGCCGACAAGACTTAGGTCGCCTATCAGGTCAACTATTTTATGCCTTACACATTCATCTGGAAACCGGTAACTATTTTTAATCGGCCCGTCAGAACTTATAACTAATATCTCTTTGGGGCTTAGATGCGTGCCGATGCCGTGAGACTGGAACTGCCGAGCCTCTGCCTCAAGCAAAAACGTCCTGGCCGGTGCAAGATTATCTTCAAAGTAATCCGTACTCAGCGTGCAGGTAAGCTGCTGCCTGCCTATGCCGGTATGCTTTGTGTAATCCATATCATAAGTAATCTCAAGAGCCTGACCATCGCAGGGCAGCGCGTAAATCGAAGCGCCGGCCTCATTGATAATCACAGGCTCGGTTATTGTAAATTCTTTTCGAGGTTTTTGCTGCTCGGTATATCCGCATTTTTTCAGAGCCTTGAAATACTCAAGACTTCCGCCGTCAAAGCCGGGCATCTCCGGCCCGCTGACTTCGATAGTAAGATTATCAATCTCCAGCGCGCTGACCGCGGCCATACAATGTTCGGTCGTCTCAATGGCAACATCGCCTCTGCGAAGAGCCGAGCGGCGCATTCGCTCGGTGATATTTTTGATGCTCGCTTCTATACGAACCGGCGGGTCAATATCTGTGCGTATGAAAACAATACCGGTATCGGCATCAGCGGGAGCAAACCTGACTTTACTGTCAGCCCCGCTAAACATACCTTTGCCGGCAAGTTTTGCCTCTTCAGCTATTGTTCGCTGCGGCTTCAAGAATCTCTATCCTTTTAACAAGCTGTTTAAGCTCTTTATTCATTTCAGGCAGTTTTCGCTTTAAAATCACCTGCTTTGCAAAATCTTTAATATCTATCGCCGGCGACCCGAGCATCTGCTTACCCGCGGGAATATCGTTCATAACGCCCGCCTGTGCGCCTATTTGAGCCCCATCGCCAATGGTCCTATGGTCGGCGATTCCGACCTGACCGGCAAGAACAACGCCATTGCCGAGTTTGGTGCTGCCGGCGATGCCTGCCTGTGAAATAATCAGACAGCATTTGCCGATTACAACGTTATGAGCGATTTGAACAAGATTATCAATCTTTGTCCCGGCTCCGATTATTGTATTGCCGAATTTCGCCCTGTCAACGCAGGCATTTGCGCCGATTTCGACGCAGTCCTCTATCACCACTCCGCCAGTGTGAGGAATTAACTGATGGCCGCCGTCAAAGAAATAATATCCGAAGCCCATCGCTCCAACTACGCTATTAGCGGAAATTATACAATTATTACCAATTTTACAGTTGTGATAAATTACAACATTATCATCAATTCTGCAGTCATTGCCTATAATGGAATTTTCGCCGATTTTACAGCCTGCACTGATAATCGTTCTTTCGCCGATTATGGCGCCCTGCCTTACACAGACAAACTCGCCTATTGACGCTGTCGGCGAAACGACTGCTCCCTGCTCGACAATCGCGCTTTTGTGTATGCCCGGCTGCGGAGCCGAGAGTTTCGGCGCAAATTCCTTCAAAACCGCAATCAGCGCCTTTTCAACATTTTTGACAACAAGCAAAGGAATGCACGTTTCTATTTTTTTGGAAACGATAACCGCCCCTGCTTTACAATCAACGATGTTCTCTAAAAGTTTTTCATCGGACACAAAAGTAATGCTGTCCGGCGTTGCGGATTCAAACGGCGCCGCCCTGCAAATTTCACCTTTGCCGCTGCCGACAAGTTCAGCGCCCGCTATTTTCGCAAGCTGACTGACTGTATATTTTCTTTGTAATGTTTCAGTTGCCATTTGTTAAAACTCATCGGCCTAAAGGCCGATTCCACAATTTTGATTTTTAATTTTTTTTATTGCGGGTTGGCCTTATCCATAGCGGTCAAAGCTTCTGCGGTGAAGTCAAATTCCGGATTAAAATAAAGCAGTTTATGCGTTTTTGTTGTAAGGACTAATTCCGTAGGACTTTGCGCGGAATCAGATGATTCAGGCCTGCTGAGGTAATTGTCATCTCTGCTAAGAACTATATCGAGGCCTTTTTCCTTGGCTAAAACCGTAATCACCTCAAGAATTTTGCGATAGATTTTTTCTTTGCCCTGCATTTCCATCGCTGTAATTTCCTGCTGATAAAATTCCTTTTGCGCCTCAAACTCCGACTGTTTGAGCATTAAAGCCTTTAGCATTGTCATATAATCAGCGCTGTCCTGTTTGCGCTTGCTCAAAGCAGTTTTGTCAGCTTCGATTGTATCCTCAAGTTTTTTTAGTTCGTTGAATTTTTTATCGCCTTCAGCGGAGAGACTCTTCTCGATTGTCTGTTTCATCAGGCATTTCTCAAAAACTTCCTTGACGCTCACAATACCAATCTTTACCGGCAATACTGGCTTATCTTTGGCAGCCTGAGAATACTGCAAACCTGTTAGTATTACCGCCGGCGCAAGAATAACCATCGCAACAAAACTTGTTTTCTTCATAATTAACCTTCCATAATTTTAATTTTTAATTTTTTTAGAACAGGCTTCCAACCGAGAAGCTGAACATCTGCGTATCGTCCTCGCCGTTTTTCATAACCGGCAGACCAAGTTCAAATCTCATCGGCACAGGCCCGAACCACTGCGGTATCATAATCTGCACGCCGATACCGACCGAAGCCCTGATTCCGCCTGTCTCAATCATAGCGGTATCGACAAACAGAAGCCCCGACAGCGTCTCGCCTACCATCGGCATTACAACTTCACTGCTGGCTGTGGCGAGCCATTTGCTGCCTATCGGGTCTTTGTCCGACCCGGAACGAGGGCTTATGCCGCGATAATCGAAACCGCGGATGCTGCCGTTGCCTCCTGCGTAAAATTTTTCAAACACCGGAGCGTTGCCCACAATTGTACCAGCATACAGCTTTGTTTCCAAAACAGTTTTTCTTCTGGCAAGGTCTTCGCGAAGCGTTTTATACCAGCGATACGTTCCCTCAAGAATACCAAAATTATGGTCAAGCGTAACCTGCTCGTAAGTCAATTCATAACTCTTGCCTTTCGTCGGACTATACCGGTTGTCGGTGGTATTTCTTCCAAAGCCTATTTTTATACCAGCAAGAAGATTGCTCCCCTTTACATCCGTTACCTCTTTCGGAGCGTCATTGTCAACGTTTGCGACGGTAACATCCTCAAATCTGAATGCCAGAATTCTGTAATACCCCTTCTTCAGCCTTTTAGTAAAACCGATATATCCTTTGAGCCTTTCTTCATCATAGCTTTCTCTGGCTCGCTGCCAACTTGAAGCTGACAGTGTCATCGATATCGGCTTATCTTTTAAATACGGCTCTGTCCATGTAATTGAATATCTGCTCACCTGCGTGCCTGGTTCGGCGGCGATTCTCAACCGCTGGCCTGCGCCTTTGAAGGAATCCTCGGAGAAAAATTTTCGCCAGCTTTTCGGCCATTTTTTGTAATCGAAATTTCTCTGCTCATATATCACCTGGCCAATCAGACCATCCGAACTGCTGACGCCTGCGCCAAACATTACCGAGCCTGTTTTGCCTTCGGTAACTCTGACTTCTGCGTTTTTCTCGCCGGGGACGTTATGGTCGACAGGCGTAATCGTCGCTGTCTGGGTATAAACATTGCTCTTGATATCTTTTTCAAGCTCGCCTTCGCCGTCGCCTCGAGCTATATGGGCGTTATACCATTCGCCTGGCTTAAATTCCTTTTCATCAAGTACGCGTCTTACGACCTTGTCCTGCACGCCGCGGTTGCCGGATATATTGACTTGTCCTATTCGAAAACGCTCGCCCTGCTCTATCTCAAAACGGGCGATTACTTTGTCATTAGTATCGGTGAACCTTCTTTTGGATTCAGCTTTGACATTCACAAAGCCGGTCTGCCTGTAAGCCTTTAGTATTTCATCTTTATCGTAATCAGCCTTTTCATTACTGTAAAATTTCCCTTCCTTGAGCCTGAACGTACTGGTCAGGTTGGCATCGCTGAAAAACTCATTGCCTACAAGCTCTATTTTCTCAACGTCATACTGCCTGCCTTCTTCTATGGTGAACAGAATTTCGGCGCCTTTTTTATTTTTTACAAAATTCCATGTGGCGCCGACCTTTGTATCGAGATAGCCTCTTCTGTCATACGCCTTCTGAAGATTTACTATATCGTCGTCGATAACCTGCTGTTTGAAATAGTTCTGAAAAATGCCAAACTGTTTGGGCTTGCTTTTAACCACAGGTTTAAGTTCTTTGCTCTTTATCGCCGAGTTGCCCTTAAATTTAAGCTTTTTGATTTTTACTTTCTGACTGCATTCGATATTATAATTCAGCACACCCTGGCCGATTTGCGAATCATCGTAATCAACCTTTACAAACGGGTAGCCTTTCTTCTTATAATACTCGGTAAGTTTTTCGGCGCCTGTCCGAGCGGTAAATTTATCAAAATAATCGCCTCTGGCGAATCCGACTTCATCGAGCAGTTTTTTGTCGCTGTAGTTTTTGTCGCCGCTGAAAGTTATCTTGCGAATTACATTTTTCTCTTTCACAACGAAAGTAAGTTCCACTTTCTCGCCGGCAGCGGCAACGCTGTAATACGCCAGTTCGACGCCGCGCAACGCGGCAATTCTGCTCACATCTTCCTGCACCGTGCCAATATCAAACGCCTCTCCCGCCCTGCTTCTAACTGTCGAAACTATCTTTGCGTAGCTCACATAGACATTACCTGCGGTTTGCACACTGTTAATGATTTTCCCCTGATATTCAGCAGCATCGACATTCGGGTCTTGCGCATAACAATAACGGCTTATAACAAGCATTATTGCCAAAACGGAAAAACGCGGCACCACTCCGTTTTTTAAACAGAACTCGAAAATCCGCATAAAATCCCTTTCCTGCTAATATAATACACCTGTCGCTATCGCTCCAGGCTCTGATTTTTTACTTTTTTAAAACGGTTCCTGCGATCTGGCGCGATTGTTAAATCGCGTGCACATACCATTAAAGCTCAATTCTACTGTATCGGTCGGGCCGTTACGCTGCTTGGCGATAATCACTTCGGCGTTATTGGTATTCTCGTAATCGGTCTCGCCCTTATGATAATAATCTTCACGATGCAGAAGCATTACAACATCCGCATCCTGCTCAATACTGCCGCTTTCACGCAAATCGCTCATTCGAGGCTTGTGGCCTTCTCTGCCTTCCGGCGAACGATTCAACTGACTCAAAACAATTACGGGCACTTCCAGTTCCCTGGCTAATGCCTTTAAATATCTGCTCATCTCGCTGACTTCCTGCTGTCGGCTTTCAACCCTGCCTCCGGCACTCATAAGCTGAAGATAATCGACAAATATACATCTTATTCCATATTGAGCCTTGAGCCTGCGAGCCTTGCCTCGAAGTTCCAGCGGAGTTATGCCGGGGCTGTCGTCAACATAAATAGGCTTATCGCTCAATTCGCTTGCCGCCTGAACGAGTTCCTGATACTGCTCATCATTGAGCATTCCCTTGCGCACTAACTGCGAATCCATCATCGCCCTGCTGCAAAGCATTCTCTCTGCCAGTTGCTGTTTGCTCATTTCAAGAGAAAAAATCACGACAGGCATATTATTATCAGCGCCGATATGTTCGGCCATATTCATCGCGAAACTGGTTTTGCCCATACTCGGCCTGCCGGCAATTACAATCATTTCGCCGCTCTGAAGGCCGCACGTCAAATCGTCAAGCTCCGTAAAGCCTGTCGGAAGACCTGTAACATGATGGCCTTCGCGTTTATCAATCGCCTCAAAAGCCTGCGTAAGCAAATCCTTAATTGAAATCGCCGCGCCGCTGATTTTCTTTTCGGTTACCTGGAATATCTTCTGCTCTGCGCGGTCGAGCTTTTCGCTCACATCGCCGCCTGCGTCAAACGCTTCGGTCATTACTTCGCCTGCTGCGGCAATAAGCTCACGCAGCATCTGCTTTTCCTGCACAATGTTGACGTACTGCTCGATATTCGCGCTGGAAGGCACAGACTCGGCTATTTTCATCAGATACTCAGGCCCGCCGACCTCGTCAATTTGACTTCGCTTTTTGAGTTCATCCCGCAAAAGCACAAGGTCAAACTTTTCCGGGGTATCCATCTTTTCCCATAGATGGACAATGGCATCGAACATCATCTGATGCTCCAGACGATAAAAAGAGTCCGCCTTTATCTTCTGAATTACCAGACCAATGCACTCCGGGTCGAGTATCATCGACCCAAGTACCGCCGCCTCAGCCTCAAGCGATTCAGGCATCGTTCTGCCTGAAATCACCTCGGAGTTCATCGAAGAACCGCCCGACTGGCTTACAGCAGCGTTCCTATTCCGCGTTTGTCTGTCCGGCTGAGTCATCAGCAGCTTCAGCAATCTGTCCTTCCGGGACTACTGTTACTTTTACCGTTGCGGTTACATCCGCAGCAAATTTAATCCGTACGCTAAACTGCCCGGCCTCCTTAATATGCTCATCGAGACGAATAAACTTATCCGCAATCTCAAAGCCCTGCTGCCTGAGATTTTCTGCAATCTGATTTTCGGTAATCGAACCAAACAGATGACCCTGTTCGTTCACCTTGGCGGCAATAACGGCCTCTGCCCCTTCGACCTTCTCGGCAATCTTCTTCAGACGTTCCAGAGCTACATTCCTCTGCTCGGTGCGTTTGGCTTTTTCTTCTGCCATTGCCTTTATTTTGCTTTCGCTGGGAACAACCGCAACCCGCTGCGGCAAAAGATAATTACGCGCATAGCCTTCTTTAACTTCGACTACGTCGCCATACCAGCCGAGATTTTCAACATCTTCACAAAGTAAAACCTTCATACTAATATCTCCAATAACCTTTTGGATTCTCTTATGATTTTTAAATAAAATCCGCTGTTAGCTCGTGAACGGCAGAAAACCGATGTAACGTGCGCGCTTGATTGCCAGTCTGACTTTACGCTGGCAGCTTGCACAATTTCCGCTGCGCTTGCGGGAAAATATCTTCCCGCGATGCGTAAGCAGCTTGCTCAAAATCTCAAGGTCCTTGTAGTCAACATACTCTGTTTTTGACCGGCAGAACCTGCATTGCGTCTGTTCACGAACAGTTTCTTTGCGTTTTTTCCGCTTGTTCACGTCTGTTTTGCTCTTTTTAAAGCCTTGCGCTCTCACTGAAAACTACTCCTAAAAAATTTACAATCTTTTATATTTCTTATTTAGCCGCTATTTAAAACGGAATATCATCGCCGCCGGTTTGTGGCGGTTCGGCTGAACCATAATCTTCCGAAGGCGCCTGCGATTCGCTGCCGGCAGAACTGCTGTGCTCGCCGCCGTGTTCACCAGCTCCGCCTGTGCCGAGAAACTGGAACGTTTCTGCCGTAACATACAGCTTGCTTTTTTTTACGCCGTCTTTGCCTGTCCAGCTGTCATAAGTAAGCCTGCCTTCGACCAATAGCGGTTTGCCCTTTTTGCAATACTTATTTATCGTCTCGGCGGGCTTGCCAAACGACCTGCAGTCAACAAAGCAAACTTCCTGCTTCATTTGCCCGTCCTGCCCCTTCCATTGCCGGTTAACCGCAAGTCCGAAATTCACCACTGCCGTCTGGCTGGGCAAATACGACAACTGCGGGTCCCGAGTAAGGTTGCCTGCCAATATAACTTTATTAAAATTCGCCATTTTGCCCTCTGATAAAATAGTTTTTAGCTCTTAGTCGTAAGTAAAGACTCAATGCTCATAACTAAAATTATTTTTCCAGTTCTTCCGCGACTTCCGGCGGAATTACTTCGATATCGCTAATAGGCGAGGCTGCCACTACCGCTGCGGGCGGCGGTGGCGGAACGATGCCCTTCTCAAACATCTGGAAAGGAGTATCCTTTTCCATATCTTCCTTTGTAATATGGTCGCCGCGAAGTATCAGCGCCCGTACAATCCGCTCGGAAAGCTGAAAATCTCTTTCAATCACAGAAATCTTTTCTGTAATGCAGTTGAAATAAACAAGGATATAAGTGCCTCTCTTTTTGTTTTCAATCTCATAAGCCAAAGGCCTCTCATCCCATTTGCGCATACTCAGGATTTCAACTTCGCTGCGGTCGAGTATCTTCTTAATATGGTCATTGATGCCCTGCCAGTCGGCGATTGCCTCGGCTGAATCAACAAGAATCATAGCCTCATACAACCTTTTTGTTACTGTTTCCAAATTTCTATCTCCTAAATAAAATCTTTAGTTTTTATCTTTTAAACTTTCTTTACCTTCGCCGTTTTCGCTCGGCGTTATCTTTTTATTAAATCTGTTCATCGCGACAGCGATACCTTCCGTAAGCCAGGTCATCGCGGCTTTCGTCGCTTCCATAATGGCCTTATCTATTAGTTCTCTTTCTGCTTTATCAGGCCGAGACAAAACATAATCGCGTCCTGCAAACTCGCCTTTGCTGCCGATTCCAATACGCAGCCTGCCGAACTGGTCTGTCCCCAGCTTTTCGACAATATCAGCAAGACCGTTATGCCCGCCTGCCGAGCCGCCGGAACGAATCCGGAGCGTTCCAGGCTCAAGAGCCAAATCATCAGTAAGCACCAGCACATCGCCTGGAGCGATTTTATAAAAATTACAAACCGCCGACACCGATTGGCCGCTGTTATTCATAAACAGCATTGGCTTTAACAATATTAACTTTTTACTGCCGATATTTATCTGGCCGAAAGAAGCTCCGAACTTTTCTCTGTCCATCTCAACTTTCAGCCCGTCAGCAAGCAGGTCGAGCGCGTCAAACCCGACATTATGCCGAGTTCTGCGATATTCTTCACCCGGATTACCGAGCCCTGCAACTAATCGTATATCATCCATTTAAACACTTCACGAACGCCACATCGAATCCGTTATTTCTTTTCTTCGGATTCTGCATCTTCGCCTTCCTTAGGCTTGCGCTCAGTAAGAACTTCAGGACTTGTCGGCTCTTCACCTGTCGGAACCGCTTCTTCGACCGGAGCAGCCGCAGGGATATGGCAGGCAATCAGCAATGTTTCCGGATTAGTCATAAGTTTAACGCCTGCCGGCAGAACAACATCCTTGGCGAAAATAGATTCATCGACCTTAAGAGCTTTTACGGACACATCTATCGATGCCGGTATAGCCACAACCGCGCACTCAACTTCAAGCTTGTCGAGGTGTTCTTCGAGAATGCCGCCTTCCTGTTTGCCAGCCGGTACACCCTTATAGTTGATAGGCACTTCAACCTTCACTTTTTCGCTCAGGTCAACCCTGAGAAAATCAGCGTGAATGATTGTACTGCCAAGATAATCGTGCTGAACGCTCTTTATCAGCAGCTTTTCTGTTTTGCCGTCAATTTCAACGTCGAAAAGCCTGCTGCCGTGATGAAGGCCTTCGGCAAACGCGTGCTGGTCGATTACAATCGCCGTCGGCTGTTCCTTGTGACCATAAACTATGGCCGGAATCTTCTTCTGTGCCCGCAGCTTCCTGGCGTCTTTTGTGCCAATTTCTTTTCTTGTTTCAGCTTTTAATAATATCTCTTTTACTGCCATTTTTTACCTCTTCTAAAGTTCACTTGTGCAGGAACGCAAAATCCCGCGTCTATACTTTCATTTAATGAAACATTGCGCTTATTGATTCGTTTCTGTGAATACGTTTTATTGCTTCGCCAAGAATCTCAGAAACTGTTAAAACTTTGAGATTCTTTATTTTGCCTGCTTTGTCATCCAGCGGAACTGTATCGGTAACAACTATCTCATCAATCGGAGCTTCATTGATTCTTTCAACCGCAGGTCCGCAAAATATTCCGTGCGTCGCGCCGACAAATACCTTCTTTGCGCCGCGTTCCTTTACGATTTTTGCCGCTGTGGCGATAGTTCCCGCCGTCGAAATAATATCATCGCACATAATAACATTTCGGCCTTCTACCGAGCCTATCATCTCGCACGCCTCGACAAGATTTGCGCTGACTCTTCTCTTGTGAATTATCGCCAAATCGCCGTTAAGGCTGCGAACATATCTCGCTGCCCGCTTGATATTGCCTACATCGGGCGAAACTATTGTAAGGTTATCAATTTTCTTATCCCTGAAGTGCTTCGTCAGCACAGGCTCGGCAAAAAGATGGTCAACCGGAATATCAAAAAATCCCTGAAGCTGAGCCGCGTGTAAATCCATCGCCAAAACTCTGTCCGCCCCTGCAGTCGCTATAAGGTTAGACATCAGTTTGGCCGTTATAGGCACTCTGCCTTCGTCTTTTCTGTCCTGACGGGCATAGCCGAAATATGGTATGACCGCTGTTACCCTTGAAGCGCTTGCGCGTTTGAGGCAGTCGAGAAAAATCAAAAGCTCAATGATATTTTCATCAACAGGCTCGCATCCCGACTGAACAACAAAACAGTCTTTGCCGCGAACATCGTCTTCGCATTTGATAATTTTTTCGCCGTCCGGAAAACGCTCAATCTTGGCGCCGCCTATCGGCACGCCGAGATATTTGCATATCCGAGCCGTCAGCTCGGTATTGCTCGAGCCGCCGAAAACTTTTATATTATCACTCAAAAACATTTTTCGCTTCCTTTGTCATTGCGAGGCCTGCTATGCAGGCCGCGGCAATCTCATTTTTTTATGTCGCTTGCGTTCACAACCGAGCCGGCTTTCAGATTATACCCTGCCGGAACCTCTATCGGCGCAACAATTATCGTTCCCGGCCCGATATAAACATTATCACCGATTTGGCTCTTATGAATTGTCTTGCCATCATAATTGGCCGTTATCGCACCTGCTCCGATATTTACATTTTTGCCGATTACCGCATCGCCGATAAAACTGTGATGCCTTGCCCGAACGCCATCGCCGAGCGTGGAATTTTTCACTTCGGTAAAAACGCCCAGAACAACATCGTCTTTCAGAATAGCGCCTTCGCGCAAATAAGCGAAAGGCCCGACTCTGCAATTACTTCCTATTTTAATCTGCCCGTGGATATATGTGAACGGCTCAATTACCGTATCCTGCCCGATTTCCGCGCGAGCGTCAATCCAGGTATTCGGCGGGTCAACAATCGTTACGCCGGACTTCATCAGTCTGTCCTGAATCCTGCGCTGCATAATTTTGCCCGCTTCGCTGAGCTGCTGACGATTATTAACGCCAATCGCGTCTTCAGCCGCAACTGCCGTTACCGCGACAACCTTATGCCCCGCCGCTATAATCAGGTGCAGCGCATCGGTCAGATAATATTCATTCTTAACGTTGTTCGGCGTAATTTTGCCGAGCGCCTCGAACAGCGTTTTATTTTTGAAACAATAATAACTCGGATTTACTTCTTTTATGTTCTTCTGCTGCGGATTGCAGTCGCCGTCTTCAATAATGCCCTGAATGTTGCCGTAACCGTCGCGAATAATCCTGCCGTAGCCTTTTGGGTCATCAAGAATCGCCGTCGCCAGAGTCGCCGCCGCTGATTCCTGACCGTGCTTTTCAATCAGCGTTTCGATTATCTCAGAACGAATCAATGGCATATCGCCGCAGATAATCAGCGTATCGCCATCGAAGTTGGCCAAATGTTCTTTGCAGCACATAACCGCGTGCCCTGTGCCTTTTCTTTCTGTCTGCTCAATCCAGATAATGTTTTTATCATCGCTGAATCGCTCGATTACCTGCTCTTTTCCGTAGCCAACGATTACATATGTCTTTTCAACGCCGGCTTTTCGGCAGGCATCAAGAACATAAGCCAGCATAGGCCTGCCGCATACTTCGTGCAGAACCTTCGGCAGCTTCGTATTCATTCTGCTGCTCACGCCAGCCGCTAAAATTATCGCTACTTTTTCAGCCATACAAAAACAATTTCGCCAAAGGCGAATCCACAATTTTTATTTTTAATTTTTGATATTTTATTTTTTTATACTACCCGGTCTGGACTCGAACCAGAAATAGAGGTACCAAAAACCTCTGTGTTGCCAATTACACCACCGGGTAAAATCATTGAAAATAGAAGATTTAAGATTGCAGATTGAAGATTAAATCCTGGCAGACATTAAGAGATACAAAAATCTTCAATGTTCAATTTACAATTTTCAATTCTTTTAGCTTTCACGGTGTCCGTTTTCGAGTTCGGACGGATTGTCCTGCCGGAGGCCTGAGCTGACTATGCCGTGATGCTGTCAACCCATAACACGCCCCGTTTGGCACGGAACTTTGGTGGTACTATACAAGGACTCTATCGGCAAAGCAAGACTTTTTTCTTAAAAAAAACCTCATTTTCAGTACTGATACGCCCCCTGCCGCACAAAACCGCGATATTTTCGCTGATTAGCGGGTTTTGGTCATTTTAATCCCCGTTTTCGCGGGGACAAGCTTTGGTAATTCGGATTTGTTTAAGATTTAGGATTTTGGGTTCTTTATGTGATTTGTCCTGATTATGTGTCTCCAATCGTTGTTTTTTGCGATTCTTCTGTTATCATTATAAATATGTTCGATATTTTTGAATTCTTCAAAGGCAGACTTCTGGCAACTCGGCTGATACTCCTGGCCTGCGCAGGCGGACTCGTTGCTATCGGCGTAATGATGATTTACGCATCCGGCAACCCCGTAAATTCAGAAATGCAGCAGTTCGCAGGCTATTCGAGCTTGTGGAAAAAGCAATGTCTCTTCGCAGCCGTCGGTTTTCTCGGCTTTATAATAATAAATTCATTCAGCTACAAAAAACTCGGCTCAATGAGCTTCGTCCTTTACTGGGCGACTATCGCCATGCTTTTCTGGCTCGTGCTGGATCAATTCATAGATATGCCCTTCGTCAACGTCAAGCACGGCTCGCGATGCTGGATTGTTATCGGTTCGATACAGTTTCAGCCTTCGGAGTTTTTCAAGTTCGCTTACATCATCGCGCTGGCCTGGCATCTGCGGTATCGAAGCAATTACCGAAATTTCACTTCGCTTATCCCGCCATTTGTCCTGACGCTGTTTCCGATGCTCCTGATATATCGTGAGCCTGATTTGGGTACGGTTATGCTGATGATGCCGGTGCTGCTGTCGATGCTGTTTATCGCCGGCGCGAAAGTCAAACATCTGCTTGTGATAATTCTGCTGGCAGTGATTGCCTTTCCGATTCTCTGGCTCGGTATCGAAGACTATCAACGAATGAGAGTTAGCTCGGTATTATTGCAGAATAAAATTGACGGCAGTCCAAGCTGGCTCAGAACCAAAGTTGAAAAACATCCCGCACTTGCAAAATTGCTCGGCGTAAATACCGAACGACTGCGAAACTGGGATATCGGCGCAGGCTATCAGCTTATGCGTTCCAAACTTGCAATCGCCTCGGGCGGATTCGCAGGTCAGGGCTACCGCGCAGGCCCATTTATAAAATATAAATTCCTGCCTGACAGACATAATGATTTTATTTTCGCGCTGGTTTGCCATCAGTGGGGATTCGCGGGCGCTGTATTGCTGTTGTGTTTATATGCGATGCTGATTGCCTGCTCGATTGACATTGCCTCATCGAGTTTCGACACGTTTGGCAGTTACATCGCCGCAGGCTTCGCCGTGCTTTTCGCAATCCAGATTTTGATTAATATCAGTATGACGATTGGCCTGATACCTATTACAGGTTTGACTCTCCCATTCATCAGCTATGGCGGCTCAAGCATTATGACAAACATTATGTCCATCGGCCTAATCAATAACATCGGCAGAAGCAGATAACACAGGCTTCGTCATTTTTGTTTTCCCTTTTTCAGAAAAAAACAGGGACAATCACTTAAGGCATATACCGTTTTGCTTCATCAGTCATATACATAGTCTGACAATTTGGACAATGAAAATAATACTCAAACCAATACTTTCTACGACTTTTATCCCTATTTTTACGTGTGAATTTCTTAACCACAGGAGTTGAGCACTTTCTGCATGGTTGACCCTCATAAGTTATTTTAACATCAGAAGCTGAATAGTTTTTATATGGTTGATTGTCGTGATTGACTTTAATTGCATTGGACTTCTTGTAACCTTCATCAGCAGGCAAATCTTTTTGTTCCCAAGCTATTGTGGAAAGAATGTCACATCTTTCATTTAGAGGATTTCCATCATGTCCTTTTACCCAATTGAATTCGACTTCGTGAATGTCACATAAAGCCAGTAATCTTGTCCATAAATCTATATTGGCAATTTCTTTCTGTTTATGTTTACGAAGCTGCCAATTATTATCTCGCCAAAGCTTAACTCTTCCTTTGGCCATGGAATTGACCAAGTATTTTGAGTCACTATACAAAGTAACTTTACAAGCTTCTTTGAGCATCTCCAATCCCTTAATAGCAGCATACATCTCCATTCTATTGTTTGTCGTATGATTAAAACCACCACTTATTTCTTTACGTGTATCACAATATATCAATATTAAGCCATAGCCGCCAATACCTGGGTTGGGACGACAAGCACCATCAGTGTAAATTTCAACATGTTTTAGTTTATTGGTCATATCTTTTCGCTCCAAATCCATGGTGGAAAAAGTCTCACGTTCTGTTAAATCTATCAAATTTATGATTGCTGGAATGTTAATATTTATTTTTACACGCCAACGAACCCAAATCGGCACATATCCTATACTATGCGCATGGAGAAGTTTTTCAAGCGACCATTTTTTATTACTGCTGTCAATTTCTATTGCGTACTTAATTCCATCGGGGCTTTTAATGATTATATCAATATATCCTTTATGATTGTTTGTTTTTCTTGTTAGGCCAAGAAAGACTTCTTTCTCGTACTCAAACCCCTGGCTATGGGCAAAACTATCTATAGATAAAACAATAAGCAATGTTCCTGGCCCTTTTGGACCGCGTCTAAACAAACTCCAATCAATTGTCTTTAAATAATCCTTAAGCAAATTAATCATTTTTGTCATTTTTATTTCTGCACTTTTATCTGTCTATAGCGTAGTTCGAGATTCTTTACTTTTTTGCATCCTCTTCATTTTTTGTCTGTCAATTAAATTTCCAACATAAAGGTTTGGATCACCTGCATCTGGTCCTATTGTCCCTAAGTCTTCTGGTGTTACTTCATCTGACGGCCAAAGTGGATGACATGGCAAACCTAACAACTTACTTTTCTCTATAGTTTCAAAAAAGTTATTGTCAACTTTTTTTCCTAAGCGACCTTTTAGCACATAGCCATATGTGCCACTTATAATATCTGCTATTTGTATTTGAGGCACAACATTAGAATCGCACAACTTAAAGCCATGCACCTTTAAAGGGTATTTCATTTTTCTTTGGTCATATCCAACTATAATTTCTGGTTCATCCTTGGCCATTAAACAGGTAAGTATTTCTTGTTGATGCTCAATTGGTTTAGATTGGTCATGAACTATGTTAAATTCGCAGCCCAATTGTTCTCCCCATGCAATACAATCATTCACGAACGCAGGAACAGCTGGATCTAAATCAACAACACTACACCTAGTAATTACTTCATCAATAATACACTGGGTAGCTAATATAAGCTCAATCATTTCTTTGAAGAGCTTACTATTACATGTTAAGCTCAGATTATTAACACTTTTATAGAACTCTGTAATGGAACTGGCATCTTTATTTCGTATCATGCAAACAAATTTATCCAAAAAACTTTTAAAGTTATCTTGTCCACAAAAAGTCGGAATGCACATATAAAAAATATTTGCCATTCCAATATTAGCACCATTTTTATACAGGTCAAATCCAGTTTCGTAACATAAGTTCTCTATAAGCAAATCAACGACCTTTGTGACAACCATGTAGCCCTTATGGATTACACTTATATTTATTTTATCTGATGAAATTAAATCTGATTGGCAAAATTGCAAGATCCGTGCCTTACCAGAACAACTTTTACTGAAACTTGCAAAATGGACTTCCTGTCCTTTTTTGGGATTTAAGATTTCTAATGCACGTTGTGTTTCTGCATAGCTTAAATTAACAGATGCTAAAACAAACACTGGCTGGTCAGGGTCAAGTAAATTTTGTCCTGTATTTCCTGTTTCATCAAATGCGATTAAAGGTATTGCCATCTCATAGTTCCTTGCTTAACACAATTCGATGTTGAAAAAATACGTAAAAATTAAAAATAGTAAAAATAGGAACAGCCACCTATTTTTAAATTTTGCTTTGCCTGCCCTGTGAGATGTCGCTTCGACTATCTCATCGGGGTCATTTTTATTTTTGATATTTAATTTTTAATTTTCTTTGTCAACCCCGCACTAAAATTAAAAAAACAGGGAATACCGCTCATTAACATTCGCGGCTCTGAATGTGGGCAGACACATAGGTTT
>Ga0172379_10002009_pt1 | contig 37824 bp, 30 predicted proteins | sample GrowelOW334metaG_FD_119756 | JGI IMG/M metagenome (GOLD analysis project Ga0172379, IMG submission 119756) | Groundwater microbial communities from an aquifer near a municipal landfill in Southern Ontario, Canada - Groundwater well OW334 metaG | ecosystem: Environmental > Aquatic > Deep... | reverse complement strand
GGACTCGCGTTTATTGCTTGGGAAGCAATCGTTCTACCACTGAACCATACCCGCTTCTCTCAAAACCAAAGAAACAGCTTCTGCCACCACTTCTGCGTGACCGTGGGGGTCGCGGTAGCCGGTGGTACTACCACGATAACCTCTTCGCCTGGGCGCGCAACCCCGAACGCCGTCCTGACTGCCGCGTCCCGTCCGCGCTCTGTAGCGAGCGCGGCGAGATTTGCCTCAAGCATCGCCTTACGGGCTTCAAACGACTCGTATTGCCGTTTCGCGTCGTTGGCTTGCGATACGGCTATATGCGCCTTCCCCGCGAGCCCGCTTATGAGCGTTATGAGCCAGAACGCCACGAGGAAAAGACCGCCTATCAGAACCCCTCTCTGCCACTCTTTTGCGCGCATGGCTCCAGTATACCGCACCCGCTTTACGCGTCGTTTTGCACCATTTTCATGAAGACTTCCTCAGGGATATTCACCTTTCCTGTCCCGCGCTCAAGCATCTTCTTCTTCCCGCGCTTCTGTTTGTCTAGCAGCTTGTTCTTGCGCGACACATCGCCCCCGTAGAGGTAGCCGGTGACATCCTTGCGCATCGCCGAGAGCGTCTTAGAAGCAATGATGCGCCCCTGTACCTTCGCCTGAATCTTTGTGGTAAAGAGCTGTTTCGGGAGTGCTGCATGGAGCTTCTCCACCATCTTCTCTGCTTCTTCCTGTATGCGGCGACGAGCTATCACGCGTGCGAACGCAGGCACCGGCTCTTCCGCGACAAGTATGTCTAGCCGCACCACGTCTGCGGGGCGCTCAGGAAGTATTTCGTACGAGAGGGACGCGTAGCCCGACGATATGTTCTTGAGTGTATCAAAGAATCCGCGCATGAGTTCGCGCAGCGGCATCTCCACCGCCATCTCTATGCGACCGTCCTCGTACGTCTCGGTACCGAGTGTCTGCGCTTCGTGCTCGTAGAGGAGTTGCACGAGCGAGGAGAGCGACTCTGGCGGAATGATGATGATGACCTTCGCCCATGGCTCTTCAATGAGCGCTATGTTGCCGTGTTCGGGGAACTTCGCCGGCGTGTACACCACTTCGCGCACGCCGTTCGTCCCCGTCACCACATACGAAATGGTCGGTATCGTGACGATGAGCTTCAGGCCGAACTCGCGGCGCAAACGCTCGGTCACTATCTCAAGATGCAGGAGGCCGAGGAATCCGCATCGGAACCCCCTGCCGAGTACGCCGGACGACTCCTCCTCAAACGAAAGCGAGGAGTCGGAGAGTCGGAGGCGCTCAAGCGATTGGCGAAGGAGCGGCAGATCGTCCTGATTCTCCGGATACACCGAGGCCCACACCACCGGCCGCGGACGCTCAAAATCGGCGAGCGCAGGAAGCGAGCCCTTCGCCGCACCGATAGTGTCGCCGACAGCGACAACACCGGCCTCCTTGATGCCCGTCACGATGTACCCTATCTCCCCAGCAGACAGCGAGTCGGCCGGCGTCTCTTCGGGCGTAAAGATGCCGGTCTCAAGCGCGATAAACTCCTTACCTGCTGCTCGGAAAGAGAGCGGCTGCCCTTTCTTGAAAATACCATCAAAGACACGCAGGTACACAGCGACGCCGCGGTGCTTTGAGTACGAGAAGTCAAAGACAAGACCGCGCGGTTCATCGCCTATAGCGGCCACAGAAGCGCGTGGCGAGGGGATGCACTGCGCGATAGCTTCCAGAAGTTCATCCACGCCTGCGCCGGTCTTCCCTGACACCGCGATGACCTCTTCGCGAGAGACACCGATGAGCTTCGCGAGCTCACTCGCGACGATGTCTACCCGTGCGGCAGGTGAATCTATCTTTGAGACGACAGGGATTATGACACACCCCTGTGCCTGTGCCATAGAAAGAGTGGTCAGTGTCTGTGCCTGCACGCCTTGCGTGGAGTCTACGAGCAAGAGCACGCCCTCAACCGCCTTGAGCGCGCGCGAGACCTCGTACGAGAAATCTATGTGCCCTGGCGTATCAATCAGGTTGAAAATGTACTCGCCATACTGCATCCTCACTGGCTGCATTTTTATAGTAATGCCGCGCTCGCGCTCCAGATCCATGCGGTCCAATACTTGGTCGCGCATCTTGCGTTCAGGGATAGCCCCCGTACGCTCAAGCAGGCGGTCAGCCAGCGTAGATTTCCCATGGTCAACATGGGCGATAATGGAAAAATTGCGGATGTTTTTTTGGTTCACGGATGTGGTGACTCTTCTGCGGACGGCGCGAGCACAACGGCCTTTCTTTCTCGGAGACTCACAAGTCTCATCACGGCATTCGCCACGATGCGGAACTCCTCATTTTCTATGAAGAAGAGGGCAAGCGCCGCAGCAGTTAAGCCCACGATACCAGCAATGAATCCTTGTGTGAAGACAGCCGCTAGGGTCGTAAGCGGAGCGATACCGCCCTCAAACGCGAGCACGGCATAGGTCGCGACGCCGCCCGCGAAGGCCGCGACCGCACCGTCTATGAGCGACCGCGTGAGCATACCGCCGAGCCCTGGTGAGGTACTGCGGAGGGCGATAAGCGAGAGAAGTGCCAAGAATATCTGACCCAAGGTCGCTGCAAGAGCGATGAGTAAGACAGCCGTGCCGGACACGTCGCCGACCTTCAGAACTGCCGCAAGCGACGTCTGGAGACCGGTATCCCGCATAGACAGGAAGTAGAGCGCGAGAAGCACCGTAACCGCCCCGCCGAGGAACTGGTAGACGAGTGGCCGCCACGACTGGCGTACCGCGTAGAGCGCTCGCGAGAAGAGTAGAACGAGCCCTTGTGCCACAAGACCGACCGCGAGTATAGCAAGAAGCGCAGCAGTGATGCGCGTCGCATCCCAATCAAACGCTCCCGTACCGAGAATGACGCGCACTATGTGGGCACGAAGCACGGCGATGAGACCGAGCGATACAACCGACCACAAGATTATGTGTCGCGCGCTCGCCGAGAGGATGCGAGTGAATTCTTCGCGCCGCTCAAGCGCCGATGCCTCAGACAGAGCGGGAAACGCCGCAACGGAATACGACGCCCCGATGAGCGCGAGCGGCACCGCCGCGAGATTACTTGCGAAGGTAAACACCGACACTGCTCCGACACCCACCGTAGACGCAAGCGACGTGAGGACGAGCGCAGTGACCGAACCCATGCCGAGTGCGAGCGAACGCGGCACGGAGTCGCGCACCACCGACGACATCAGACTGAAGCTCGGCATGCACAGCCGCGGCATCACGCCGGCACGAAGCACGACGGGGACATTGACGAAGAGATACGCGATCGCGCCCAGTACTACGCCAACGCCTATCCCCATGAGCCCGTAGAAAGGATAGAGGACAAGTGCGCCGAAGATGATGCCGAGGTTATAGAGAACCGGCGAAATAGCAAACAGCATGAAACGCCGATGCACTTGCGTCACGCTTCCCAGAACTCCTGAGAGGCCGAGGAGTATCGGCTGGACGAGAAGCAGGCGTGCGAGAAACACGAAGTCGGCGTACTGCGGCAACGCCACGAAGTTCGGATACAAGAAAGCGAGGAACGTCGGCATAAAGAAGGCAAGCACGAGAGAGAGAAGCCCTCCGACGCCAAACAGAAACGATGCCGACTCAGAGAGGAGGCGGCGAGTTCCCTCCCTATCCATCCCTGTGATACGCGGTATGAGGACATACGCAGAGACGAGCGATGCGACGAGCGCGAAAACGAGATCCGGCACGCGAAACGCCGCGTAGTAGAGGTCCAGCACCTGTCCTGCGCCGAACATGTGCGCAAAGGTACGGTCGCGAAGGAGCGCGAGTGCTTGCGACGCGAGCGTGAGTGCTGCGAGCAAGTACGCGGCCTGATGCAGGCCGCGTACCGGTGCCGATATGCGTTCTAGAATGCCGCGAACCATACCTCCATAATACTCCGAAGCGCGCTGAGTGACGAGTAGTGCGAAAAGACTCCCCTGTTTCTACAAGGGAGTCTTTTAGGCTTTCGCGACTACTGCTTTACCGGTGTCGCAGGCGCGGTAAAGAGGTTTGCGGGGAACGGATTTCTTCCCGCCTCAAGCGCAGCGACCATAGACGCCACTGCCTTGGCATTGTCGCCCGACATAGTGGCGATCGCCTGCACTTCCTTGAGTGCATTTGGCATATCACCCTGCTTCGCATACACCGCCGCGAGGAGATAGCGAGCATTTGCGAACTGCGGGTTCGCAGCTACTGCGGCTCCAAGCGCTGCTCCCGCACTTGCGAAGTCACCTTGTGCCGCGTAGAGGACACCGACTTGGAACAGGATGCTTGGGTTGTTTGGCTCAAAGTAAGCCGCCGCAAGCGCTGAAGCGAGCGCGTCCTTCACGTTGCCGTCCTGCACTTCAAGCTGGGAGAGGAGGAAGATTGCCGCCGTGTAGTCCTGCTTGAGCGTGATAGCGGCTTTCAAGTCTTCCTCTGCAGCCTTGGTATTGCCCTGCGCGATATCAAGCTGAGCGATGATGTACGGAATCTGCGGATTTGTAGGATTCAATGCCTGCGCTTTTCCGTACGCAGTCTTAGCGCTATCGTACGCGCCGGCGACCTTGAGCGGAACCGCTTCTGCGTATAGGTTGCCGAGCAATATCCAGCTCTGGTAATCGGACGGACTTAGGTTCGTCGCGGTCAACGCGGCGTTGATGCCGGCAGAGAGAGCCGCCTGATACGCCTGCTGAGCTGCTGCCTTTTCCATGATTGATGAAGCGGCGATCATGCCAAGACGCGCTTTCGCTACGCTCGCCTGTATCTGATAGGCGGCGGCGGAAGGAGCAAACGAAATCGCGCTCTGTGCTGCCTTATCAGCGGCAGCGAGGTCGCCTGCAGACAATGCGGCTGATGCCGCAGCGAACTCGTACGCCGAGAGGTAGCGCTCTACAAGGGTGTAGGCGACAACAACGGACGAGAGAAGGAGAATGGTGAGTGAGAACACGATGACGAATCCGAGGCGCGGACTGCGCGAGAACATGACGCCCCATTGCGCGCCGTTCGTAGCGTACCGCATCGTGGAGACGAAGAGCCCGACGAAGACGAACGCGAGCGCGAGTATAACCGACGCTGGTAGGTCAAAGAGAGCAAGAATGAGGAGATAGAGCGAACCGACGAAGGAAAGGATCGCGACATATCGGACAAACGAGTCTCGTGGTGCGCGGAGGATAAGCATGCGCAGACCAAGCACTACAAAGAGGCCGAGGAAGGCGAGCCACGCGAGCAAGCCGACGATACCGGTCGTGACGAGAGAGGTTGGGATAAAACCGATACCAGACGAGAAGTCCACGTTCCAGAACACGGTTGAGTTGAGGGAAGCGTCACGGTACTTGAGCCACTGTGTGCCGAACGTGCTTGGACCGGAGCCAAATACCGGTGTAGTCGCGTAGGTATGCTGCGCGACCGAGAGCGTAGACTGCCACGACGGGCGTATATTGAGCACCTGTACCTTGAGCGCAGTCGCGAGCGCCCCGCCGAGCGTACCGCTAATGAGGAAGAAGAGTGAGACCGCGAGCACAACGAGCGGCAAAACGAGCGAATGATTCCCCTCTTCTGACTCTACTGGCGCCTCGTCAAGCAGCATCACCTCGTCAAGATCGGCGTCAGACGCCTTAGAGCCGCGGCGCATGACCGCCTCAACGAAAAGACCGAGCGAGGCAAGTGCGAGGAGCGTCCACACGAGCGATGAGTTTGCGAGCGCGAGGAGGAAGAGCGCTGCAACACCGCTTGCGACCAAGACCTTACGTGTGCGCGCCGTGATATCAAGAAAACGGAGCGTTATAAGGACGCTGATGACACCGAGACCGAGAACAGACGCGAGGTCGCTAAACGACCCGACAAGGGAGAACGCCGGGGAGATAGTGCTCGGAGCGAATTGTCCGACGATAACGACAAGCACCTCAAGAGCAGCAAGTGCCGCAAATGCATACGTGGCAACACACAGGAACGAGCGATAGTGGTCGGCACGACGCAAGACGAGCGCCGAAAGCGTACCGAGACATGCGACACCGAGCATGAAGCCCAGCGTGTCCGGCTCAAGCGCTGTCCCCCAGAGAGCTGCAGAGAACGCGACTCCCGAAAATGCGGCTGAAAGCGCATAGGCTATGACCGGTAGCCAGAGCGTACCGAGGAGCACCGAGGACGGCAGGATGATGTTGCCGCGAGTGAGACGCGCGAGGATGTAGAGCCCCAGCGTAACGAGCGTACCGGCGGCGAAGAGAAAGGTCTTCGTGACGGAGAACGGGACGGACGAAGCGGGTATAACAACGAACAGTGCCGCGACAACGGTGATAAAAAGCGCCCAAGTGCTAAGCGTATCAAGCGAGCGGCGGGTTGAAACTACTGCAGTCTGTTGCGGAGGCATGATTATTTTTTCTACATTGATAGTAATATGTTTCAGTATACCTTAGCGCTCTGTCGCGCGAGGAATCTCGTCCACAGTGCTTAAAGGCCTTAATTGTGGTATAATGGGAGGAGACTAGGCTAGACAATCGCTCTTGTCCGCTGCCGCAAGGCTCTGGCGTGACGAGGGAGGAAAGTCCGAACATGCTTCTACCGCAAGGTGGGAAATAGGTAGCGGGTAACGCCCGTCGTCCGCGAGGATAGAGGTGACCACAGAAACGCCAACGCCGAAAGGCCGCGGATTCCCCCGTGGAATAGGCCTGTCGTAAGGCAGGAATGCAACGAACAAATCCTTACCCGCATGCAAGGCCGTGCCAGCGACGCAAAGCGCCGATATTTAAATGTTTAAATATCGCAACGCGAAGCGTTGTCGGAGTGCCGCTTGAGCCGGTGAGTAATTACCGGCCCAGATAAATGATTGTCCACGACAGAATTCGGCTTATCGGCCTAGTCTCACGTAATGCAAAAACCCACGCTCCTGCGTGGGTTTTTGCATTACGAACCGTCAGCGGTTTACATTATTTCGCACGTGCCGCCAGCACAAGCGAGTTCCCTCTTCATGTCTGATTCGTCCTGCCTTTCGTACGCCGTGAGCTTGCTGTAGTCCACTTTCGGGAAGCGGGACATACGCGCCTCGTACTCCTCCTTAGTAATAGTCTCGTATGGCGCGAGGCGATACACGTGATTGCTTCTTGGGAGGAAGGAGAGCCCGCCGATGATATTCCAATTCTTCTGCACCCAGTCCACGACCGATATCCATTCATCCTCAGATACCGATATTGTTGCAGAGGGATTGTGTTCCGTGTAGTTGAGCTTCACCAGTTTCCAGTATTCCAACTGATCAAGCGCGGTGAGATCGTCCTTGAACCGCGCCTCTTTAGAATGATCCGGTGCTTTGACGGGGAATTCCAACACGAAGGTATTTGCCTCTTCCATGGACTGCCCAACTTCCGGATAGTACGGCACACCCTGATCGCGCATGAGCTTGAAGAGTGAGTCGGTCGCACTGATGCGCACACGACGGATATAGTATGGTGCGTGACGCGGGTGGATGCCCGATGCACAGTCAAAGGTCTGCGACACGGTGCCCGACGGCTTCACTGCCGTGACCGACATAGACTGTTCTACCCCGAAACGCTTTGCGTACGCCTTGTTCGTCTTCACCGCCATATCGCGTATCTTACGCAAGACCTCCGGACGACGAGCGGCGGGCGAATCCCACTGACCCGTCACCGAGACACCGAGAAGGCGCTCTGTGGCACAGTGATCGGTCCACTCCTTAGATATATAGCCGAACTTGGTGAGCGTTGATTGGTAGGTACCGAGTATGGAAGCGAGACGCGCCTTGCGGAGCAGACTTGCCTCGGTATCGTGTGCGCGCGCGATGACCTCGGAGAGGTTGCAGAACTGCTTGGACTGCAGGATGATCTCGGCGCACGGATTCGTGCCGATAGAGCCGCGTACCACGCCGTCCTCGCTGATAAAGCCGACCGTCTTGAAATAGTCCTTGCGGCGCTTCGGCATAGTCTCGCCAAGCGCGCCGCGGTTGAAGATGCCGCGCTCTCCCGAACCGCTCTTCATAAGCGCCACCCACTCATCCATCAGCTCGGCGTTGGTCGGCTGGGCCTCATACACAGCCGAGTTGTTCGCTACCGAGCGGTGCGGATCGGTCATGTAGAACTGACCTTTCTTAGCGTCGCGCATGTCGGTGTCATCTAGATCGGAGAGCGAGATCATAGCGGTGCGGCGTACGCCACCGGCGACCACGCACTCGCCTATCTTGCAGATAATATCGTGCACGTCTATGGCGCGCAGACGGCGACCCTGACGAGCGAAGATGCGCTCGCGAGCGAAGGCGAGGAGCGAGCGAAGCGGCTCTGGACCTGACGCTTTGCCACCCATAGTCTTCAGACGCGCACCTGCGGGGCGTATCGCACCAAAATCAAAATCAATATCCTTGCCTGAGTACCACGTCTTCACACCGAGTGTAAGCGCGTCGCACCAGCCCTCCTTGGAATCGTCAATGACGTGTGTCTCAAGCTTCTTCCCGATCTGCTTCATGATTTGCGGGAACTGCTCCACGTTCTGACTCTCTACGGCGAAGCCTACGCCGCACCCTTGCATGGAGAGGTACATGATCTCCGCGAAATCTTCTAGCTTCGTTGGTGCCGTAAAGGTGCAGTTGTAAGCGCAGGTGTTGCACCGGCGCGCCGCCTCACCTGAGAACTGCATGAGCCGCATAGACGGCATCACTTCCTGCTTCAAGATACCCATGCGCACTTCGGCGTACTCCTTCTCAGTAAGCTTGTCGCCCAAGTTCTCGCGCATGAAATTCACGTAGCGATCTACTGTCTCCACCCACGTCTCACGACGACCCTCTTCCGGTATCCACTTCGCATACGTGCGCAGATACACGAACTCGCCGAGCGCGTTGCCCTCAAAATATTTCTTGCTTTCCTCTGCGAGTTTGCGTACATGTTCAGGCACTTCCACATGTGCGGCACGGAGCTGTGCGCGCTTGTCGCGGTAGAGGATGTACGCCTTCGCCGTCTTCACATAATCGTTCAAAATGAGGTATTTCTCTATGGAGTCCTGCATGCCTTCCACGGTCGGAAGGAAACTCTTGTACTTCTTGGCGAAACGACCGATCTCACCGGCGACTTGGTGTGCCACAAGCGCCGCATCTTCCTGACTTCCTTCATCGGCTGCGAGCATCGCCTTCCACACGGCGTTCACGATCTTATCAAAATCAAACGGCACGAGACGACCGTCACGTTTCTCTATCTGCGGAATCATCTCTCGGTAGCGTCGCGTTTCCTTGGAGATCGGCACTTCCACTGCCTTGACGACGGCTTGCGGTGCCGTCTTTGCACGGGCGGAAACTTTTGCGACTTTGGACATGGACAGGGTAAGTTATTGAAAACGAATAAATAATTTCACTTCTTTAATCTCAAGTTTACTCCTCCTTTTGGTAAACACCATGTGGACAGCATTACTTCAAAACGGTTGGAAAATTTTTCAATAAAAGCGGTGTGCCGGTCGCGACTGCGTGTGCGGAAGCGAAGCCTGCAGACGTCTCTAAGACATACCTCGCCGGCTCACTCGGATAAAAGACACTCGGATACGACGAGGGCTGTACATCCTCGGCGAGGGAAACCACCTGTCCTTTACTGTCCAGCCAGAATATGTCCAGCGGCACGAGCGTATCCCTCATCCAGAAGCCATACCGGTCGTCAGACGGGAAGACGAAGAGCATGCCATAGTCGCTCGGTATGCTCGCTCGGCCGCTAAGCCCGCGCTCGCGGGATTCGCTGGTTGTCGCATAGTCTAGTCTCAAGGACACGCCGCCAAACTCGGCTACCGAGGGTGAAGAGACTGCAAGAGGCCCCTCCAGCGCGGCTGTCCTATAGAGCCCAGCCGCCACGCCTACGGCAAGCACGACGAGTCCCGCAAGAAGATACCGGTTCATGTGTCTATTGTACACGCCTCCACCCTCCCTGAATGTGGTATGTTGAGTCTCTATGCTTACCCTATACGTAAAAACCGGCTGCCCGTTCTGCCACCGTGTCTTCGCTGCCGGCGAGGAGCTCGGTATCACCTTTGAGGAGAGAAATATCGCCGACGATGCGGTCGCGGCAGAGCTCGTCGCACGTGGTGGCAAACGCCAAGTCCCCTACCTCGTAGACAGCGACAAGAACATAGAGATGTATGAGTCAGAGGATATTGTTGAATACCTGAAGAAAAACTATCCGAAACTGTAACTGCGGAGACGGCGAGATTCGAACTCGCGAGACCTTTCAGCCTACACGCTTTCCAAGCGTGCGCACTCGACCGCTATGCGACGTCTCCGTGTAAACCTTTATACCAGAAAAACTTGTTTTTCGCCCGTTACTCCGCGACCACGACCCGATTCCTGCCTAGGCGTTTTGCTTCGTACATCGCCGCGTCAGCTCGTTTTACCAGAGACTCAGGCAATTCGTTTTCGCGGAATGCGACGAGTCCTATGCTTGCCGAGATATTCCCCTCTTCTGGGCCGAGCTCTATCCCCTTCTCGTGGCACTCCTTCTTCGCGGCGACTGAGGCTCTCCGTACTGCCTCCCCCACCTTTTCCGCAATATCCTTTGAAGACTCTGTCCTGTTTCCGAAGAGGATCGCCGTGAACTCATCGCCGCCGAGGCGCGCGAGCATATCGGTGTCGCGGCGCAATTCCTTCTGCATATATTTCGCCGCTATCTGCAGGTAACGATCGCCGACATCGTGCCCTAGGGTGTCATTTACCCACTTGAAATTATCAAGGTCTATGAAAAGCAAGTGCGCTTTCTCGTGCACGCTATGAGCGGCAAGACGATTGAGGTGCCCAACCTCTGAGTGCAGGCGCTCCGCAAAGGCTCGCTTATTCGGCAGGTCCGTGAGTGCGTCAAACGTGGCGTGCGACTCCAAGAGCTTCATCTGCGCTGAAGCTCTCTCAAGCTCTCGTTCAACCATGATCATGTCCGCATCCACCTCTTTCATCTCGCTCTCACGCTCTGACTCCGAACGATGTTCATCCCCGCGGATACTCGCCTGCTTACGGCGAAGCTTGCCGAGGTCCTCCACGAGACCCCGCATGAAATCGGAGACCGATTCACCATCCCGCAGTTTCTCCGCCTGCGCCGGCACACGCTCTTTAGGAGAGCCCCCCAGCCTTCGTAGTTTCTCTACCATAGCCACAGTATACCAGCTACCAGTTACCGCTCGAACCGCCGCCGCCGGAGCTCCCGCCGCCGAACCCACCGAAGCCTCCCCCGCTACCGCCTCCGAATCCTCCGCCTATCCACGGCCCGCCCGCCCACCAGTGCGGTGTACGACCCGTCTCGCTACTCTTCGTGTATTCTCGCGAGACGAAGAAATCAAGGAGAAGTCCGAGCGGGACGAAGATCGCCGCGACGACGAGACCAGCGGCGAGCGTCGTGAATACTATGGTCAGGAGTCCTAGTGCACCGCCCACCACGCCGCCTGCCCACCACGACCTAGACCGCGCAAGCATGCTCAATATCCACTGCAACAGTGCAAAACCGACCCAGACGAAGAAGACATACGCCTCAAGCCTTTCCGGCCAAGGAGAGACGTCCTTCGGAGCAGGAGCGAGCGCCTCGCCCTTCGTCGCCGCTATCATTTGTTCTACGCCGCCAGCTATGCCTTCGTAGTACTTGCCTGCCTTGAACTGCGGCGTGATGGTGTTGCGGATGATGCGCGAAGAGATGGCGTCGGTGAGGGTCGGTTCAAGACCGTACCCCACTTCAATACGCATCGTGCGGTCCTCTAGAGCTACAAGCAGGAGCGCGCCAGTGTCTGTGCCCTTCTTCCCTATCCCCCACTCTTTGAAGAGTTGTACCGCGTAATTCTCTATCGTGTCGCCTCCGAGCGACTGCACGGTGACCACCACGATCTCATTCCCTGTTGCCTTCTGATTCTCTGCGAGTATCTGCTCAAGCGAGGCTTTCTGCTCGGCAGAGAGTACGCTCGCGAAGTCGTTCACGAATCCGGCCGGTTTTCCGGGGCTTGCGTACGCATATACCGTAAGTGGCATCGCGAGCATCAAGAATGCTATCAGTAGGAGCTTTTTCATAGTGAATCAAACCGCCCGCTTCATGCGGGCGGTTTTACGGACTAGAGATTCACTTTCGGAGCGACTTCTGCGCCCTGCGCCGCTTCAAAGTAGTTGCGGGCCTCAAATCCGAAGATCTTCGCGATGAATGCCGACGGGACGGTCTTCACCTTCGTATCGTACACGCGGACAGCGTCGTTGAAGCGCTGACGCTCCACACTCACGCGATTCTCTGTGCCTTCAAGCTGAGACATAAGCGTCTGCACCGCTTCCGAGGACTTGAGTTGCGGATAGTTCTCCATCACCACAAGGAGGCGCGAAAGCGCACCTTCAATCTGGGTCGCCGCGGCCGCCTTATCATTCACGCTTCCTGCACCGGCGTAGCGGGTGCGAGCCTCAGCAAGATCGCCGAAGACCTTCTGCTCCTGCTTCATCGCTCCCTGCACCGAGGAGACGAGGTTCGGAATGAGGTCCAGACGGCGCTGGTACTGCGACTCCACCTGCGCCCACTGGCCGTTTATCTGCTCGTTGAGCGAGACAAAGCCGTTATACGAGGAGAAGCCCCACAGCACGATAAGCGCCACGACAGCAACGATGATCCAATGTGTTCTAGTCATAAGTAAATTAGGTTAACTCCCTCTAGTGTATCACTTTAGCGCACCGTGCTCGCGACCGCCTTCACAACCCGCGGGTCAAGCATATCTGGGATTATCTTATCCGCAGAAGGCTTGGCGACGAGTGCCGCAAGCGCATACGCCGCGCGGAGCTTAGTAGCAGTGGTGATCTTCCTAACCCCCTTATCCAGCGCGCCGCGGAAAATGCCAGGGAAGACAAGTGAGTTGTTTATCTGGTTCGGGTAATCGCTTCTGCCTGTAGCGATGACCTCGGCGCCTGCCCGCCACGCCGTTTCTGGCAATATTTCTGGGATCGGGTTCGCCAGTGCGAAGACTATTGCCCCTGATGCCATACTCGCGACGTGTTCTGCCGAGAGTAGCCCCTTGCCTGAGACGCCGACGAATACGTCGGCACCACGCATCGCTTCAGCGAGACCGCCGGCCTCCATGCGCGGATTCGTGAGCTCTGCGAGCTCTGCTTTGTGAGCATTCAGTCCTGCGCGCCCCTTGAAAATCGCTCCTGAGCGATCTATGAGGATAATGTCTTTCACACCGGCAGCGAGGAGCAGCTTCGCGACAGCCGTGCCGGCCGCGCCAGCACCGCTTATAACGACGCGGAGCTTCTTCAGATTCTTCTTCACGACTTTCGCGGCATTCGTGAGCCCTGCGAGCACCACGATGGCCGTGCCGTGTTGGTCGTCGTGCATCACGGGTATATCAAGCTCCTTCATGAGTCGCTCTTCAATCTCAAAACATGCAGGTGCAGCAATGTCCTCCAGATTGATACCGCCGAAGTTCGGAGCGATCGCCTTTACGATCCGCACAATCTCGTCGGGGTCCTGTGTAGCAAGCACCAAGGGCCACGCGTCCACGTTTGCCTTCGCCTTGAAGATGAGCGCCTTCCCTTCCATGACAGGGAGCGCACCGTAGGGACCGATATTGCCGAGACCGAGTACTGCCGAACCGTCGGAGACTATCGCAACACTGTTCTTCTTGATAGACATCAGTCGCGCATCCTTAGGATGTTTCGCCAAGTGAAGCGACGCGGTGCCCACTCCGGGGGTGTACCAGAGTGAGAAATCTTTCTTCTCTTTTAAGGTGACGCGCGCTTTCGTCTCTATCCGCGCGCCCTGCTTCTTAAATGCTGCGAGTATCTTTTTAGTATCCATAGAGCACCAGTATACCCGCTTAGAGACCGGTTTGGGAAGAATTCTTGGCAAGCGTGACGTGCTTTATAGCATCACTGATTTCATTTGCTCTCGCGAGCGATTGTCCAGGGATGAGAACAGCACTTGAGACGACAGTTCTCCCCACCACCTGCGCCGCCGCAGCATTCTCTATCCGCACCGTCGCGATGCCGAGCAGTCGTTCAATGATGCCTTGAGAAACCGCGACGTCCTGTACCGCGCGGTACGGCAAGTGATTTTCAGTCTTCGCGATGACTCCCTGCTTCGTCACGATATAGTCTGGCAGGAAGCTGAAGGAATACGTGGAGCGCCAGAGCACCATATACACGAGATGGAACGCGTAGATAACGACGAACGACCCGAAGAAGACCAGCCATAGTGCGCTTGAACCCCATCCGAAAGTCTCCATGAGCGAAGAACTTCCACTCCTCCCGCGGGAGACGAGTTGCAGATCTATTATGAGGGAAATAAACAATGCGGAGAAGAACCACCTGATCATCTGTTGCGCATACCACGCGCCGGTAATCGGATATGTGGCACTCGATATCTCAGTCGCGAAGGCGGCTGGCCTGCTGACCGGCTGTACCGGAGACATGATTGGCCTATCCGCGACCGAGCCGCCGCTCTGAAGCTTCTGGAGCAACAGATTCTTCAACCCCTCCGCCGCTACCTGCTCAACCCCATCAATATGGGCTTCAATGCCCGACGCAGCAGTCGCGCTCGCGAGATGCACATCATAAAGGCCCATAACTCTATCAATAATATCTTGGTCTACATACACGTCCTGAATTTTCGCATATTGCACATGTATCTCCGCCGGTGCGAAAACGCCCTTCTTGATAGTGATGTAACTCTCAGTCGCATCGTAGAAGTAGCGGCGTATATACACCTTCACATACCAAGCATACAGGGACATGAATACACAGAAGAAGCCGACAAATCCGATGCCCAGAAGCGGAGTGAAACTGTTTGAGCTCTGCCTTGTAAGCGCTATGATGGCATCAACACTGACAGCGACGAAGAAACTGAAAATCGCGAATGGCAGTATGACCGCTATGATCTTCTTCCAAAACTTCCGCGGACTAAGCGGATACCGGTCGCGAAGTGTCTCGGTAGACGAAGCTGCGGGTGCCTGCGGCGCAGAAGGAACGCCTTGATTCAAGGTCCCCTCAATAGCCGAGAAAGCTGCGTTAATGTCTTCAATCCTCCAATTTGCAGCGAGTAGTGCATGCGTGACAGCCTCTCGTCCTGTACCCTGTGCACGTTCGGCGCGGATATACGCTAGAAGCTGTTCGTTTGGCATGATTGAGTTTTATGCGGTAATGCACCGTATTGTAGCACCGATGACTATTGCAACGTAACTGCAGACAGGGGCGGCTGCGCCAGATCACGGGAGAGAGCTTCGCGTGTCTGCGGCCCGACAACGCCAGCCGCCTCAAGTCCGCGGGCGCGCTGATAGCCCTTGAGTGCGGAACGTATGCAGGAGCCCGCCACCCCCGACACTGGGCAATCGCTGAAACTCTTCCCCGCGGGCGGATAGTACCCAAGATAATGGAGTGCCGCCTGAAGCGCGTACACACCAGCCCCTCTTTCTCCACTCTCCACGGTCACTTTCGTCCAGTCATACGGAAACGACACTGAACCGTACGTGGCAGTGATAGGGTCTTTAAAGAAATCCTGAAGGCCGAGGTAGGTCGCAAACGCATAATCTGCGATGGCGACCTGTCGGATAGACGCATTCTGGAACTGCGGCTCATAGATATATCCGTATTCTATAAGGAGTGTGGCATCGTCGGCGGTGTTGTTACTGCCGATAGCTATGAGCTGCTGGTCGGGGACGACACCCGCATCTTCTTTCGGCAGGGTGCTCGTCGCATGATAGGTATTCAAACGCGCTGCGACAGATTCCCCTATCGCTCTGGACGCCTCAGCGTTGGAATACTGACGGTCTGGTACATACACCGCGAAGCCGCTGTACGCATCGGTAAATTTCATACGACGCCCGGCATAGTCGTTCACGTGGAGGTGGAGAGTGATGTCGTACTCATTATCGCTCGCCCACTTGTTGATGCCGTACAGCTCTAGTGCGGCCTTGGTCGGCGCCGAGTTGTGGTACACCTGATCGGAATCGGAGAGGATGCTCCCATCCGCGAGGTAGTTCGCCATCTGAGCTTTCTGTGACTGCTCAAACGTCTCTATCTCAAGCATATGCGTATCAAAATACGTCTGTAAAATCGGATGCCACGCGGTCTTAGATCGTGCGACCATCACCTCGTAATGCGGATTCTGGGAGAGGAGCCCTGCGAGCGCATCTGCGAGGTCCACGACGAGGTCGCGCTCCTCTACGCCCCTGAACTCTGTCCCGCCAGCATCAGGTTGATGCCCTGGCACGATGAGTACCCGAACTCGTTTAGCCGGTGTTGCAGTCTGAATCGCCGGAGTACTTGATGCGCGGTACGTGTCTTGTATCTGTGCTGCGGTGATACTCGTCACGAAGAATGCGGCGGCGGTCCCTGCCTCGCGCGTCGTCCACGCCGCCGCGTTTTGAAGCGGCGCTGCCCCGCCCATGTTTAAGAATATTGCGACCGATGCCACGCACCCTGCATACACCGCGAGCGGGAGTAGTTCATTTCGCATACAGGAACTATACCAAAGGAAAAATCGCCGGCGCACATGCGCTGGCGATTCCCTATTGCTTGAGAGACCCTCTACTACTTGGCGTAGAGCGAGTTGAGTTTCGCGCGGGTCGCCGCACCGACGAAGCCGGTCGCTTCAATGCCGTACTTCTGCTGGAACGCCTTGACCGCAGAGAAGGTCTGGCCGTAGAAACCGCCAGTGCCCTCGCCTGTGTAGACACCTTCGCGGGTGAGCGCCGTCTGAAGTGCCGTTACATCAAACGGGTACGGCGAACCTATCTCCAAGTTACGACTCCACGTGTAGTGGAAACCGCTCGTAACACCTGAGGTAGTCGCACTGGCGAGTGCGTCAATAGCGCTCGCAGTCTGCTTCTGTGCAGGACCAGCGGCTACCGTGGGCGTGTATACGAGCGAGGAGGTCGGTCCTTGCTGCCCAGATGCGTTGAGACAGAAGGCCTCAACCATGTAAGGAGTACCGACCGTGAGCCCAATGCCGGTAAGAGGAGAGGTTCCCGTGAGTGGGGAAAGGTTCGCCCACGGCGCACCGTTCACACGGAACGAGCAGGAAGAGGCGTTTGAAGAAGCGCTCCAGTACAGCGTCGTGCCCGTAACACCGATACTGATTGTTGCTGGACTACCCGTAATGGCAATAGTCGCATAGCTTGGAGCGCCACAGGTAGTACCGCTACTGTCACAAGCCTTAATCCCGATGGCATAAGATGTGCCCGCGGAGAAGCCGAGGCTCGCCGGAGTACCGGTCCACGAGGTGGCGCTCGTAAACGGACTGAATGCTCCACCGTTCGCGTTGAACTGGTACGTCCTCGCATCACTACTGCCTGTCCACGAGGCGGTGAACGAGTCGTTCAGCCCCGCAGTCGTTCTTGAAAGGGTGAACGACTGCACGGTGAGCACTGGAGCTGGAGCTGAGGACGAAACAGGAGCGTTCACGGTAAGCGAGACCTGATTTGAGGTGAACGTCTGACCGTTTGGCTCGCTGCAGACAACGGTCATATAGTAGGTGCCGGACAATCCTGTCGTGGTCACCGGTGTAGCACCGCTCGATATGGATCCACCGAACTGCCCGTTCTGCGCCCAATAGCAACCCGTGCCACCTTTGGTATCCACCGTGAACGTGACGGTAGCACCTGTTGTAACCGTGGCGGCACTGACGCTTAACGTTGGTGCGGTATAAACCGGGGTAGTGTTCGTGGTCGCAGTAGCATTTACTGCAATCGTGCGATAACTCGCATTGCCGCATGTCCCGTTGCTCGTACACGCTTTAATTCCGATAGCGTACGTTGTCCCTGCAGAGAGACCGAGGCCTGCAGCGGTTCCAGACCACGAATTACTCGTCGTAAGCGGCGAGAATCTCCCTTCAAGATTGGTGCCTATGGCGGTCGGCGGAGTGGTGGCATTGAACTGATAGGAAGCGGCATCACTGCTGCCGGTCCACGTAGCGGTGATCGTGTCGTTCACGTTGACCGTGGACGGGAGCGAGAACGACTGCACCGTTGGTGCTGCAGAGGGCACGTTTATAGTGAACGTTCTGCTGACCCCGCTCACTTGGCCGTCAGGATTCTTGACGCGGAAGGTCCACGCACCTGCATATCCAAACGTATACGAGCCGATGTTCATCTGGGTCCCATCAGCTGACACATAAGATGCCGCGGGCGATTCGCCGCTTGAAGAGCCTGAGTAGACGATCGTCGCCCCTGGCTTGAAGCCCGTACCGTAGATAACGATACTCGTATTTGATCCAGCGGTCATGACCGTAGGCGCGAAGGACGTGAGCGTGGGGGCAGGAGTGGGCGAACATTTCAGTGTGGTCGTGTTCCACGAAGAGCCCGCTCCGCAACTCGCGGTAGCTGACTTGGAGCTGATAATGCTGCCGGTAACTGCGTTCTTGAGTGTGAACGTCGTCCCGCCATACGCGACAGCGACGGCGATGGCGTTATAGCCGGCAGAGATATTGGGACTATGCGCATCAATGCCAGCACCCTTATCATTTACGAGATTGACCGACGAAACACCCGTAGTGCTCCACGAGGCGAACACGGTGCAGTCGCTGTAGCCGTTCATGATGGTACAACTTGGGGACGAGAGGGAGAGCGAGCCAGCTGGTGTGTCAACGGATGTGGGCACGACAGTGGCTGTAGTCGTCGTTGGAACGATAACGTGTAACGCTCCGTAGTACGGACTTGTCTCCCCAGAAGCATTCGTAACTGAGATGGCAGCATAACCCTCCGCCATTGATGGCACGACGAAGTTTGCGTCAGTATCTGATACACCTACAACCGACAACGCCGTACGGTCCCCGATACGAATGGTAATCTGACCGCCAAGGCCAGTACCTCGGATATACGCAGTTTGGCCGACATATATCGTGTCAGGGGAACTCGCGCGGGAAGTGACACTGGTGATGGTCGGCTTGACGGCCGCCGAAACAGATGAGGCGAGTGTCGCTACGTCCACGGGGAATCCGGAGCTCGTCCCAGACGCGTTTTTAAGATAGAGATTGTACGTGCCTGCGGGAATTGCTGGGTTACTGGGCATCACGATGCCGAGTGAAGTGTCGCTCGTAGACTTCCATTGCAATCCATAGGAGCGGCTTCCGTCGCGCGAGGTAAGGATCGCAGAAGTAATGGCGCCCAAGCGCTGCCCGAAGACTGTTTGGCTGTCTCCGGGGCTAAACGAACCCCCCTTCCCGTTCCACGAGGAGATGACCGGAGCGCCAGAACTGGCTGATTGTACGTTCAGCGTCTGTCCGCTCTGATTGGTCTGGCTGGCCGAGGAGCTGCCACCACAGGTGAGGTCGCGAATCTTTCCTCTCGTCAAGGTCCCGACATACCCGCTGTTGAGCAGGTGGTTGTCTGTTTGAAAGTTCTTGACCGCCGCAAGCGTCCCCTTGCCGAAGAAGCCGGTAGGCTCAGAGCTGAGATACTCTGGATTAAGGAAGTCTTGGAGTAACGACACTTCTCCGCCCGTCCCCGCATCGGTCATCCTGTACTGCAGGTTATTTTGCAAGTTGAGACACACTGTCACAGGAGCAGTAGGGGCGACGTCCCCGACTGTAGACTGGGCTCGTACTTGAGCAGGGAGTGTGACGAGCGCGACGAAGAGAAGTGCGACACCAAGGGTGTATTTTTTCATGAAGATGGATATTTTGGTAACAGGGTAACTATACCACTCCTATATACTGTACCTATGCGCCCCGAAGACCCTGTTGATAAGCACTTTACCCGTCTGAAACCCGACCAGAAGCGGGCGCTCCATAAGCTCGGGATACGCACCATCCGCGACCTCCTCTACCATTTCCCCGCCCGCTACGAATCAAGCGGCTCAGTCGGGACGATTGCCGGCGTCACTGCGGGAGCCGAGGTCACGCTCTATGGCACAGTCAGGAAACCCGACATACGGAAGACGTGGAAGACCCGCCGACCGGTCGCCGAGGCGTGGTTAGAGGACGCAAGTGGGAAGATCAAGATGATGTGGTTCTCTCAGCCGTACATCGCCAAGTCGCTCCACGACGGCATGGTGGTGAAAGTGAGCGGGAAAGTGGCGGGCGAAGGGGCGAAGATCTATCTCGCCAACCCCTCCATAGACAAGTCACCCGTTGACCCAGAGGGGGTCCACGACTCACTCTTCGCGCACGGCACGTCGCCGGAGGAGGCGGCCCTCTACCCGATCTACCCTGAGAGCAAGGGTGTCTCCTCGCTCTGGCTCATGCATGCAGTACGGAAAGTGTTTGAGTCGGGCGTGCACGAGGGGCTCGCCGACCCGATACCCTCCGACATACTCGCACGTTACAAACTCCCCTCGCTCTCCTCCGCGCTCGTATTTATCCACGCACCGAAGAAAGCCTCTGATACGGCTGGCGCGCGCAAGCGATTCGCCTTTGAAGAAGTGTTCGCGCTCCAAGTGGTGATGCAGGAGCGCCGCCGCGCCCACCTGCGCGAAGAAGCCCTGCCGGTTGCGGTCAATCGCGACGCGCTTGCCGACTTCGTCGCTTCGTTCCCCTTCCCTGCGACCGCGGCGCAGAGGCACGCTATAGAAGCCATTACGGCCGACTTTGAGAAGCCGCACCCGATGCTCCGCCTCTTAGAGGGCGACGTGGGGAGCGGCAAGACCGCGGTCGCCGCGGCGACCGCGTATCTAGTAGCCACCTCGCTGCCAAAAGGCAGGATTGCCGGTACACTCCAAGTCGCGTACCTCTGCCCCACCGAAATCCTCGCGAAGCAGCACTTCTCTACCTTCGTCTCATACTTCAAGGACCACCCTATACCCATCGGACTCATTACCGGAAGCGAGTGTCGCAAGTTCCCTTCCCATGTGCGGTACGAGGAGTCGGCGAAAGTCTCCAAGATGGCGTTTAAGAAGATGGTCGCGAATGGCGAGATACCGATAGTTATCGGCACGCACGCGCTCGTGGAGAAGTCGCTCTCCTTCAAATATTTCGCGTACGCCATCATAGACGAGCAGCACCGCTTCGGTACTATTCATCGCCAACGGCTCGCGACCAAGGGCGCGACGGCGCCTCACCTACTCTCCATGACTGCTACCCCCATCCCGCGCACACTAGCACTCACCCTCTACGGCGACTTAGACCTTACCGTCCTTGACCAGATGCCGGCTGGTCGCAAGCCGGTCGTGACCGGTATACTCGGCCCTGAGAAGCGCGAAGAAGCCTATGGGCGCGTGCGCACAGAGTTACAAGCGGGGCATCAGGCATACGTCATCTGTCCGCGCATAGACGAGCCTGACCCAGCAAAAGAGCTTGCGCTCCAAGCGAAATCGGTGAAGGCGGAGGCGGCACGACTCAAGAAATCAGTGTTTCCTCATGCCACGATAGACATCTTGCATAGCAAGATGCGGCCGACAGAGAAAGAGGAGGTGATGAAAAGATTTGAAGATGGCAAGGTGGACATCCTCGTCGCGACCTCGGTGGTGGAGGTGGGAGTGAACGTCCCGAACGCGACCGTCATACTTATAGAAGGTGCGGAACGCTTCGGGCTCGCCCAGCTCCATCAGCTCCGCGGGCGCGTCATCCGCTCTACTCATCAGTCCTACTGCTTCGCACTCCCCGAATCTTTCGGTGAGACGACAAAGGAACGCATGAAAGCGTTTGCCACCGCGAAAAACGGTTTTGAACTCGCCGAATACGACCTCGCACTGCGCGGCGCGGGCGAGCTTGCGGGCGGCAAGCAGTGGGGTGTCTCCGACATCGCGATGGAGGCGTTGAAGAACCTGAAGCTCGTGGAGGCGGCACGCACTGAGGCGGCCGCCCTCGTCGCCGCCGACCCCGACTTGCGAGAGCACCCTGCCCTTGCCACGCGCGCCCACACCGCCGACAAAGAGATGCATTTAGAGTAATTTATCACTCGCTTGTCCGCCCTCTTGGACTCGAACCAAGGACCCTCGAGGTATAAGCTCGATGCTCTAACCAACTGAGCTAAGGGCGGATACTGGTCATATTACACCATTGAATCCATAGACGCATAATGCTAGGATGCAGTCTGATTTGTTCCACCCAACCGCAACACCAACCTTCCGAGGAGAATAATCATGCTGCAAAGATATGTACCCCACGAGCTCCATGCACGGCGCATGAGGCAGCCTGCTGGGCAGATTACCGCATCGGGGCTCCTGAGCTCTACACCACCTGTCCACCTGCTGTACCGGTCGGGTGCACGAGCCGACGCGCCACTCTTCCCAGCGGCGATTGCTGTGATACGCGACAGAGCGGACGTCGTAGACAAGCAGGGCAATCTTATCCCGCCGACGGTCGTCGTGATCTGCAAGCGCCTCATGCTGCCGGCTCTGGGGTTCAAGGGCCCCAACCGTTTCGCCGTGAGCAAACTGCGGATGGGCGCGCCGGTTGAAGCCATACAGGCAGGCGAAGGACACAACTCCGCCATCCTCAAGTGGTCAACCGAACACGCGCCAACCGTCTTCACGGAATGCTGTCGCGGCGTCGGGGCGTGTAGTGATGCCGACGCGAGTTGCGGCTCATGCTGCAACAACCATAACGGCAGGCACGTCATTCCTGTCAACACATAAGGGGGCAAGCGCCCCCACCTCAACAGTTCCGCCTGCGGAACTGTTAGCTTTTATACTGTCGCTACCTCCTCTTCTTTCTTCTTCGGCGTGATGCCGTGTGCGACAAGCGTCTTTTCAAAGTCTTCGCGCTCCACCGTCTCCTTTTCTATAAGCTCCTTCGCGATAGCGTCAAGCGCACCACGGTGCTCCCGTATGACTTTCTCGGCACGCTTCTTCCCTTCCTCTATGATGCGCGACACCTCGGCGTCTATCTGCGCTGCGACCTGCTCTGAGTACGGCTCGTTGCCCAGCTGGCGATCGCCAAAAGCGATGGGTCCCAGCTTGTCGCTCATGCCGTAGCGCACCACCATATCGCGCGCGATTGCGGTGATAACCATGAGATCGTTTGAAGGGCCGGTCGTCACGTCGTCAAAAAGCATCTCTTCTGCCACATACCCGCCGAGTGTCGCTGCGATATCGTCAAGGAATTGTTTCTTTGACTGCATCTTGCGGTCGTCAAAGGGGAGTTTGAGCGTGTAGCCTGCCGCACGGCCGCGGCTGATGATGGAGATCTTGTGCACGGGGTCAGCGTGTTCCAGCACCGAAGAGACCAGCGCGTGACCTGCCTCGTGGTACGCCGTGAGCTCCTTCTCGCGCTTCCCAAGCAAGTGCGACTTGCGCTCAGGACCGAGCATCACCTTCTCTATGGAGCGGATAAGGTCGTACTGCGTGACCTCCTTACGGTTCTCACGCGCGGCGAGTATCGCACCCTCGTTCATGAGGCTGTAGAGCTCTGCGCCGGAGAAACCAGGGGTGCGCTCGGCGATAACCGAGAGCGCGACATCTGGACCGAGCGGCTTCGTCTTCGCATGCACCTTGAGTATCTCTTCGCGATCGCGGCGGTCTGGCAAGTCTATAGTCACACGCCTATCAAAACGTCCGGGGCGCAGTAAGGCGGGGTCAAGCACGTCGGGGCGGTTCGTCGCTGCCATGACCACCACTTTCTCGGTCGGCTCAAAGCCGTCCATTTCTACGAGTATCTGGTTCAAGGTCTGCTCGCGCTCGTCGTTACCACCGCCCATGCCGGCCCCGCGCACGCGCCCCACAGCGTCTATCTCGTCTACAAATATGATGGCAGGTGCGGCCTTCTTCGCGAGCTGGAAGAGGTCGCGCACCCTTGATGCTCCAACGCCCACGAACATCTCCACGAACTCCGAACCGGATATAGAGAAGAACGGCACTCCCGCCTCGCCTGCCACTGCGCGAGCAAGCAGTGTCTTGCCCGTCCCTGGGGCGCCCATAAGTATGATGCCCTTCGGTATCCGCGCGCCGATGTCCAAGAACTTCTTCGGGCTCTTGAGGAAATCCACTATCTCAAGCAACTCTTCCTTTGCTTCGCGTGCGCCGGCGACATCGGCGAAGGTGACGCGCTGTGACAGGTCTGCAGGGTCAGTGATGCGTGCCTTGGATTGTCCGAAGCTGAAAGCCTGCATGCCCGCACCGCGCACCTGTCGTGAGAGAAACCAGAAAAGGAAGGCGATGAACAGTATGGGGATGAGGATCGGCGCAAGATTCAAGAACCAGAACGCGAATCCCGACTGACCCTGTATCGTGATAGAGACTTTGGAGAGCTCTTCGGGCGTGACGCCATAGGTCGCAAAGGTCTCTGGCAGCCCTGCGGAAGGGTCTTTCCGCGAAGTCTTCTTGGAACCATCGGCGTACGTAAGACTGAGAGAGTCACCGTTTACCGTGATGTCGCTTATCTTCCCTGCGACCACGTCCTGCGCGACTGCAGAGAGCGGGATAGCAGTGCTCGGCTGTACCAACCCTTCCACGAGCGAGTATGCGCTCATGAGGAACAGGAATATAAGAATAGTGCTGAGGAGATTACTGAGGAAGGACGGACCGCGCAAGAGCCCGCGCCATCCGCGCTTACCCTTCGGCACAGACGGCTTCTTCCCTTTTGGTTTCTTCGGAGATGCGACAGCCATGGAAATACTATAACGCAGTACAAAGCAAAAAGCTCCCTTCGGGAGCTTTTTGCGTATGTGTGCCTTGCACTGCGTAGCTCGGCATAATGGACGAGCGAAGTAGTGGAGGTGCGGAGAGTTGAACTCCGGTCCGAATCTGGCGATGAAAGCGAGTCTACGACGCATAGCAGGCGTTAGAGTCTACGGCAGGATGCGAGGAACGCCCGCGAAACCATTCCTGCCCGATCCCTTATTTAGCTAGTCCGAGCGGGAGATCGGGTAGCGATTCTTCAGTTTATTCCGCCTCTATCTTCAACTGAAGAAACCCAAAGGTAGAGACGTCGCGTAGGCGAGAGAGCCGTTAGGCTGTCGCGTACGCGAACGCGAAGTCCTGCATACCGAAGTACGGGGACTTCACGCTTGCTAGAGTGTTCTTTGCAAGTATGTTTTCTCGCTAGATTTAAGTGGTAGGCGAGAGTGCACTGCGTCGCACGTCTTTCAAAGTACAGACCGTCAAAGCCGGTCACCCCCGAACAACTCAGAATCAAGAATCCTTCTGAACTTTTCGGGACTACCGATTTTTTAGAACTCGCGCGGTCTCGCGCGAAGCGTCGCGCTTCTTCAAATCTTCACGGCGATCGGCCTTACCCTTGCCGCGGACTATAGCGATGCGCGCTTTCACGAGTCTGCCTACAGAATACACCTCAAGAGGTATGATTGTCAACCCTTTCTTCGCTTCTTCCGAGGCGAGGAGTGCTAATTCTTTCTTCGTAAGCAGGAGGCGGCGGGTGCGCTCAGGGTCGTAGGTCTTCGGCGTATTTGCCGCTTGGTACGGCGGGATAGTCATGCCGACTATGAACGCCTCGCCGCCGCGCACCACCACGCGCGCACCATCAAGCGAGCCGAGCTTGCCTCGCAGAGATTTCACCTCGTAGCCGAAAAGCTCCAGACCGGCTGAGAAGGTCTCAATAGGGGCGAACCGGAGGAACGCTTTCTTGTACTCAATAAGTGTCATAGGCGGAGTATACCGCACCTTAGCCCATCTTCACTCGGACAGCTTTTTGCTTGACTGGCAATCCCCGACAGGATACTCTCGGCGCAGACCGCACAGTAAAATCCACTAACCGCACACAACCAGAGAGGAGCCGCTATGGCACGGATAAGGCGCATGAGTCATATACGCGACCTCTTTGGCGAGGAGGCGCAGAACGTCAGCTTCCCTCGTATCACGTGGGGAGATTATGACGAGATCGTCGGGTGCATTGATGCCAAGGTCGGGAACTCACTCCTTCGGGTAACCGGCAAAGTGTTTGAGGACGCAACGATCAAATTCGTAAGTGTAGTACAGAAAGAGTCACTCTTCATTACTGCCTTCATAACACGGATCGTAGGGACTGAGGCGCACTTCATACTTGCCTTTGACGATCTTGAGGCGACCGTCGCGATCCGTAACAAAGTGTTGGAGACGATCGCCGGACGCGCCCGTCTGCACCGCTCGCTCAGGATTGAGGACGGGAACCTCGTTGGCACTGTCACCATCCCACGCCCCATCAACGTCTTCTTCGTTCCGGAGAGATCTGCCAAGGACGAATCAGGCCCATGGCCGGACACTTCCGAAGAAGAACTCAGAGCGTTCCATCGCCGCTAGCCCCGCAAATCGGGGCTACGTTTTTATCCTTGACTTCCCTCCCCATTTTACGTAGGGTAACCCCGTGATTAGCCAGATTTCTGGGCGTAATCGCATGATTTTTCGCATGTTCAACCACTTAGGAGATGGCAATGCCGACACTCAAGGAACTTGTAGCGACGCGTCAAAGCGAGAAACCGGGACGCTTCTGCATCGGGCTTGACCCCGACAAGCAGAAGATACCGGTCTGCATCCATGGTGCGAGTGCGGGCATCCGATCCGCCGTGCATATGATGGCAATCGTCGACGCAACTCATGACTCCGCCGCGGCCTTCAAGCCGCAGCGCGCCCACTGGGAGAGACTTCCCGATGGCGAGGTCGCCCTGCGTATCCTGATAGCGTACATACATACGCGCTATCCGGGAATCCCCGTGATTCTGGATTGTAAGCGCGGAGACATCGGCCGCACGCAAACGATGTATGGCCACACCCACTTCATGTTGGACGACGCCGACGCCGTAAACTTCAACCCCTACATGGGGAGCGACTGCCTGACGTCACTCGTCGAGGCCAGTGCAGTGAAAGGCACTACCTCCAGCTTCATTACGCTCGGCAGGACCAGCAATCCTCCGGCGTGGCAAACGCAGGATGCTCGCCTCGCCAACGGATTGCGGGTGTGGGAGTACTTCCTTACCTGCGCGTTTGACTGGGCAAAGAATGCCGGCGTGGTCGACAGGTTCGGTGTCGTCATGGGTGCTGCACACGACACTTCGCAACTCGACCAATACAACGGCACAATCGCCGAGACAGAATACGGCGATGCTCAAGTCTTTAACCATCATCTGTACCGCGCGCGAGAGATCGTCGGTGACGATGCAATGTTCCTCGTGCCGGGGATTGGCGCGCAGAAGGGACACACGGAAGCAACGCTCCGCGCTGCATACTATGGTCCTGGGACGGTACTTCTCAGCTCATCGTCAGCGATAACGGGGGCGAGCATGAGAGCGGACTACCGCGAAGCCGCGGCGGCCGCAGCCGAGAAGCAGTGCCAAATTAATGCGGCGATAATTGCCGACATTGAAGCCGAGGAGGCAGCATGAACACTTCCCCTACCTATCTCCGGAAACGCGCGCTCGCGCTTGGACTGGAAGGTGTCGGCGCAGTGCTTACTGCCGCATCCAACCATCCGCTCGTCGTGGAACGCCAAGGTCCGCACGGGGTTGAACGCGGCTTCCGTCTCAAGCTGCACGACAAGCAGCCCGACGCGCCGCTCTCGCCCTTCTTTCTCAACCTCCGCACGCCGGACAACCCGAAGCCGGGACCGCTCAAGGGCAACATCATCATCCTTGCGGCGGCCTGCATGCACCAAGCCCTGCTGGAAAAGAAGGTTGAGTACGACGCGGTCGCCGGCGTTCCAAATGCCGGCGACCCGTTCGCCGAAGCGCTCGCCAAGCTCTCCGGTAAGCCCCTGATCCATATGGAGAAGGGAGAAGTGGACGGCAAACGCTTCATTGCAGGCATCAAGGGGTACGTGCCGATGGAAATCGGCAACGTCTTACTTGTGGACGACCTCGTCACCAAGGCTGACTCCAAGATTGAAGCCATTGAGGTCCTACGCGAGGCGGGGATGGAGGTGAGCGACGTCGTCGTGCTCGTGGACCGCGAGCAAGGCGGCGCGAAGGAGCTTGACGAATGGCGCTGCACCTTGCACGCGGTATTCGCCATCACCGAACTGCTGGACTTCTACGTCGCGTGCGGCAAGATGAGCGAAAAGCTCCATGCCGACATCGTCTCGTACCTCGTCGCAGCTTGACGCGGACTGGACTCGCGAGAACATGCAGTACATTCAACGGGCCACAGTCGCGAAGTTAGCGATTGTGGCCCGTCCTATTTTATTTCTATACAAAATTAGCGACGAGCTTTCGCGCGATCGTTCTCAGTGAGGTACTGCTTACGCAGACGCACCGACTTCGGTGTGATTTCCAAATACTCGTCGTCAGACATGATCTCCATGCCCCGCTCAATCGTGAGGTCAAAGGTCGGCACGAGCGTGAGCGCCTCATCCATACCTGAAGAGCGGACGTTTGACTGGTTCTTGCCCTTCGTCGGATTCGCGAGCATCTCTTCGCCCTTAGAGGTGTTGCCGATAACCATGCCCTCGTACACCTCAGCTGCGGGCTTGATATAGAGCTGTCCGCGGTCTTGGAGATACCAGAGTGAGTAGCCAAGCGCCTTCCCCGTCGCCATGGAGATCATAGAGCCGACCTGACGACGTTTGATCTCGCCTGCATACGGCTTGAACTCAACGAAACGCGAAGAGAGGATACCCTCGCCCTTCGTATCCACGACGAAGATGTTCTTGTAGCCGAGGAGGCCGCGCGTCGGGCCGAGCATCGTAAGACGCACGATGTTGCCGTGCTGTACGAGGTTCTGAAGCACGAATGCGCGGAGACCGAGCTTCTCAATAATCGCGCCCTGAAATTCCGACGGTGTATCAATGATTACCTCTTCAAAAGGTTCCAGCTTCACACCGTTCTCTTCGTGGATTATGACCTGCGGCTGGGATATCTGGAGCTCGTACCCCTCGCGGCGCATATTCTCCAGCAAGACAGCGATATGCAGCTCGCCGCGGCCGCTGACGCGGAAGGAATCGGAACTGGTGAAATCCACCTTGAGGCCGACGTTTACCTCAAGCTCTTTCTCAAGACGGTCGCGTATCTGGCGACTCGTCACGAACTTCCCCTCCCTTCCTGCAAAGGGGGAATTGTTCACGAGGAAGTTGAGCGAGATAGTCGGCTCGTCCACAGCGATAGCTGGAAGCGGTGTTGCTGATTCGTCGGAGGTGATGGTCTCGCCTATGTAGGTATCGGGGAGACCGGCGATAAGCACGATGTCGCCCGCGCTCGCACTCTCGGTCTCTACGCGCTCAAGCCCTTTGAAGGTGAATATCTTCGTGATTTTGCCAGGAAGCGTCGCGCCGTTTGTCTTCTTCTCAAACACACTCTGATTCGTGCGCACGGTGCCGGCGTAGATACGCGCGACTGCGAGCCGACCGAGGAAGTTGTCGTATGCGAGATTGAACGGCTGCATCATAAGCGGCGCTGTTGCATCCGCGTTCACGTTTGCCGGTGCGACCTTCTCCAAGATGGTATCAAGGAGCGGCGTGAGGTCCTTGCGCTCGTCGGTGAGGCTCTTCATAGCGAGGCCTTCGCGGCCTATAGAGTAGACCACGGGGAAATCGCATTGTTCGTCAGACGCGCCGAGCTCCATGAAGAGCTCAAGCACTTGGTCGTGTGCGCGTGCAGGGTCGGCCGCCGGCTTGTCTATCTTGTTGAGGACAACAATAGGCTTGAGACCGAGGTCAAGCGACTTCTTGAGCACGAAGCGCGTCTGCGGCATCGGCCCTTCCTGCGCGTCCACAACAAGAAGCACGGCGTCAATAGAGCGGAGTACGCGCTCCACCTCGCTGCCGAAGTCGGCGTGGCCAGGGGTGTCCACGATGTTGATCTTCGTACCCTTGTACTCCACCGCGGCGTTCTTGGCGTAGATGGTGATGCCGCGCTCGCGCTCAATCGCGTTAGAGTCCATCGTCGTACCTTCCGGCGAGGCGCCGGTCTGCTTGAGGATAGCGTCAGTGAGGGCGGTCTTCCCGTGGTCCACGTGTGCAATAATCGCTATGTTTCTAATTTCCATAAAAATAAAAAAGGCCCGTGGGCAATGACCTAAATATACAATACTGGGGCTTTTATGCAAGCAGCGTGCCGCCATCTACCACGACCTGCGAGCCGGTCATATAGGAAGAGAGGTCGGAGGCGAGGAAGAGTGCCACCTTCCCTATCTCGTCGGCGTCGGCCATGCGGTGCATTGGAATCTCCGCGAGGAAGGCGTCGGCGACCTGCCCCATGTTCGTCCCTGGTGTCGCGACGCCGCCGGGGGCGATAGCGTTCACTCGGATGTTGTGAGGCGCGAGCTCAAGCGCGAGGTTCTTGGTGAAGCCCCAGAGACCGTGCTTACTCGCGTCGTAGAACGCGAGCCCGACGAACGACGGGTGCAGTGCGTCTATGGAGGTTATGTTGATGATAGTGCCGCCCCTCCCCTGTGCGACCATAGCCTTCGCTGCGGCCTTCGCTGCGAAGAACGCACCCATGAGGTTCGTGTGGATGATCTTCTCAAAGTCCTCTTTCGTCGCTTCAAGCACCGGCTTCGCCGGATAAATGCCGGCATTGTTCACGAGTATATCCACGCCGCCCAACTCAGTGACCGCTTTCGCTACCATCGTCTCCACTTGCGACTCGTCAGATACGTCAACTGCTATCGCAGCTCCGCCGAGCTTCGCGGCAGCAGCCTCCGCCCCTGCTGCATCTCTGTCGGCCACGAGCACCTTCGCACCCGCCTCAGCGAGCCGGCTCGCTATCGCGTAGCCGATACCCACCGCACCACCGGTCACGATGGCGACCTTTCCCGATAGATCCATGAGCTCGGCAATCGGTTTGTGTTCCATCTGTTTAGTATAGCGCACGGGCCTAGAGGAAGAGCGTCGCAATAGCCGCAATACCCGACACGGCCATGAAGAGTATGGTCAGCCAGCCGAGCTTGGAGACAAGCGGACGGTTCGTGTGTTCGCCCATGACCTGCGTATTGCTTGAGAGCCGCACGACGAAGAAGAGCACCACCGGTGCGATAACGCCATTTGCAACTGCGGCATAGATGAGCGCCTTGATCGGATCCAGATGTACGAAGTTCGCAGCGATGCCAAGCAGCATGGAGACAATGATGACGCCGTAGAAGGCGTAGGCCTTGTCCAGCTTGTGATACAGGCCGTTTGTCCAACCGAAGCTCTCTGAGAGCGCGTAGGCGGTAGAGCCTGCCAAGACCGGCACGGCGAGGAGGCCCGTGCCCACGATGCCGACCGCGAAGAGGAGGAAGGCGAAATCGCCGAAGGGCCGGAGCGCAAGAGCCGCTTGGTCCGCCGTCGCGATGTTCGTGATGCCATGCGCGTAGAGCGTCCCCGCGCAAGCGGCGAATATGAAGAAGGTGACAAGGTTGGAGAAGAACATGCCGCTCCATACATCGGTACGCATGCGGCGTAACGACTGCGGACTCACTTGTGCGCGGCGTTCCGCGACGGTCACTTCGCCTTTCAATATCTGTTCTTCCACTTCCTGCGAAGTCTGCCAGAAGAAGAGGTACGGCGAGATAGTCGTGCCGAGCACTGCGCAGACGAGGAATATCTGATCTTTGGTAAATGAAAGCGTCGGTATAAGAGTGTGGTGCAGGACATCGCCCCAATCAAGTCCTACGGAGAATGCGACAGCGACGTACGAGAGGAGCGCGAGCGTGAGATATTTCAGATATTTCGCATACCGCGCATACGTTGTGAATATCTGCAGACCGAGCGAGACGAGCGCGAAGAAGATGACGAGCAGTTCAAACCCGACGTGCGGTAGCAGGAGGCGCGTAGCCGCCGACATTGCGCCGAGGTCGGCGGCGATATTGAGCGCGTTTGCGAAAAAGAGAAGCGCGGTCACCACGTAGAGCGTCCGCGCTGGGTAATGCTTGCGGATATTCGCGGCGAGGCCCTGTCCGCTCACGATGCCGATGCGCGCACACATCTCCTGCACCGTCGCCATAAAGGGATAGGTGAAGAGGGAGAGCCAGATGAGCTGGAGACCGTACTGTGCGCCTGCTTGCGAGTAGGTGGCAATACCGGAAGGATCGTCGTCAGCGGCACCGGTCGTGAGCCCCGGACCGAGTGTGTCCCAATATTCCTCCGCGAGCTTAAACGGCTTCTTGCTGATAAGCACTTTCTCCTCTTTCTCCGCAAACTCAATCCCCTCTTCAAGCAACTCTGCAGGTGCTTCAAACACTTTCTCAAAATCTTTATCAAATTCTCCGCGGTTCATCGTGCCCCCATTCTACACTAGCGATTCCGGATAAATGTCCCGTTGTGTAGATCGGCAAATGCCTCGCGCAATTCCTCGTCGGTGTTCATGACGATCGGCCCATGCCACGCGATAGGTTCGCCAAGTGGTGCGCCAGCGATAAGCAAGAAACGCGCGCCGGAAGCCGGCGCGCACAGTACGACACTGTCTCCCTCGCGCTCAAATAGGAGTATGGTGGAGGCTTGTGAGTACACAACCTCACTTGGATTTTTATAGTCGCCTTGCTCATTAAAAATCTCAGCGCTCGGTGCGTAGAAGATTGGCTCGGCCGCGAGAGTCGCAAGCGCTCCTTCAATGATGTAGGCAAATGCGGTGTGCCCTTCGGTAAGCGGCACGGTAACGCACGCATTTGGTTCAAGCGATATATCGGCGTAGAGAGGATTCCCCGCTATAGAGCGGAGCGGTCCCTGCACTTCTGCAAGCTCCCCAGCGATGACGCGTGCTTGCGCGCCGAGAAGTGCGACCTCCGGTATCACTGCACCCTTCAAGTCCTGATACTTCGGTGTTGCCATCTTCTGCTCTTTCGGCAGATTCACCCAGAGCTGGAAGCCGCGAATGCCGTGTACACTCTCCGGCATCTCTTCGTGTATGATGCCGCTTCCAGCAGTCATCCACTGCACCGCCCCGTTCTCAATCACGCCTTCGTTACCGAGACTGTCCTTATGGCGCACTGCGCCGTCAAGTATGTAGGTAACCGTCTCCATGCCGCGGTGCGGGTGCCACGGGAAGCCAGCGAGATAGTGCTCCGGTATATCCGAACTGAAATCATCAAAGAGGAGAAACGGATCCAGCCGCGACGCTTCAACGTTTGAGAACCCGCGTTTCAGATGCACGCCAGCACCCTCAAGCGTATCTTTCGCCTTAAACGTCGTCGCGATTTTCCGAGCGGCATTCATGCGGCCCCGCTTTTGCGTTCACCAAGCTTCGCTTCTGCGGAGGCAATATCTTCCGGACAGCCGATGGGAACCCAGAAATTCTGAGTGATGACTTGTATGGGGTACTCCTTCGCGAGCAGGCCGAGCGGGTAGGTCATGAAATATTCGCCGCTTTCGTGCCGCACCGCCTCGTAATTGAATATGCGTTTATCAAGCACCATCGCGCCCGTGGAGATGAGGTTCGTTGGCGGAACTTCGGGCTTCTCTATGATGCTCGCGAGCGTACCATCCTCGTGGAGCTCTATGACACCGAACTTTGACGGATCGTCGTGCGTCGCGGCGAGGAGCGCAAGCGGGTGCTGCAGTGCTTCGGTAAACGCGCCCGTGCCGTGCAGATCGTCGCCGTTCATGAAGATGAAGCGCTCATCGCGAAGGAGCGGCTCTGCCATGGAGAGTGCGTGCGCCGTGCCGGCCGGCATCCACTGGTGCACGTAGCGTATCGTCCGGCCTTTGTATGAGCTCCCGAAATGTTCCCGAATCATGTCGCCCTTGTACCCGACTACCAATATGACCTCGTCCACCTCGCTCGGAAGTGCGTCCATGATGTAGGCAAGTATGGGACGCCCCGCCACGAGCACGAGCGGCTTCGGGCGGTCAAGCGTAAGCGGTCGCATACGCTTCCCTTCTCCTGCGGCGAGTATGACTGCTTGCATGTAGTACTTTTTATAACTCAACGGACGAATAAAAGGTATCCCACCGATTTATTTCTCCAAGTCTAGAATGTCATCCACGCGTATCTGCTCCACAAACTCCGGCACATGGGAGACGAGTATCATCGCGCCCGCATACTGATCAAGCGCCTTGGCGATAAGCGGCAGGTGGCGGAAGTTGATGTGGTTCGTCGGCTCGTCCAGTATCAAGAGACCTGGCCGCTCCAGTACGAGCGAGGCGAAGGCGACAAGCCCCTTCTGCCCCTCTGAGAGGCTGCCGATCTTCGTATATATCGTATCGCCCGTGATCAGGAAGCCAGCAGCGACCGTGCGCATGCGCTTCTCGTCGGGTTGACCCATGACCGTCATGAGTGCGTCAAAGACGGTCTGGTCAAAATCAAGTGTGGAGAAGTCCTGTCGGTAATACCCAACCTTCACCCCCTCAGTGATAGTCGCCCCCTCAGCGACGCCTCTCGCGATCGCTTCCAGCAGAGTGCTCTTGCCGATGCCGTTCGGCCCGCGCAGGAGCAAGTGATTATTTTTCCTAAGCGACACGTTCGCCTTCTTAGCGATCGGCTTACCCTTTGACGAGAGCACCGAGTAGGAAGTAAGCACGAAGACGACGCCACTCAATTCCTCCTGCGCGGGGATGATGAACGGTCGAATAGTCTTGTCCTCCTTGCGTACGTCCACCTTCTCCTCCTCCATCTCTTCCACTTCCGTGCGCATTTTCTTGGCGACGAGACGCATCTTACCGCCCTTCTGTGCGAAGAAGTTCGCCTTGTCCTTGTTCTCCTGAATCTTCTTCTCAAGCTGGGCGTTCTTCCGATTCTCCTTCTCTATACGAATGAGTATGTCGCGCTGCACGTCGTGATAGTTCCCTGAATACTGTTCAATCTTACGCGTGAAGACGTCTAGATAGAGCACGCCCGTCGTGAAGGCGTTTAAGAACTCTGAATCGTGCGAGATCACGACGCAGGTCTTGTCGTAGTCCACAAGGAACTTCGTGAGGTGTTCAATGCCGGCAGTATCAAGATTATTCGTCGGCTCGTCCAAGAGGAGTAGGTCGGGGTCCTGTATGAGCGCCGAGGCGAGGAGGAGACGCGCCTGCTGACCGCCAGAGAAGCTCTTCACGAGACGGTCGTGCAGTTTCTCGTGATGTTTTAGATTCACCACCTCAAGCACAGCGTCTATCTTCGGATCTATGTCGTACACCTTTTTATCAAAATAGGAGGCGAAAAAATCGCGGATGGTAAGCTCCATCTTCTCACGCGGTATGACCTGCGCGGCTATTGCCACCTTCATACCATGGCTCATATGTATCTCGCCGTTTTCGGGCTTACGCTCAGCAGTCATCAGCGAGAAGAGGGTGGACTTCCCCGCACCGTTCTGCCCCATCACCGCCATCTTCATCCCGCGACGCAGCGTGAAGCTCACCTCATCAAGGATCGGCTTGTTGTGCCCGTATTCAAAGGAAACTTCCTCAAAACTGATAACGCTTTCTTCTCGTGCCATCAAGCCACCATATCGTAATTTGTCTATAAATCCTAGTAGCCGCGACAATCCCCAGTACCACCGAAAACCGCCTCTGGTAGGATGACTCTATTACCCTGTGCCGTTAACGTACTGTTTTATGCAATCAATCATACAAGCCCTCACATGGCGTGAAGCAACCAAGAAGTTTAATACGGAGAAGAAGCTGACCGAGGAGCAGTTAGACACGCTCCTTGAGGCGGCGCGCCTCTCGCCATCCTCGTTTGGACTCCAGCCATGGAATCTCATCGTCGTGTCCGACCCAGAAGTGCGCACGAAACTCCGCGAAGTCTCGTGGAATCAACCGCAAATTACCGAGGCGTCGCGGCTGTTTGTGTTTGCGGCACAGATGCCGACCCCTGAACTCGTAGACGCCTTCGTCGCAAACATCAGCGCCACGCGCGGCACTCCTCTTGAGTCGCTTGCAGGACTCTCACAGATGATCAAGGGCTCTCTGGAGGGCAAGAGCGAGACCGAGCGACTTGAATGGGCGAAGAAGCAGGCGTACCTCGCGCTTGGTGTCACCCTCACAAGTGCAGCAGTACTCGGTATAGACGCTTGCCCAATGGAAGGGTTTGACCCTGCGAAGTATGACGAGATACTCGGCCTTACTGAGCGCGGCCTCCATACGACCGTCATCATGGCGGTCGGCTTCCGCATCGCGGCAGAAGCGGCTATCGCGTCACAGAAAGTCCGTGTCCCTAGAGAGAATCTCGTTATAGAGATCTAAGAAGAACTTACTCCGACTGACCCGCTGTGTCGTAGCCGAGCGCGGCGAGGCGTGCGAGCGCCTTGTCCATAAAATATATCCAGTGGCTGTAGTTCTCGCCCTCGTTGTGGCTTGTCCACCACGAACGTATCTCCGCTGCGGGCATCCATACGAGCGTGAACTGCTCGTGTTCCTCAAGCTCTGTCGGCACGAGCGCTGTGCTCTTGAGCACCACAAGGAAGCACGTTGCGCGCGCCACGCGGTCTACGTTCTTAGCGATGTTGTGATAGTGCGTCTCTACTGCGCCGATATTCTCTGTGTATGCAAAATCGTAGAGCCCGCTTTCTTCTCGCACTTCGCGGAGCACGCCCTCCTCAATATCTTCATCGGCGCTTACTCCACCACCAAAGAGGAGTACCTGCCCGCCTGAGGTACGTTTCCCGACCCCGTAGAGTCCTCTTTCGGGGTCAAAGACGATCGCGCAGCCGCCGTCGCGCCGTTCCTCTTTCTCACGTTTAATCCCGAACTCAGGCAGTGCCTCGTAGGCTTCCATAATAGTGGATACTACCGCGGGGGCGTCATAAACAAAAATGTAGCAACATAGGAAACAGCCGCGTGGACTTTCCCTCACTACAATGTATAGTAAAGAAATGTCAAAGACTCCGGAGGAAAAAAGCGAATACCCGATGCGTATCAACAAATACCTCGCCCACGAGGGCGTCGCAACACGCCGTGCAGCCGACGAACTTATCGCCAAAAAGCGCGTGCTTATAAACGGCAAGGTCGCCGTCCTCGGAGATAAGGTGGAGCGTGGCGATAGGGTGGAGATGGTCGGCTCTCTAGCACCGAAGCACTACCTCTACTACGCGTTTAATAAGCCGGTCGGTGTCATCACCCACTCGCCCCAGCTCGGCGAGAAGGATATCAAGCAGAGTGTGAAGGGGAAGGAGATGAGCGACGTCTTCCCTGTCGGTCGGCTTGATAAGGACTCAAGTGGCTTGATTATCCTCACCAACGATGGCCGTGTCACCGACCGCCTTCTGAATCCCGATTACGACCACGACAAAGAGTACCGCGTACGCGTCGCCGAGCCGCTCCGCGACAGCTTCAAGAAAGCTATGGAGAGCGGGGTGAACATAGAAGGATATCTGACCGCCCCCTGCAAGGTGCGCAAGACCGGCCCGAAGAGTTTCAATATCACGCTCACTGAGGGCAAGAAGCATCAGATACGCCGCATGGTCGCAGCGCTCCACAACCAAGTTGCCGAACTTGAGCGTGTGCGGATCCTCAACATACGCCTTGAAGACTTGAAGCCCGGCACGTGGCGCGCTATCCAAGGCGACGAGCTTGCCACCTTCCTCTCCGAGATCGGTATGAAATAATCACTTGGGTGTTTCGCCGCCAAGTGGCGGCGAAACACCCAAGTGATTATTTCTGACGGAGCACCATGATACCTTCGTGTCCGTAGGGGTCGTTCCAGAATTCCCATTTCCAGTCAGTATCTTTGAGAATTTCTTTGAGCGTATTTACTTGTGTCATATCGCACTCCACGTAGAGCACGCCGCGGGGCGTGAGATATTTCCTCGCATCTCTAATCAGTTCCTTATGGTGGCCGTACCCGTCTGTGGAGCCGAAGAATGCTATGTGCGGCTCGTACTGCATCTCAGGGTCCATGTCGGCCTCGCCCGCAGGATCTACGTATGGCGGATTCGCGCATATGACGTCAAACGTGCCCGTAATCTTCTCCAAACTATCGCCAGCGATAAGCGTGGCGCGAGAGGCGTCTATGCCGTTTAGTTCTAACGACTGTGCGATCTGCGGTATGAGGTTCGCGTCTATCTCGTTGAACGTCACGTTTGAGTCCGGTAGGTGTTTGAGAAGCGCGATACCGATGTTGCCTGCACCAGCATACAGGTCTAGCGCTTTCACTCGCTCCTTGTCTTTCCACTCCTCTATCACGCGCGCGACCCAGTGCGCAGTCTCGTCGCGCGGGACCAT
>Ga0172379_10002008_pt1 | contig 37834 bp, 25 predicted proteins | sample GrowelOW334metaG_FD_119756 | JGI IMG/M metagenome (GOLD analysis project Ga0172379, IMG submission 119756) | Groundwater microbial communities from an aquifer near a municipal landfill in Southern Ontario, Canada - Groundwater well OW334 metaG | ecosystem: Environmental > Aquatic > Deep... | reverse complement strand
GACTATCTTATCCACATGACGCGACACGAAATTAAAACTTTCCCCGGATGGTATCGCAATCAAGCGCAGTTTGTCCGGCGCGGCTGAAACAATTAACACGACCATCGCAGTCAACGGCGCGAACCATTCGAACAAGTCGCGCCTCTTTTCCGACGCTAAAACTCCTGCGCCCAATCCCATTAATGCCGCTGCGGCAATCACGTTCTTGAAATATGCAAAAAAGCGAATCTCTGTCCCCAGCCATCGGTCGAACAGCATGGCAAAAAAGAACCCTATGAAACTAATAAGAAAAAGCTCGAACGAATTTTTCCATTTCAACATTTCAGTCATGAGCGCCCCGGCTCGCCCGGAGGCCTTTCTCTCCGCTTAATATATTTCATCGTTCACTTAAATTTTACAAGCGTAAAACTCTGCGGTTCGACTCGCGCCACGACTGATTCCGGCGGGTTTATCACGCCGATCCGTTTGAGAGTGGGGGCGTGAAGTTTCACAACGCGTTCATACGGAGCGTCGTTTGTGTTGAGCATGAGCAACCCATCCCGCGTGATAGCGGTAAAAACTCCGTCAGTCGGCCCATCCGCCTCCGGCAGACACGGAAACCGCGCGTCAAGCGCGCACGACCGGAAGAACATTTCGCGTATGAATCCCGGCATGCGCCGCAGTTCCATAAGCGACGCCGCCTCGCGAGAGTATGAAGCCACGTAGCCTTTTCCATACGACCTCGCCAGTTCTTTCAATTTCGTCTCTTTCAAGGTCTTCGCTTCGTCGCCTATCAATAACGGGGCTCCCGACGCGAGTTTTGCTTTTTCCAATTCCAATCCGACAAGCAAACCGCCTTTACGCGCCCATGCCTCAAGCGCAGCGCCCGCCTTGTCGTCTATTACATTCCCATCCGGAATGAATATGACGGAATATCCGTCCAAAGCGCCGTCAGCCGCCATCAACTCATCCACGAAATCGTAATCCCCTACATCACGAAGGCCGCGCAGCGTCATATAGAACGGCCTCAATCTGTCGCTATTCAACACAAAATACGTTTCCGGAATGAACACAGCCACAGGCGTCAGCGCTTCCACTGCCTGAAATTTTGCCGCCCATTCCGGGTATTTGCCCTTCCAAGCGCCGGCCCACACATTACCGGTGTATTCAAAAAGCTGGCGCGCTCCGGAGGCTGACGCGTTGTAGGCGCGCCTCGCGACCGCTTTCTCTTCCACCGCGCTCGCCGGCTCGAATCCGAAATATGTCTTGTAGAATTTGCATGCCGACGCCACCCAGCGGGTAAGCGTGAAATTATTCGCGTAGTCGCTCCCCTCATTAGTTATCCGGACGCCCGCTCCATACTTCGACGCTATCTTCGCCTGCCGGCCGAAACGCGAGCCGTGCTCCAGCGCGCCGTCGCCGCCTGTGCATAAATATATCGGCGTTTCAGGAAAATATTTCCTCGCCGTTCCTATCCAATATTCAGCCCAGTTCTCAAGGCTTTGCCGCCGCCACTCGTTCATGTCCAGCCATGCCGCATCCGAAGGACTGTTCTCCCGGAGAAAAGGCCAAGTTGAATCGAACGACGCGTTCGAAGCGCCCCACGCCTTGTTCAGCGCGTCTAATGTTCCGTATTTCGAGGCCAGCCAAAGAGAAAAACTTTTTTTCGCCTCCCGGTCTCCCACCCAGAACGCGCCGTGCTGGTGATAGTTGCCTGTCCAATGCCCTACATCGCTCACCGGATAGATCGCTTCGCCGTAGTCTCCCGTGATGCCGAGCAGCACGCTTTCGATCACTCCTGTCGGCCTGTAATGTTCTGCGAATCGCTTGATAAACTCGTCAACCACCGGCTTCATCGCAGGATTGAACAGGCTCTGCACTCCGCTGTCCTGGTCGTGTTCGAGACACCTGTAGAAAAGCGAATCCTTTGAATCGATGAACCAAGGCGGAGTCGTATAGTTCGAGCCGGCGATCAGAAATGGAACCCATTTCATATTATTCTTTTTCAGTATCTCGACTTCCTTGTCATACTGCGTGAAGTCCCACATATTCTGAGCCTTCTGTATTCCGCTCCAACGGATATAGCTTTCCCAACTCGTCGCGCCGGCAGCCGCCCAGTTCGAGACGCCCATCGACGCGTAGTCGCTCTCGACCTTCTCCAGTGAGTCTTTCGGGTCGAACACCGTTACGCCGAGCGTCACTTCGCGCGGATTTTTCGCCGTTTCTCCGGCGGCGCTCTTCGCGCACATTCCGAATGATACAATCGCGATCATGCAAATCGATAAAAAGGTTGTCCGTACGTTCATAATCAGTTCTCCTGACAAATCGCTTGGCCGCAATCTCATTAAGCATTGCCGCGGGCCGCGCGTTTTAATCCTCTTCAAATTTTCTGCGGGAATCGCTAACCTTTTTCATGCCTGAGAAATTGTTGCCTTTCATGAACGCCTCGCTCGCTTTTGAAAATAGCGTTTGAATGTAATATTTATAATTCGTATCAATTCCCTTAGGAGTTTCACGAGCCGCTTCAAGATACAAATTTCCAGCTTTTGTGTAGTCGCCTGAATCGAACGCGAGTTCAGCGCGATAGGCCTTTATGCGCGCAACGATCCAAGGACGGCACTTGGCGCAAGGCAGCTGTTCGCCGGCGATCGCCTCATAACCGTCGGCGTCGCTCATTCCGGGCGTCGTGTTCATCAGGCATGCGGGACCGTGATTGTAAACGTCCGGAAGATAATAGAATGCATGGCCGAACTCATGCGCGAAATAAAATGCGCCCATGATTTTGTTTTTCATGTCCGCAGAGAGGTCGGCGTCCGGCTTCGAGATGCCCTCGACACCGCTATAGCTCTCAAAAATGTTAATCATGAGACTTTTGCCGTCCATCGGTTTGCGCCCCGGACTGGTGAACGATGAACCGCCGACTTTCGCATGTTTGCATATTGAGTGTGGATACGGCCTTTGCAAATTATCATAGGTGATGAATCCGTTCGTTATCACTATGTCATACTTATTCTGCGTTAACATCAGTTGAACCCATTCGACATATGATTGATACGGCGCCGGCGGATCGATTATTATTGGCTCGCCGTTCTTCGTCTTAAGCGTTTTTTGCCACTTTATCTTCTGGTGATACACAGCCATAAGATTGTCGAAAGCTTCCTCGTAGCTTTTTGTCTCCTTGTCAGGAAAAAAATCCTTTAGAGAGTTCAGGTCCCATTGTTTTAAAAAGCCGACGACTCTCGCCTTATATTCCGGGTCCATAAAAACCGGAGCTTTTTCGCCGAGCGTCTTGTCGTATTTTGATTTGAGAGCTTCCTGATACCATTTTGCGCTCCGATAGTCCACGCTGTTGAAGAAATCAGCGAGCGGCATAACGCCGTTGTCGTGAAAAACAATTCTAACTTCGTCGCTCAACTTCGTTGAGATAATTTTTTCAGCGACGTCGAGAATTTGTCTCATGTCCTCGTCGGAGAGTCCGGGGAGCAGCTCATCAAATGCCCGAATCACCTCGAGCGTGATCGTCGGCGCCGTTGCAACGGCTGTTTTCGGAGTCTCCTGTTCAGCTATCGCTTGCCTGCATATTGCGAAAGTCATAACCGCGGCGATCATAATCGACATGAATGAAAGATATCCGCGCTTCATTAAAACCTCTTTAATAATTTTGTGCTGTTAATTATATTAGTATTTACGCCGACGGCGCAAAAAGCCGTCATTATTTTTGTGATTAAAGCGCATACAATCAAATTGCAAAGAAACGGTTTATAGTGAAATCATAACAATAGTATTTCGCACAGCCGCATTATTTATGCGCCTAATGAGTAAAGCTTTATATTAGCTATTTCTAAAGAATTTGGAAAACATGCCGATAAAACCAATAAGTGTATATTTGCGTTCTATGGCGTGTAGTTTTGTTTATTTGCATTTTCGAATACTGCCGTAAAGCGCACAATGTGTTGTTTGCCTTACTTTTGAGGCGAGGATAAAAAAATGAGCATGCTGACAAATGTTTCATCAATGGGCGCATTAAACTGCGCCTATATCAACAACCTTTCAATAAGAAAAGGAACGGAACACCTATCGTCAGGGTATCAGATGAACCGGGGGGCGGATGACCCGTCGGGTCTCGCAATAGCGAAAGGGATGAAAGCGCAAACAGGCGGTTTGCGAACGGCGATAGTGAACGCGCAGGAATGCCTGAACTATTTGCAGGTTAGAGACGCGGCGATGAGCGAGATTGGCGATATGATCGAACGCATACGCGACCTCGCGGTTAGAGCCGCAAACGACGCAACGCTAACCGACAGCGACCGGCAGAAATTGGAAAACGAAGCCAGAGAGCTTGTCAAAAACATGAACATGATTGACGCGGAAACGAGATTCAACGGAAGAAAAGTATTTGACCACAGTTTTGATATGGTTCCGGGTTGGGGAGGGCCATATAGTCAACCCGGCCATCCGGGGCAGGCTTTCGCGACAATTGATCTTGCCGAGCTCGCGGCCGCGAACGGCGGAGTAGCCGTAATCACCGGCGCCTGGTACAACGGCGAACAAGATTTTCCTGATCTGAACCTCATTTCGCCCAACGGCACAGTCAACGGGAGGGAAGCTTTCGGATACTATAACGTCGCTGTACTCGGCGGTTATGAGGCTTATACAGGCGGCATAGACCCGGAAACAATAGACAACGTCACGACGCCGACATTGGACAGCGCTGATCAGATTGATTACAGCGGCTATCGGACGCCGCAAACGCCCGGCGGCTGGTACGAAGAATCATTCGCTATCACAAACCCCATGGCGGGACAGTGGACTATCCTTGTCGACAACGAGTCGCCCGACGACAGATATTACGCCTTTTTCTATAACAACGAAACAGTTACAGACCCGACGCCTCACGACGCCGGCCAGATCGGGCCCGACAACGGCGATAACTTCATATTGCATCTCGACACTTTCCAGGTGACTTCAACTGCCCTCGGAGTCTCCGCAAGCATCGGATCCGTCAGCGGCGCGCAGGACGCTATCACATCCGCCGACTCCGCTCTCGCAAAACTCAACGACCATCGCGCCGATACCGGCATTTTACAAAACAAACTCGAGAAGATAATTAACGACAACACAGCTCAGGTCATTAACAACGAAGCCAGCAGGTCTCGAATTGAAGACGCCGAAATGGCAAGCGAGATCACGACGCTCACAAAATCACAAATTCTCGAACAGACAAATATGACGGCGATCAATGCCGCCAATAACATGCCGTCAAACGCGCTTGAACTTTTTAATATGTCCACTAACGCCTGAGTTGCCGCCGGCCTTCTTTTCAGCAACCCGAAAGGCATTTTGTAAATCTGATTTTACGGCCTTTTCCTGCCGTGTTATGCTCGACAGAAATCCACAGCCATTTTCCTGCCGGTCCTCGCCGCTTTCGCCGCGACTTTCTCAGGCGTCGTGCAATCCGGCATTATGTATTTTCCTGTTATATTCACCTTTGTGTATCCGCTCATACGGTCGAACACAGTTTGAATCAGGTCCGCGTTTCCCTCCGCTTTATCCTCGCAAGTGACGAGCAGCGCCGCCTTCCTGCCTTCTATCAACGATTTGTGACTCGCCGTTCCATAACCGGTCACGAGACTGACGTGCCTGTCCAACAAGATCTTCATCTGCCCGGAAAAACACCAACAGTAAAGCGGCGTCGCATACACAAGAGCGTCCGAGCCGATCATCGCATCGAAAATCTTTTGCGCGTCATCTTTCAGCGGGCAGCCCGGCGCGTCGGGCGTTTTCGCGCAAACGAAACAACCCGTGCAGCCCTTGACGGTCTTGTCGCTCAGGTTCACCCGCTTGACTTTGTGGCCGCGCGATTTCATTTCCGCCTCGAACACTTCAAGAGCTTTAGCCGTGTTTCCTTTCTTCCTCGGGCTTCCCAATATCGTCGTTACTTTCATATAACTCCTCCTCTTGCTTTTTATACCGGCCGATAATATCAGTTTATATCGCTTAATGTCAACCAGTCAGCGCTCGGTTTCAAAAAAAAACTTCTCTTTTAATTATCTTTTTGAAAATATAGCGGGCCGTACGGCATGCTTAATTGAGAATTTAACGCCTTCTTTAATAACATCGCTCGTTGAAAAGCGCCGGTGAACCGCATCGCATTGGGCGCATAGAGGCAGTTCGCCCAGATTCCTGTCGGCAAGGTTTCTGCGCAATCGGCGGGCAGCCGGCCCGTTCCAGATATCCAAAAGACTTGATTCGTTCACATTGCCGAGAGAATACTCGCCGTTAAGATCGTTGCAGCAGGCGTAAGCGGAGCCGTCCCATCCGATCGAAAATCCGTACCACGGCAGAATGCAACCGCTGACATCTCCTCGCGGCTGCATAAGGTATCTTTGCTCGCCTACAATCTTTTCAGCGAATGAGCCGGAAAAGCTGTGCGCATATTCCACCGCAAAATTATCGACCGGCAGACCGGCGAACAACGAGCGCAATTCGGCTGCTGCCGCGTCCGGGGCCGCCTGTCCGTAAAAAATCAGCGACTTTACGGTCACCATAGGCCATCGGCTTTTGATCCTTTTTTTCTCTTCAAGAAATTCCCGGATAGCCGCGTATGTCTTGTCGAAATCCGCCGGAGAACGTTTATTTGAATATTCTTCACGCGGAACAGCGTCGAAACTGAAAACAATCTGGTCGAGACCGGCATCGATGAATTTGCGAGCCGTCTCCGCTCCCGCCAGAACGCCATTTGAGTGCAGAACGGCGATTATCCCGTTTTCCGTTACCGCCTTGATGATCTCCGGCAACTTTCTGTTAAGCAGCGGCTCGCCGCCGAAATGGAGACTGAAGAGCTGAACGCGGCCCGTCGCTTCAGAAACGATTTTTTCGAGAAGTTCCGTCGTAATCTCGCCGTGCGCTCTCTTCAGCCCTTCCGATTGCGGACACATAGGGCACTTGAGGTTGCAGCGGCTCGCGCTCTCGACCCATAAAAAAAGTGGCGGGTAATCCAGTTCGTCGAGGCCGCGATCTAACGCGTGAATAAGACGCCGCCTGGAATCGAAGATGGAAAAAAATCCCGGCCTTCTGATTTTACTTCTCGATATATTTGTATCCATTATCTCTTTCTTGTAATATTCGCTCCGAAATAATCATCCTGCCCTGTGTATCCTGCAGGGAATATCGTTTATTCTACTATACATCCGCGCCGTTCTTAGGTTTCGCCGCCGGTTTTTTCCTGCACTCTTTCCTGGCCGCTTCTTTCTTATCGTCCTGTTTCACGCGCGTAACAGGACTGCGCGTCCAGAACTGCCTTATCGTCATGAACGCCGGTTTTACTTTTTTCTTCGAGCCTGCCATCACCTTCGTCTCCATTTCAATCCATATAAATCCCGGGGTCTATCAGTTTCTGAATTCCTTCATATGCAACAGAATTCCATTTGTCTAAGTCCAGAGCTTCTTTGAACATCTTGCGCGCTTCGTCTTTATCTCCAGCCTCAAGATACGTCTTTCCAAGCATCGCCAAGACCGAGCCGTTACGCGGCGTTATCTTATTCGCCGACTTGTAAGCGTTCTCCGCGTCCTTGTATTGTTTGATTCTCAGACTGTAGTTGCCGAGATTGATAAGGCAATCTCCGCAATAAGAATCATTAGCAATCGCTTTCTTCTCAAGTTTCGCCGCGAGCTCGCATTTATCCTGATTGTAATAAATATTCGCCATAATGTGATGTCCCATCACGCCGTATGGGAATTTCTTAACGTATAGCTCATATTCGTCGCGCGCCCCGTCGTAATCCTTCGCGGCCTCATAGGCTCTCATAAGCGTTAATATCACATTTTCTTCCCTGTTGCCGCTATCATACATCGGAAGCAGGCCGGGCTCGTTCATGATTTGAAGCGCCTTCTCTTTGTTTCCGGTTTTGATTAATGAGATAATCTCTTCGTTGAAAATCTGACGCTTAGGATCCGCTGTTCGCGCTTTCTCATAGTATTTCGCCGCCTCTTCATACTTTAATTTCTGAACGCTTGAGAAGCCAAGGCACGCATTCCCATCAACGAAGTCCGGATCAATTTTCAAGGCGCGCTCGCATAGTCCGGCATCCGAATTGTTTCGCGGCATGCTGTTGAACGTCAGGCACCCGGCGCATTTGGGCGATATCGTCATCGCCTTCTCTATCAGTTTATCTCCCGTTTTGCCGTCACGCATCCGGTTTTTGAAGAAGTTGCCAAGGCTCGCAACCGCCATCGCCTTCGGATAAGGGTCTTTTTTCAACTTATAATACTGCCACATGAGTTTAAAATACTCTTTCTTTCCAGCGGCGTCATTCCTGAATGCAAGCTGCGCAAGTTCTTTAAACATCGACATCCAATTTTTTCCTATTTGCTTATCAATGATCTCGCGGGCGGCCTTTTCCGCCGCTTCGTTATCCCGTTTTCCCCAGAGATAGAGATAAAATAAATCATATTTTACAAAAAGGTCTGATGAATCGAATTTCATAGCGGCAAAATACGCTTCTTCCTTTTTATCATTCCTGCCAAGTTGATCGAAAATATTAGCAAGCGCAATATGGATCATATACGCTTCCCTGCCTGACGTTTTGCAATCTTCAAGAACCTTTATCGCTTCTTCAAATCTTCCTGTTGTTCTTAATAAATCGGATAGTATTTGGCAGGCGCCGGCATTGCCGTTATCCGCTTCGACGGCGGCCCTCGCGATTCTTTCCGCGTCTTCATATCGATTAAGCTTCATATAGATTCTCGCGGCGGGCACGAGAATTTTCGGGTCCGGTTTCTCAGCTTTGGCTTTTTCTATAGTCTCAAGCGCCATATCCGGCTGATTCTCCCATTCATATACATCCGCCATTCCGACGAGCGCTTCCGCATCGTTCGGGTTCAGTTTCAGAGCCGTCGCAAATTTCTCTTTCTGATTATTCATGCGTTCTTCCCAGGAATCGAAAATTTCAACGGGCTGCTTTTCATTTTTCCTTCTCAGCGCTTCCGCTTTTTCATACTTGCCCGTATCCGGCTCTTTCATCGTATCAATGGCTTCAATCAACGCATCGACTGCGGACGCCTTCTCATCGGAAGAGTTGCGCGATTTCGTCTCTTTCTTTTCTTCGATTTGCCGCAGCTTATCGTTCTCGATTTCCATCGCGACGATTCCCATTGAATCCGGCGCACCTTCCCACGCATACGCCTTGACGAAGTACGCGCCCTTGGAGAGAGTTTCAGGGATTTTGATCTTAACGCCAGCCGCTCCATCGGCTCCGAGCATAGTTTCGACGCGCGCCGCCGTTTTGTCGTTCGCGGCTGCGTAATTCTTTTTCACCGCGGCCGCGAGCTTTTCGCCCGTAAGGCCGTCGATGCTCACAACCTCGTGAATGACTTCCGTCGGGAAACATTCCAGCGTGACAAGCAGTTTGCCGGCTTTCTTTTCCTTCGCCTGAACAGATACTTCAATTGTATCGCCCGCTTTCGCCTTCGCCGGCGCGGCAATGGTTATATTCTGCTCCGGATAAGCGATCCGGGTCGCAGGATCTCCAAAATAGTTGTACATATAAACGTGATCGTATCCGTCCCTTACAATCGACTCCCTGCTTTCGACCAGCTTGTATTGTTTATCCAGAGACTTTCGGTCCTCGTCGAACCGTTTGATCAGGCCTCGTTTGACATTCAGCAAACCTTCTCCGATCGTCACCGGCCGGTTCTTTACCAGAAAATACAGGTAATCCTTCGAAAGAAGCGCGTTCGAGTACGGGCTTGAGTCCTTGCTCGCGGCGAAAACGCCAACCGGCCCGAGCGGCAGCTTCATCATCTCTTCCGCTATGCATTCAGTCGTAATGTTGAACTTACCTGTCAGGCAGCAGGTGCTGAAGAAAAACGAGTTCTTTCCGCCGGAGTCTATTTTCGTTATGTCCTCGGTCTCCATGATATCGCTGCATTTGTCCTTCCAGCAAACGTTTGAAAGGCCTGTCACTCCGCCGTGCCCGATATACGTCATTATCAGCGCTCCCTCGTTGAACCGCTCGATGACTTTTTTTCCGAATTCGTCCGGCAGCATGAAGTACGGCAGATAGGAACCGCCGTATGTCATGCTCATGTCGAACGCGGGATCGAAGTTGTTCTTCATTATGCGGCGCGTGATTTCTTCGAGCGTCGAATCGAAAAGCCCGAAATCGCCCGTGCTCGCGAAACCGGTGATTCGCCTCCGCCACGGACCCGGCGGCGCCGTCGTTTCATAAGCGATAACCTTCGACACCATCGCCTTCAACTGCTCCGCGTTATCTGTCGGAAACCGACCAACCGCTATTTCAGGAATCTCGTCCCCATTTACGTCTCCATACGGATTGTCGGACGCTCCGTCGCCGCCCGTCATTTTAACCATAAAAGTCGGGACCATAACGCCCGCCGGATCGTATTTTTCGTAAACATTTATGTCGCCGTTCAACAACAGAAATCGAGGCCCCGGCTGCTTCCAGTTGAAATACGCATATCTCACGAACTCGCGTATCGCTTTCGGCCCGGCCGGCCAACGGTCGAAATCCTTATAAATTTGCTCCGGAGTGACCGCAGCCACGCGCAGCCCGTCCGCAGCCCGCTTTTCGAGCAACGGTTTCAAATCTTCCATGAACTGTTTCGGCGTCACGACAATATAATCCGCGCCGTTCTTCACCGAACGGAGGTCTTTTATCCGGAACCCGCCCTCCGCCCTTGCCGCCGTTGCCGTCAAAAGAGCCAATGCCGCGATAATGTAATATTTCGATATTATGTTTTTTGTAATCATTCTGATTCCTTTTAGCCATATTATGGTCAGACACATTTGTGTTCTGGATTATATTTTAACCCTTCGTGAGCTTAGAATGTCACTACGCTTCAAAATTTTGCGTTATCTTTTCGGGATATAGAACAAGCGCCGCCGTAAACTCTTGGATCTTAAATAGTTTAATTCTTAATTTGTGCTATAAAATATGTCTTGTGAATGAACGAATCGACTTGCGCCGTTTTGGCGGCGATGTTTGATTTTCGTCTAACGGAGGAGACTTAGTTTGAAAAAATTCCTTGTGGTCTTAATAGCCTTGGCGGTCGTCAGCGGCGGCGCGGGTGTTCTGCTCAGCATCGGGCCGGTCAACAAGATGGCAAAGAAATACGTTGGCGACGAGATGAAGAAGGCCCTTCCCTGCAAATACAAACTCGGCAACATTTCAGCCGGCATGATGCGCGGCGTCGAACTTCAGGATCTGAGGCTCTACGACACATCCGGCGACGAGTTTCTTTACATCCATTCTCTGCGTCTGACATTCGGCCTTGGCTCGATCATACATCCGAAAAACCCGTTCACGGCGATTGTTATCGAACAAGCGAAGGCACGCGTCACCCGCGACTCCTCAGGCCGCGTCAACATCATCCAGATAATGGATAAAATGCAAAAGCAGAAAAACTCTGACGCCACGATTCCACGAATCAAACTCTACGCTATGCAGATGGAATGGAGCGACTATAAACTCGGCAAAAACCCGCCGCGCGAAAAATTCAACATCATATCCGCGGACATAGAAACAGGCGACAGCGGCGCCATTAACATCCGAAACATTCGCGTCCAGAAAGGCCAAACCGTCGTCAACCTGCGAGGCAAATGGAACGACACTCCCGGAGCTCCGGTGGACCTGCGCATCCGCGTGAAACCGCTCGTAATAAAAGATATGCTCGCTCTCAGGCGCAGCCTCTCCGACACCCGGGCGCTGCCTGAACTGCATATCGGCGGAGAGGGCGTTTTCGACTGCCGCATTTCAGGACCTCGAGGCAAGGAACAGCCACAGGGCGAACTGACTATCGAAAACGGAACGCTCGGCGCTCAAAAAATTCGGCGGCTCAGCATAAATTTCTCGCCCGGCGCGGACGGACGCATAGAGATCCGCGACTTCGATGTCCGCTCCGAAAACGGCGGCCGCCTTAGAGCCGGCGGAGCAGTCGCGCCAGCCGAACCATGGAAGTTCGATATCAAGGCGAAAGCTGATCGCTTCCCGATCGACGCGCTCATAGGGCTGACTGTCGCCCAACCGCAACTCTCCGGCGCGCTCGACGCCGACCTGGCCGTAAAAGGCGATTCAAACAATTTGAAAACCATTTCCGGCGAAGGCGACGTCGCGATACGCAATGGAGAAATCATAGGCGTCGGAGACGCGGGAGACCCGCCAACGCCGTTCCGGACGATGCAGGCGTCGCTTAAGGCGTCGAACGGCGTCGTCCAAATATCAAAAGGCAGGCTCGACAGCGAAGAATTGCTGCTGCAACTCGACGGCAATATCGGCCTCGACCGGACACTCGATCTCTCAGGCAAATGTGAAGTGTCAAAAAGAAGGGTCCGCAGAGGCATATTCAAAAAAATAGTCACTTCAGTGCTGCCGGACGGCGGCGTAGGCTACAGATTCCCAATCCGCATACGAGGCACGTTCGACAAGCCGGATGTCAGCGTTAAATCCGGCAAGCTCGCCACAGACACTGTTTCCGACCCCATCCGGGACGCGGGGAACAAGGTCCAGAAATTCATGAAGAAAGTTTTCTAATTGATTTTTCTATGAATTATGAAAACCTGAACATACGCTCAATTCCCGACTTGGCAAAACTGCCTTGGTTCGAATCTGACGAACGCGGAATCCGCCTGCGGCGAGACGCCGGCATTCCGCCAGTTATCGACACCCACACTCACCTCGGATTCTGTTACGGCTTTAGCGCGCGAATCGACCTCAAGGCAAAAACGCCTTCAGTCGAATATTTCTTCGATTATTCACTGCCTCAGGACATTCTTAATAACCGTCATGTTTCCTCGCCTGAAACCGCTGCGGCGGTGGACCGGGAAATGTGGTGGATCATGTTGAAGAGGCCGCCGCGCGCGAAAACCCACACGCTTCCGAATCTGATAGATGAGATGGACCGCTGCGGGATTACGAGGGCTGTCGCCCTTCCCGTCGAGATTCCATACTGGCCGCGACACTCGCGTCATACGCTGAAAACATGCCGCGGACAGGACAGAGTGATTCCGTTCGCCAGCGTCCACCCTCTCGCCCCGAATCCGCGAGAGAGACTCGCATGGTTTATGTCGCAAGGATGCAAGGGAACAAAGTATCACCCCGAATTTCAGTTCCACCCGCCGGACAGCCCTCAGGCGCTGCGCTTCTTCGGCTATTGCGAGGAGATGGGCGTTGTGGTCCTGTCACACTCAGGCAACACAGGCGCCGAACCGGCGTGGATTCAGAAACTGTCGGCTCTCTCGCGGTTCAGAGTCATCTTCAAGCGGTTTCCGAAACTGAAATTCATACTCGGACACGCTGGAATCAGGAGCCTCGACGAGGCCATCGCGTACAGCCGCGAGTTCCCAAACGTATACCTCGAAACATCGGGACAGCCGGTTCCCGCGCTGCGCAAAATATTCAAAGAGACCGATTCCGACAAAGTTATGTTCGGTTCCGACTGGGCGTTCTATCCCATCGCGGTTTGCCTCGCTCACGCGCTCGTCTCCACCGAAGGCCGCCCCGAACTTCGCGAGAAATACCTTCACGGCAACGCGACGCGGCTACTCGGAATCGAGCTTGATTGCAACACGAAATACTCATAACACAGCTTATCATGTTTCTTATCTGATTATGGGCCCAGTAGGATTTGAACCTACGACCAATGGATTATGAGTCCACTGCTCTACCGCTGAGCTATAGGCCCGTCTTCAATATATTACACGCTTCCGCCAGCTTTTTCAATCTGCATTTACGCCGACTCTTCTATCACATCACTTCAGGCAATACATTCTAATGCGCCTCATCCGTCTGTCAACCTCTTTTGCTTATTCAATCCACCGCCGCAATATATTTAGCATTTTATTTATTTGATTTGTCATACATCTTTGTTTTATATAGAATAACGGGACTGCGGCATTTGTTCCGCCGCCGGACATCAGCATTGGGGAGGAGACAAGAAACATGAAAAAGGGACTCGTGACATTTACTCTTGCTGTTATGATCATGATGGCGGCAGCCGTGGAATCGCAGGCTCTTGTGACTAAGCTCAACACCGTCGTCGGCCAGTTGCAGAGCATGATCTCGCAGCCGATGAAAAGTTGGCAGGTGACAAACAAACTCACAAAAGAACAGGTTCTCGACCCTCAGACTCCCGCAAAGAAATTTCAAAAAGCGGGTCAGGGTTATATTTGGTCGACTACGCCGGAGGTGTGGATACGCACGACTTATACTGTGCCGGAAAAAGTTCTCGACATCCCCATAGCGGGCACTAAGATCGGATTCAGCGCAAGCGTCGAGGATAAGGGCGACATATACGTTAACGGCGAACTGAAACAGAGTTTCGACCGCTCGGCCGGACACATAACGCTTACCGACAACGCAAAGCCCGGCGAAATTTTCTATATCGCAATGAAGGTCAGACGCAACGGGAACTACCCGGGCGTTCTGCGCAAGCTGAGCATTGATTTCGATCTTCTCGGCGACCTCGCAAAAGAGGTTTCCTCTTTCAGCGAAGCATTCGACTCTCTCGACACGTCTTTGAATCTCGCAGGCGAAAAACCCGAGAAGTGGCGCCCCGTTCTCGACGAGGCGGCAGACGCGATAGACGTTAAAGCGCTCTCCGCGGGCCGCGTAGACGATTTCAGAGCGTCAATGAAAAAATGCTTCGCTATTCTCGCACCGCTAACTAAAGTCCTAAAGCAATACACTATGATGCTCGTCGCCTATTCGCACATCGACCCAGCGTGGCTCTGGGACAAGGCTGAAGGCGAACACATCGTCTGGCAGGGAACGAGCGAAGGCGTGCTGGCGCTTCAGAAGGATTTCCCGGACTTTGTTTACGCCGCTAACCAGATGCACTGTTACCGCTGGATGGAGAAAGATTATCCCGACCTGTTCAAGCGGATTCTCGCCGACATCAAACGCGACAAGTGGGAACCCGTCGGCGCCGAATGGGTGGAGCCGGACGGCAACCTTCCCTCCGGGGAAAGCTACGTGCGCCAGTTCATGTACGGCCGCAAATACTCAAAGGAAAAACTCGGAGTCGTCAGCACTATCGGCTGGACGCCCGACTCATTCGGATACAACTGGAACCTTCCTCAGATTCTCGCAAAGAGCGACATGCGCGGTTTCGTCACGCAGAAAATTAGCTGGAACGACACAACGCGGTTCCCCTACAACCTTTTCTGGTGGCAGGCCCCCGACGGCTCGAAAACTCTTGTCTATTTCCCTCAGGGCGGCTACGGAGAAAACGTAACCGGCAGCACTATGGTCAACCAGCTCGCCAACATGAAAGCGAAACACGGCGTAAACAGCAACCTCGTCATCTACGGGATGGGCGACCACGGCGGCGGCATCCCCCGCGATTATGTCGAACGCGCTTACGCTTTCCGGGAATCCCCGATCTATCCCAATATCGAATTCATGCATGTTGAAACAGCTTTCGACGACATGTTCGCTTCCGCAAAGAAACAGGATTTCCCGACTTGGAACGACGAACTCTATCTCGAATACCACCGCGGAACCTACACGACGCAGTCAAATACAAAGAACAACAACCGACGCAACGAAATCCGGCTGATGAACTCCGAACGTTTCTCGACAATCGCGTCTATCGCCGCCGGGCAGAAATATGCTTTCGACGTTATTGAGGAAGCTTGGAAGATTTTGCTTTTCAACCAGTTCCACGACATTCTTCCCGGCTCCTCGATCACTCCGGTTTATAAAGACGCCGACATTGATCACGCGTGGGTCTCCGGCCAATGCAAGACTGTCACCGACGGCGCTCTGAACGCGATCGCGAAGAACGCGGACACAACCGGCGACGGGGCGCCGCTCGTTCTCTTCAACGGTCTTTCTTGGAGCCGGGACGATGTCGTCGAGACGCCTATCGCTTCCGGCGCTTCGGCAGTTTCCGTTTTCGACAACACCGGCAAGGAAATTCCCGTTCAGATCATCAAAAAAGACGATGGCTCGAAAGCTGCGTTGTTCCTCGCGAAGAAAATCCCGGCGATGGGCTTCTCGGTTTATCGCATCGTCGAGGGCCGCAAGTCAACCGCGAAATCAGCGGCGGCGACTGTTTCCGAAAATAAAATGGACAACGAGTTCTTCACGATCAAAGTAGATCCTGAAAACGGATGGGTATCCAGCATATACGACAAAAAGAGCAAGCGCGAAGTCATTGTGGACGGACAGTCGGCATTCGAGTTGCAAGCCTACAAAGAGACCGCGAGTTCAGACGCATGGGACCCGCGCTTTACTCCCGACGGCAGCGGCATCATTCCGCCGAAAGGCAGCCTGATGGAAATGCCGAACCCGATTGAAATCAGGGTTGTCGAAAACGGCCCGGTGCGCGTTACGATAATGGCGCATCGCAAGTTCGGCGAAAAAACAGATTTTAAAACTTATTACTCGCTCGTCGCCGGCTCACCCATCGTTTACGGGCGCCTCGACACCGACTGGCAGGACAGAGGCGTTTTCCTCAAGTCAGCTTTCAATCTGAACCTCGACGCGGATGTCGCGACATTCGAAATTCCATACGCCGCGATCGACCGCGTAACGAAAGCGAAGACTCCAGGCGAGAAGGCGAAATGGGAAATGAGCGGCCACCGCTGGGTCGACTACACGAATAAAGACAAGAAATTCGGCGCGACGCTGCTCAGCTTCAGCAAGTACGGATACGACGTCAAGGACAACGTGCTGCGCATGACAATGCTGCGCTCGCCAAGCGGCCCGGACCCAGAGGCGGACAGAGGCTTCCACAGCATTCCTCTCGCGCTCTATCCGCACGCCGGCGCATGGGCAGCCGCTAATTCGCAACTCAGAGGCGCGGAATACAACGATCCGCTCTTTGTCGTCCACGCGGCGAAACACGCCGGCAAGCTCGGCAAGAGCCGCTCCTTCTTCTCCGCCGGCCCAGATAATGTCACTCTTGCTACAATGAAGAAAGCTGAAAACGGCGATGGGTTTATTCTTCGGCTCGTCGAAACAACCGGAAAAGACACGACGGCCGTCCTCAATCTGCCGGCGAAGCCGAAAAAGATCGTCGAGACAAATCTCGTCGAACGCGAACTGAAAACGCTGCCGGCTCCGAAAAGCGCGACGATTTCCGTGCCGATCGGACATTATGAAATAAAGACATTGCGTGTCGTTTTTTGATTCGCTAAATTCCGCGCCAAGCGCGCGAACGGAGAGTTAGCATGACTAAGAATATTGGCGATATAGCTGTCGCTCACTTTGATTCCGGATATAACTGCGCTGAAAGCGTGTTGCTGGCGATGATGGAGACGTTCGATATTAAAAGCTCCATCGCGCCGCGAATGGCGAGCGGCTTCGGCGGCGGGATATCCCGCTGCGGATACACATGCGGAGCTTTCTCAGGCGCGGTAATCGCTTTCGGCCTTCTTTTCGGCCGCGACAAGCCGGAGGACGATCGCGCAAACAGTTATTCAAAAGTTCAGGAATTCGATAAACGGTTCGTCGAGAAATTCGGCGCTGTCGATTGCGCAACGCTTATCGGCTACAGCATGAGAACTAAAGAAGAGCACGATGCGGCTCAAGCTTCCGGCGTTTTTAAAACAAAATGCCCGCTTCTCGTGCGCGACGCAGCTGAAATTGCCGCTGAAATCGCGGCGGGGTAGCGCAACTGCCGCAGCGTCTTCCTTTGTAAAATATTATCCTGTGGATATATTTGCGCTTAAAAAAATACGGGTGGGGGTTTTATGTCGGGCGAAAACGGTATTCAAAGCAAAAAAGACTCCAAAAATATTCTTGCCGGCATTTTTAAAGATTTTAAACCGGAACTTAAAAGTGAATATCCGCCGGAGGTTCAAAAGTCGGCGTTTCTTGCGAGACACCTTCTGAGCCGCGCTATCGAGTTGGAAACGAACGAAGAAAAAAAGAAGCAGGAATCGCTGGCCCTCCTCGTGCGTTCGCCGCACGATAAAGTTACGATCATGAAGCTGACGGACCAGAGCTTCAGATCGAAGAGTCCTCAGCGCGTTGCGAACCAGATTGTGCACCTGCTGAAGACGCAGGACATTCCCGGTTTCATGGGAAGACTGGACAGATCGCTGCTTGAGATTTTCAAAACCTTCGGCAATTTTCTGCCTGTGCTGTCAGTGCCGATCGTTAAAATGAAGATGCGAAGCACGAGCGATAATCTTATACTCGCCGCCGAACCGGAACCGCTGAAAAGACACCTTGAAAAGCGCCATTCTCAGAACCTGCGCATGAACGTGAATTTTCTCGGCGAAGCGGTGCTCGGCGAAGGCGAATCCGCGAAGCGTTACGAACAATATTTCAAAGCGCTCGCTCATCCTGAAATCGACGTCGTTTCAATTAAGATATCGACAATCTATTCTCAGATATCAGCCGTTTCCGCCGAACACACAATATCCGTTCTTTGCGAGCGGCTGGAGAAACTGTTTCTGGAAGCCGCAAAACATGAATTCACGAGGCCGGACGGCTCGAAGACTCCCAAATTTGTCTATCTCGATATGGAAGAATACCGTGACATGTATCTGACGGCCGAAGCGTTTATGAGAACTCTCGACCTACCTGAAATGGAAAAGATATCTGCCGGCATCGTTCTTCAGGCATACGTTCCCGATTCCTATCTCACACAGTTGCGGATTAACGAATGGGCGCGAAAACGCGTTGAAAGCGGCGGCGCCCCGATTATCATCCGCATTGTCAAAGGCGCGAATCTCGAAATGGAGAAGACAGAGTCGAGCCTTAAGGACTGGCCGGTCGCGCAGTACAAAAGCAAAATCGAATCCGACGCTAACTACAAACGCATGCTAATCGAAGGCCTTAAATCTGAAAATATCGGCGCGGTCAAGCTCGGCGTAGCTTCGCATAATCTTTTCGATCTCGCTTATGGAATCGTTCTCGCATCCGAGCGCGACGCGATGGACGGCATTCAACTCGAAATGCTCGAAGGCATGGCCGACCATATCTGCCGCGCGATCGGCGAAGTCACCGAACGGATTCTTCTATATGCGCCTGCGACTCGCAAGGAGGATTTCATCTCCGCGATCGGCTACCTAACCCGGCGGCTCGACGAAAACACCGGCCCCGGCAATTTTCTCAGCCATTCCTTCGACCTCGCCGTCGGCGACGACACGTGGAATAAACTCGAAAAGGATTTTTACGATTCTTATCTGCTGTCGAAAACCGTCGGGAGCGCGCCGCGCCGGACTCAGAACCGTAGCGAGGCTGTTGACGAAGCGGCCGCCCGCAACCGCCTCGCTGAAGATTTCGTCAACGAACCCGACACGGATTTCTCGCTTCCCGCGAATCAGAAGTGGGCGCAAAGCATCATAGACCAATGGCAACCGCTGTTCGGAGACAAAGCGGCGGCTATTCCGATCGTCGTCGACGGCGAAGAAATTTACGATGGCCGTGAAAATGGATTTTGCAACGACCCGTCGCGGCCGGGAACGGTGGTGGGCCGTTATCAACTCGCCGGTTTGGAAGACATGCTTTTTACAGTCAACGCCGCCCAAAAAGATGAAGATCGCTGGCGCTCGAAAAGCCAGGTGGAAAGAGCCGCAACCCTTTCCGAAGTCGCGATGGAGCTCAGAAAAACACGCGTCGGCCTTATGGGAGCCGCGCTCGCGGACGGCGGCAAGACGCTGCTCGAATCCGACCCGGAAGTTTCCGAAGCGGTGGACTTCGTCGAATACTACGCCCGCTCGGCCGGAATGTTCGCGGACAGAAAGAATCTCGAATGCTCAGGCAAAGGCGTTGTTGTCGTCGTGTCGCCGTGGAATTTCCCGATCGCTATCCCATGCGGCGGCATAGCGGCGGCGCTTGCCGCGGGAAACACTGTCATTCTCAAACCGGCGTCCGACACCGTTCTTGTCGCATACGAGTTATGCAAATGCTTCTGGCGCGGCGGAGTGTCGAAAAAAACGCTGCAGTTCCTGCCCTGCTCCGGCGGCGCGGTCGGCTCGAAACTCGTATCTCACCCCGACGTCGACGCCGTGATACTCACCGGCGGAACGGACACAGCCTTCCAGATGCTGAAAAGCAAACCGGAGATGCTGCTCTACGCGGAAACCGGCGGCAAGAACGCGACAATCGTCACCGCAATGTCGGACCGCGACCAGGCGATAAAGAACGTCATCCAGTCCGCATTCGGCCACAGCGGCCAAAAATGTTCGGCCACTTCGCTGCTCATTCTCGAAGAGGAAGTTTTCGAGGACGAAAGCTTCAAACGCCAGCTTCAGGACGCGGTCGAAAGCTTAAGCGTCGGCTCCGCGTGGAGGCTTAGCTCTAAGGTCGGGCCGCTGATAAGGCCGCCGTCCGGCGACCTCGAAAAAGCGCTGAAGACGCTCGAACCCGGCGAGTCGTGGGCAGTCATGCCGAAGATGGTCGATAACAATCCGAACCTCTGGTCTCCGGCTGTGAAATGGAATGTGAAGCCGGGCAGCCACTCGCACATGAACGAGCTTTTCGAGCCGGTTTTGTCGGTTATGAAAGCCGAGAATCTTGCCGGGGCGATTTCAATAATTCACATGACCGGATATGGACTCACTTCCGGCATCGAGAGCCTCGATGACCGTGAATGCGAGTTCTGGAAAGAAAATATCAAAGCGGGCAACCTATATATAAATCGGGGCACTACCGGAGCCGTAGTGCTACGGCAGCCGTTCGGCGGAATGGGAAAATCATCCTTCGGACCCGGCATCAAAACGGGCGGTCCGAACTATGTTTCCCTCTTCATGAATTTCAAGGATGTCGACCTTCCCGACGGAAGCGAGCAGCTGATCGATCCGCAACTGCAAAGACTAATCGACCGCGCTCTCGTAATGGGGAAGAGAGAAGAAAAAATCGCGTTGTGGGAGGTCGAGAAAATAATTGCTTGCGCGCGAAGTTGCGAATTGGCGGCGATTGAAGAATTCTATCAGACGCACGACTGTTTCAAACTGCGCGGGCAGGACAATTTCCGCCGCTACCTGCCTGTCGGGCGAATGATGATACGGCTGCACCCGAACGATTCGCTTTTCGACATCATAGGCAGAATCTGCGCGGCGCGCGCCGCAGGTTGCCGCGTCAACGTCAGTTACCCGGACTCAATAAGGCCTGAAACCATCGACATTGCAAAAGAGCTTGCCGGAGAACTCGGCGGTAAGATATCGTTCGCAAAGTCATCCGACGGCGAGGTCGCCAAGATGATTTTTGACAATGCGGTTGACCGTATCCGCTACGCCGCGCCGGACAGAGTTCCGATCCTGATAGCGTCGGCGGCAGCGGAAACAGGCCTGTTTATCGCGCGAGCGCCGGTCTGCATGGACGGCCGCGTCGAGGCGCTCTGGCACCTTCTCGAACAAAGCATCAGCGCCAACTATCATCGTTACGGCAACCTCGGCGACAGGTCCGAAACCGATTGCGCGCCGGTTGATTGAATTAATGATATTTGTAGAAACGAAATTATAATAGGCAAAACGGAGGAGCAATATGAAAAATCTTTTCAGATTATCGCTGGTTTCAGTAATGATGATATGTTTTGCGGCATGCGCGCTCGCAACCGTTAAAGACGGCGACGATGCTATGAAGAAAGGAAAATACAGAGACGCGATAAAACAATATGACGCTTATCTGAAAAAGAACCCCAAGGACGACAAGGTCATGTTGAAGATCGCTGGCGCATATGAAAGCGCGAAATGGTTCGGGCAGTCAGTGCAGTGGTGGGATAAATACATCAAGCAATTTCCGAAAGGCGGCGGTATCAAAGACGCTAAAAAACACAGCGCCGAAAATCACCGTTGGCTTGGCGTCAACTTCTACAACAATCTCGGAGAATCTCCGCGGATCGCTGTCGAACATCTGCAAAAAGCGATCGTTCTCGACCCGTCGCTTATCGACGCTTACGTATGGCTTGGCCGGATATATATGAGCGAAGGCGACTATGCTATGGCCGTTGACGCCCTGAGCGGCGCTGGCAGGATCGCGCCTGACGACAAACGCGTCGCATGGATGCAAAAAGTCGCGAAAGGGAAACTTGAAAACGGAGGCGCCGCATACGACAAGTATGAAAAAGGCGTCGTTTTATATGACAAGGGAGACAAACCCAGCGCGCTCGAACAGTTTCGGGGAGCTGTGTCTGACAATCCGAACTTCTCCGCCGCACATCTCTGGACAGCTCGAGTTCTATATGAACAGGGATCATATGCAGATTCGATAACAGAGTGGCAAACCGTCCTGAAACTCGAACCCGACAATGCGCGCGCCGCGTGGTTCATGAAACAGGCGCAGCAGGCTCAAGCGAAATCTACAGGAAAATAATCACAACGCATTGATAAAGAAATCAGCGGCCGGCTGTTGAGTCGATGTAATCGTTGACGCCGACGAGATACTCGCCGACCTGAGGAATTCCTGAAATGACGAGGCGCCATTGCGGGTCTTCTTCGCGGCGCGCGAAATAGCATGCGAACCTCGCCGGACCAGGCGCGTATTTGTCCTTATCGCGGCGATCGAGCTCGTAGTGTATATGCGGAAACATGGACATTCCGCTGTCTCCGATGCTCCCTATAACCGTCCCCTGCTCCACCGCGTCGCCAGGTTTTACTTTAACGCTTCCGTTCATCAGATGATATATCACGCTCAGCTCGCGATTTCTGTGTTCTATTATGACATAGTTCGCGCCCTGCATTTTTATAGACAGCGGCGGATGGTCCGGCATGTCCGAGCGCACTTCCACAACGCGGCCCGCCGACGGCGACACCACAGGCAGCCCCCATGCGAGATAGTTGCTGTTCTTGTGCGACGAGGATTTGAACATCGCCCCGTTCTTCATTACTATAAAATCCCAAGCGTATCCGTTCCGAGTCCCTTTCTGGTGCGAAACGCTTCCTTCGTTGCCCTGCACGACATAAAACTCGCCCTTGAATGGAAACGCAAGAACGGTTTCATGGCCCTTCGCCTGCGGAGACTCGACAATAGGCAAATTCTCAGTCGAACCGACCGGATCGCCCTTCCTAAAAGCATCGAAAAGTGTTTTAGTGTTATCAGGGTCGAGTTGGTCCAGAAATTCCTGCAGGCGCGGATATTTGTTGCTTTCCGCCCATTCTACAAGTCGCCGCAGCGACTCACGCGTCTCGACCTTCATTACCCCTTCGCTGAACAGAAGCCGGTCGAGATTCCGCGCGAACTTCCTCGATATGTGCTCAACTTCATACAGAAGCTGCGTTTCAACTTCTCCGGTGTTCCGAACCGCTGGCGCTTGAACGCATAACATGGAAAGCGACGCGAAAAACGTAATCGCCGCCGCCGCTCTTCTGTATCCGTGTTCCTTAAATTTAAACATCAGAGCCGTCCATTTTGACATATGGTTTATCTATATGTGATTATACCACAATTATTAAATGAACATTTCAAGATTAATGAAAAATACGCGCCGTCGTCGCGTCAGCGCTATAATAACGCCATGTTTAAAATCTCGGATGAAATTGTCGCCAGGTTTCTGGAAACCTTGGGCGAAAAAGATCCGTACAGCAAAGCGCACAGCGAACGGGTCGGCGCCCTGATGGAGCGGTTCGCTGTCGAGATGCGCATTTTCGAAGTGCATGTGCCGCAGATGAAGCTCGCCGGCATGCTCCACGACATCGGGAAATTAGACACTTCAGAGGAAATTCTGAAAAAGATCAGCCTTGGCGAATCCCTTTCGACTGAGGAAAAACGAGCGCTCGAACCGCATGTCGAATCAGTGAAATATTTATCCAAGGCGAGCTTTCTGCCTGCGACAGTCATTCTTGCGATACGTCACCACCACGAAAACTGGGACGGCTCCGGATATCCCGACCAACTCAGCGGAGACGCTATCCCGCACACCGCTCGCATGCTCGCTGTCTGCGACGTTTATGACGCGGTGACCGCAGATCTCCAAAACCGCAAAGGCATGCCCCCGGCAAAAGCGGCCGCCCTAATCACTAAACTTGGCGGCTCCCGGCTCGATCCGAAACTCGCCGCCGTTTTCGTCCGGAAAATTGTCTCTCCCAATATAAAAACGACACTTTTACAAAAAATCATTAATTACATTAAGAAAATATTCAAAAAAACAAGTGATATTTGACGCAACCCGGCGCCCGCTGGCTGGAATATTCGGGTTGGAATTGAAAAAAAACCTTGATAGTGATAGAAATTAGGACGAGCAGCCGACTATTTTGGCCAAGGAGCTTTTTTGAAATTCTTTGAGGGGATCATATATGCGCTAATTATCGCTCTGGCGGTGTCATTTTCACTGGCGCCGCACGTGAGCAAGCGCGTGCTCATCGCCTCTGACGACCACGACGCGGAATATCCCACCACACGCGGTCTTTACAAAATAAAGGAAATTATCGAGCGCGAGACAGGCGGCGCCCTCGAAGTGATTGTTCGCCACAGCGCCCAGCTCGGCTCTGAAAAAGAAACCATCGAACTCACTCAAATGGGCATCATAGACATCGACCGGGTGTCCTGCGCCGCGATTGTTAACTTCGCCCCGGAGATGGGCGTTTTCAGCCTTCCCTACATCTTCCGCGACTCGAAGCACGAGTGGAAGGTCCTGAACGGAGAGGTCGGGCGGGAACTCGGCGAACGGCTCAACAGCGTGGACTTAGTCACCCTCACTTATTACGACTCCGGCGCGCGCAGTTTCTACAACAAGCATCGCCCGATAAACTCGCCCGCAGACCTGAAGGGTCTAAAAATCCGGGTGCAGCAAAACCCGGTGATGATCGATCTGGTGAAAGCCCTCGGCGCATCTCCAACCCCAATGGCTTTCGAGGAGGTTTACAGCGCGATTCAGACCGGCGTGATAGACGGCGCCGAGAACAATCCTCCAAGTTACGTAACCACCGGCCACTACGAAGTGGCAAAATATTATTCCCTCGACGAGCACTCTCGTATTCCGGAAATTGTTCTGTTCAGCAAAAAGGTATGGGATTCTCTGCCGGAACGCGAGCGGGCAATAATCGCAGCGGCGGCGCGCGAGTCCCAGAGCTACCAGATCGGCCTCTGGAAAGCGCAGGAAACGGAAGGCTTGAAAGTGTTGCGCGCGGCAGGAATCAAGATAAACACTCCGGCCAAACAACCGTTCGAGGATGCCGTAAAACCTCTATATAAAAATTACGGCGCCGACTTAGGAACCCTGATAGACAGAATAAAAGCAGTGAAGTAGGTAAGCTGATACCATTAAAGACTTTTGAAATTGGTTAAGGAAACGATGAAAGCGTACGACAGATTTCTCGACATCATATCCAAGCTGGTGGGATGGATCGCCAGCGCGCTGCTGACGGCGATGGTTCTGATCGTCACGTGGCAGGTATTCGCTCGATACGTCCTGAAGAACGCGCCGGCGTGGTCCGAGGAAATCTCGCTTATTTTGGTGGTATGGTTCGGACTTCTCGGGGCCGGGCTGGGCGTGCGGGACGGCAGCCACCTCGCTGTCGAATTCTTAGTGCGCGGGCTGAAACCCGGCGCGCAACGTTTCTTCCACCGTCTTTCCTTCGCGCTGATTATCTCTTTCTCGACGCTCATGATAGTATCCGGCTTCCGGCTCGTGGCGCTAGTCGGCGGCCACGGCGAGAGCAACGCCGCAACAGGCATCCCGGTTGCGGTCACTTACATGGCTATACCCGTCGCCGGGATATTCATATTCATGCATGCGATCAGACATCTTATCGGCCTGTTCGGAGAGAACTACGAAATCGTCTCCGCCACAATAGAAACCGAAACGGTTTCGGAAAAGGAGGCCGACGCGGACTGATATGGACCCGGTGAATGCAGCCATTCTCATTCTAATAGGCAGTTTCTTTCTGCTGATGATTATCCGCGTGCCCATAACTTTCGCCCTCGGCATTTCGGCCTTCCTCACCATCTCCTACCTCGGGCTCGAACCGATGGCGGTCGTACTGAAGATGGCGGACGGCGGGATAGCCATGCGGCTGATCAACTTCGCTAACCTGTTCGTGGGGCGAATCCGCGGCGGCCTGGCGATGGTGAACATTCTCGCAAGCATGTTCTTCGGCGGCATCTCCGGCTCGTCAGTGGCCGACACCGCCTCGATAGGCTCGATTCTCATCCCGATGATGAAGAAGAAGGGCTACGACGCGGACTTCGCCGTGGGAGTCACAATCACCGGCTCCACACAAGGCATCATAATTCCGCCCAGCCACAACGCCATCATCTACGCCCTTGCAGCCGGCGGCGCCGTTTCCATAGGAAAACTCTTCCTGGGCGGCTACATCCCCGGCATCATGGTCGGCATCAGCCTCATGACCGTCTCCTACATAATCGCGGTGATACGCAAATATCCCAAAGGAGACAAGATCGGCGCGAAAAACGCCCTCAAAATTGCCGTCGACGCCTTCTGGGGCCTCATCACCGCCGTTATTGTCGTCGGAGCTGTCATTTTCGGAATAGCAACCGCCACTGAGTCCTCCGCCGTCGCCGTCGTCTACGCTTTCATCATCACCTTTTTCGTCTACCGCGAAATCGGACTGAAAAAATTCGGCGACATACTTCTCAACTCGGTGAAAACAATCTCGATGGTGATGATGCTCATCGCCACGGCTTCCGCTTTCGGATTCATGCTGGCCTACTTAGGAGTTCCGGGAAAAGTGGCCGCCGCCCTCTCAGCAGTCTCCACTAATAAAATAGTTATCCTTTTGCTGATAAACATCATGCTGCTCGTTCTTGGCTGCATCATGGACATGGCCCCGCTTATTCTGATCGTTACGCCGGTGCTGCTGCCGGTGGCCGTGGGAGTCGGCATGGACCCCGTGCAGTTCGGCATCATGCTAATGCTGAACCTCGGTATCGGACTATGCACGCCGCCGGTCGGAAGCACTCTCTTCGTGGGCTGCGCCATAGGAAAAGTCAGCATTGAGAAGATGGCCCGCAGCCTCTGGCCTTTCCTGCTTACGATGATGATTGTTCTTATGCTGATCACTTACGTGCCGTGGTTTACCATGTGGCTCCCAGGCATTGCTATGAAATGATTTTCTGTAAAGAAATAATCCCTGCCCCAGTGTTCAAACAAGCGCATCAACGCAAATATTGGCGATAAATTTGAGGACGCGCCAATCCCTGACATAATATTGGAAATTGAGTTCCGGATCGTTTCTTCGCTTGCTCCCCGCAATGACGGCGGTCAAAATTATTTCTTCTTTGCCGGTTGCGCGGCGGGGATAGGTTCGGAGCAGCAGCGGTATGGTTTTCTCGCGCCGCGGCAGCCTTCATATACGCAATGCGTGCAAACCGGGCTTACGCCCGGGCACGAACATGAGTTCGCTTCGTAACTCGCCCTTCCGTTCTTGTCCACAATCATGTCCGAGGTCCACTCCTGATCCCTGTACAGATCGGCGATCGTGTCCTGTTTCGGGCAGGCGTTCTTCCGCCACATGTCCTTCGGGCACGGCTTGGGCTTGTCCCACGTCGAGCAAACCTTCTGGAGCTCCTCGCGCGCGCAGAGCCGCTTTCGCTGCCTCTTGCAGGCGGCGTCCGCGTTAGCCCATGTGGAAACTTCCGCCGACTGCCGCAAATCGACGCACATCGGTCGCGTTTCCGCAACCAGTTCCTTCGGCGCCTCCGTCGCGAACATCGCGCCCGGCACGAATACGAATGAGCCGCCCTTGTCGTATTTCATTCCCGCCGGACACTTTCCGTCGGCGGCCTTCTCAACCTGCTTATCCGATTCCACGTAATACCTTACTATGTTTCCACGCTCGAAATCCTTCTTCGCCGTCACCATGTCGCATATCGTCAGCCGCGGCTTGACCTCCACCGCCCTTATTTTGCCGACCGCGACTTCCTCCTCGTCCAGTATCGCGCCGTCCATGTCTTTGATCGGCTCCATCTTCGAGACTTCTATCTCCATTCCCTCGATTACGCCGTCATTGTAACCGCGGTCGACATATATCTTTAACTTATCGGCGGCATCCACCTTGACCACCGAGCCGGTTTTCATTATCAGGTCCTGCGAGACCGTTCCCGTCGCAACCTCAGGCGCGACAGTCGGAATGAGAGGGAGCGTAGGCATGTCCGGAGGCGCAGGCGCGGGAACGGTTATCGCGCTTTCGGCATTGTCGCCGACCCCGTCGGCGGCGGACACAAACGCGCACGCCGCCGCAAACATTAAAAACACAACTACTGTTATTGCCTTGGGATAATGTAATTTTCTTTTCATAACTCCTCTATATTACTCTTTAGCATAAATGATGTCAAAACAACAGCCGCGGTTCGCCAAATGCCTGCCCTCCCGGAGCTCTTCCATCTTGTTATATTCAATGATTGGATTCCAGACGATCTTACGGCGCCCGGCCGGAATTGTTCCGACTTAAAAAGAATAAGAACGGATAAGATTAATGGAGAAAAAGATGTTTTTGTCTCGGGGACACAGCATGCGGCGCCCGTCGCTAAGCGGCAATTATCAAAGAATGTAAAGAGGCGTCGCTGAAACGGTCAGGAAAAAATCTTCCAAAGCTTATCTTTCGAATAACTCATGTAATATGCGATCGCTTCGAGCTTCGTCGTCAGGTCAACCGAGAGACAGCGGATCTCCTTGTCGTGCTTGAGCGCGATAGGCGCGAAATTGAGAATGCCGTTCACGCCGTTCTTTATGAGCTGATCCGTGACTTCCTGCGCCGCCGTTTCCGGCACGCAGATCATCGCGATCTCGATTTTGTTTTCCTTGATAAACTTATCCAGATCGTTCATGTGGAGCGTCGGCACCTTGTTCTCTTTAGAGCCGACCTTGTCTTTGTCGATGTCAAACATTGCCTTGACGTCGAAGCCGCGCTTTTTAAAACCGGAGTAGTGCGCCATCGCAGTCCCGAAATTTCCGGCCCCGATGACAATTGTCGGCCACTCGCGGTCCAGACCGAGTATATAGCGCAATTCCTTTAATAGAAACTTAACATCGTAGCCCATCCCGCGTTTCCCGAAGTCGCCGAAATACGACAGATCGCGCCTGATCTGAGATGATTTGATATTCAGTTTTGTGCCAAGCGCATCGGATGAAACGGTGTCGATTCCCCGTTTTGACAAATCTTCGAGAGCCCTGAAGTAGTAAGAAAGCCGCTCGATCGTAGGTTTCGGAAACTTATACTTTTCCCTTCTCGCCATGTTGCCCCCTTTGGAGTATGTGAAACTTTTAACTTGTCACCCCAAAAAAAAAGTTGTTGAGTATTTGCCGACGGCCGGACTTGAACCGGCACGCGGGTGTTGTCCGCACTAGCACCTCAAGCTAGCGTGTCTGCCAATTCCACCACGTCGGCTTTTCTTCCCTCCCCCAATCGCCTCATTCCCTGCTCCGCTTATTATTGCCCAGCCTTCGCGGCGTGTCAATATTTTTCTTCTTTTTACTCAGATATTCCTAAAACAAATATATTTCGCCAGAAAAACCACTTTTCTATTCATTATCCAACCTGATAACCGGAATTATATATCATATAATACCCGGTATGCAATATGACGTAAAAAATATCTTTATATAATATGGGCAAGAGACTGCGAAGGAGAAAACCCTAACTTTCTGGCTGGCGCTAAAAACGGGGACAGTTCACATCGTTATAATTTTGTTTTAATAAATGGATTTCCAACAGCAGAGTTCGGGAATGACGAACCCGATGTGCGGCAATTATTTGAAAATAATTTTCAGCATTTCTTCGAGACGGTGTCGGAAAGTGTGCCGCGCGAGAACGGTTTGGCGGCCGTGGAGAGCGATTTTTTTTCTCATTTCAGGGTTATCGATATAATGTTCCGCGAGAGCGCGCAGTTCGCTTTTTGAATCGAACACCGCCAGATCGGCGCCCGGGTCGAAAAGACGCTGCAAGTCTTTCCGGGAATCGGTGAGCAAAAAACCGCCGCAAGCGAGTATGTCGAACACGCGGATCGGAATCGAAGTGATAAGCTGCCGGGTTGTTAAATTCAGATTGATTTTAGAGAGCGAATAAATGATCGGGCCTTCATTCCGGTTGTCCGCGCGGCCGCGGTATCGAAATCCCGGGCCCTGAACAAGGCGCCAGCCGGGACCGCCCCAGAGGCCGACGTCGAAACCGTCGAGAGAGCCGACATACGCGAGGCGGTAGTCGCGGTCGTCCTGCCGGTCTGCTGTGCCGATGAAGCTGATCTCCGAGCCGTAACGGCTGAGCGCGTCGGGAGTGGCTTCGCGCGGGTAGTGAATGCGGGGATTAGTGGCGAGAGGCAGATAGTATGCGCGAACGCCGCGTTCCCTCAGTTCCGGCACGTAAGATTCGTCCCATGAGAAGGCATAAAAATTGTCGCCGAGCATCTTCGGCCGCGGGCCTTCCTCGCCCTCGTTCAACGCCAGTTGCTGGAACGGGTTGTCCATGAACCACGCGGCGACCGGCGCTCCGAGGCGCCCGATGATATCGTCGCATAGGCCGACCGGGCCGACCGTCACCACGAAATCTGGCTGAAAAGATTCGGCTGCGTGCCGGACGGCATCGCTCAATTCACGCTGACGCTTCACGGCTGAGATGTCCACCGAATGAACCTCGTGTCCCATCTCTCGCAAAGTTTCGTGGATGTCGAGCAGCGTGTACGGAACCAGATCGCCGCGCGCATTAAACGACATGATGCGCAAGCGGCCGAACGCGCCGCGCCCGACCGTGAGTTCCTTGCGGATCGGAAAATAAAAGCCCATATCCAATTTAAAAAGAACCGGGTGGTAAAACACGGCGGGGGCGCTGTCGCGGTTCAACGCGCGCAGCTCGGAAGCGGCCGATTCTGCGTCGGCGAGAATAAAATCGGGCCGTTTAAGAAGAGACGACCAGTCATTGATTTCAAAGCTCTTTCGCAACAGCGCCGGGCGCGCTTCGATCGCGACAATTTTGCGGCCGGGATAGCGGTCCGCGAGCGGAAACAAATGGTAGCCGAGCCCGACGCCGAGCGCCACGATAACGCCGGCGCCGCCGGAGCGCCAGCGTTCCAGATCCCGCCGCGCCGCCCGCATGGGATCAACTATGCTGTAGAGCGTCAGCGGCCCCAGCGCGGGGTCGTCATATTTCGCGGTGAGGCACCCGTTGCGAGCGACGAGAAACTCCATTCCGGCTTCCGGAACCGCGCGTTCAATCCGCTCCGCCAGCCCCGGATTACGTTCCCGCAGTAATGATATATTTCTGGCAAACATGCGTTCAGTTTACGCGCGCGCGTACGTTCGCGCAAGATAAGCCGCCGGAAATACGCAAAATATTTTCCTGGCCTTTAATGAAGGTTCTACACGCAGGCTGCGAGAAAACGCTCGCGGGCGGCGCGGACAATCGCCTTGTATCCCGGTTCGGTCAGGCCGAGCCTTTCGAGCGTCTCGTCGAGCGGAATGCCGTTCGGGTCGTAACCTTTTTCCTCATAAACAACATCCGCGAGTTTCTTATACTGTTCGCGCCGGTAATTCTGAATCAGAACGAGTTTTTCCTCATCGCTCTTGCCGGCGATATCCAGACCGGCCGTGCCGGCGAGATATTCGTCGTAATATTCCTTGCGGGAGAGATATTCGTTCAGATAGACCGGCCCCATGGCGCGCATCGGGATAACGTCGTGCTCGCGGACGCCGTATCCCTGTCGCAGGTTGATCAGTTTATGAAGAGTGTAGCTTCGCTCGGAGTCGAGCAGCAGGTCGTCGAGAGTTTTTTCAGAGCCGAACGTAGCGTTCACAAGCTCGACATAGTAGTTGACAGTCGGCATATTCTGCGCGGGCCACTCGGTGTTCTTCGCTTCCGGGTGCCGCACATCGATCCACGGCAGTTTGCAAAGCCCTGCTATATTGAACCACGTTCGGAACAGCGGGAACCACTTCAGCGCCGCCGCCTTCTTCTCGAACGTCGGCAGTTCCTTGTGTATCTGGTCAATCGCAATCAGCCAGGCTTCATCGTGCTGCGCGCCCTTGTTCGCGAATCCATAGCCGCCCTGCTGCGCCAGCGATTCTTTTGTTATATACATCGAGAATTCGAGCCCTTTGCATTCCATTCCGAACTCGTTCACCTCGGCCATGATGTCTTCGCGCTTCCGGCCGGTGTTTACAACCGCGCGGTCCGCGACCCAGCTCTTGAGGCGCCGCACCCCGCGTCCGACCTCCGCCGGCAGGCCGCTCTTTCCGGCCGCAATGTCGTGCATCAGCTCCATCGCAGCTTCAGCGTTTCCCCAGTTAAGCGCGCGGTTTTCAACGTCTTGCGCGTTGATCAGCCCGCGCTCGTAAGCCTCGTACACAAACGCCATCGCCACGCCGACGCTTATCGTGTCGAATCCGTATTCGTCGCAGTACCACGAAAAATCCATAATATCGCCGACGTCGAATATTCCGAGATTCGTAGCCGACGCCGCTGTCTCGTATTCGGGACCGTCAACGGCGACCATGCGGCCCTTCGCCGGCCCGGTTTTCAAAACGTGGTCGTCGCATCCCTTCGTGCAGCCGAGGTTGCATCCGAAGAAACAGCCGTCCGGCACGTTCTGCTTGAAATAGTTTTTTTCAAAAATGAAGCCGGAGACATTTTTCTCCTTATCGCTCGCGCCATACTGATAGTTGTTGACGGGCAACAGAAAAAACTTGTTCATCATGTCCATCAGGCTGGTCGTGCCCTGATGTCCGAGCCGCATTGCCTGCGGGTCGATTTCGCGGATAACGCCCTGAAGTTCCTTGCCAACCGCGCGAACGCGGGAGAGATCGGCCGGCGCATTCGAGCCGCCCATCTTCGCGTTGCATCTTACGAGAATGCCCCATAGTTTTTTATCGCGCATGATCGTTCCCATGCCGCCGCGGCCCGCCTGCTTTGAGCGGCACCGCTTCCGTTTCACATCGTAATAAATGCTGTTTATGCAGCCGTAATAAGAATGCAACGCGCCCTCGCCCGTACAGAGGAATGAGACGTTGCCGGCACTGCCGTCGCCCTTCCACGCCTCCGTCATTTCCTCCGCTCCGGTGAGCGAGTTCTTCATGTCCGGCGCCGCGACGAAGCTTACCTCGCTCGTGTCGCCGTCGATCACGACCATTACATCGGCGTCCGACTTGCCGGTAACTTTTATAGCGTCGAATCCGGAGAGCTTCACAAGCGGAAAAAAGCGGCCGCCGACATTCGAGTCGCAAAAACTGTTCGTAAGCGGAGAGATCGAACCGACAATGAACTTGCCGGTCCCGGCGAACGCCGTTTCGCCGCAGAACGGGCCGCCGGCTATCGCGAGCACATTCTCCGGGCTGTCGTAGCGCGTGTCCGCATTCGTTCCGTCATAAACCATCTTCAGGCAATAGCCGCGCCCGCCCACAAACAGGCTGCGCAACTCATCCGTCGCCTGAGTCACTTTTATCTCTTTTTTCTCTAAATCGATTTCGAGTATTCTGTCCGTGTAACCGCGTTTCGGCGCGTTTTTCTCATACTTAACTTTGCTCGTTGCCATTGCCTATTCACCTGTTGCCCTTCAATATTAGAACTAATGCAATAAAACAAACGATATAATTTAACAAATTACGGATTTTATTTCAATTTTATTTCAATCAAACAGCCGGAGCCGTGAGTTTTTCGATCAGGCCTGCACGGTCGGGATACTTTTCGAGCAGCGGCTCCCGGGCGGCTGATTCGTAGTCCGAAAAATCGAAACCCGGCGCTACGGTCGTCCCCATCAGCGCGAAGGCGCCGCCTTTGTTCAGGAACGCGCCCTGCCAGACGCCGCGCTGCACGATCACCTGCAATTGCTGTCCTGCGACAATATCCTGCCCGAGCGTCACCGTCTCCGACCTGCCGTCCGCATGAAGTTGCAGCATCGTGACAGGGTCGCCGAGATAGAAATGAAAAATCTCCTCGGACGGAACGCGATGAATCGCAGAGAAATTATCAGGCGTGAGCAGATAGTAAATCGCCGTGCAGAAGCATTTAGTTTTACCGTATCTCGCGGGCAATCCATTAGCCGGAATCATTTCGTCCGAGCGGTAGTTTTCCCTGTAAAGACCGCCCTCTTCCGGCAGCGGTTTCAGGTCCAGCAGTTTGATAATATCAGCAGCGGTCATATAAACACCTCGAAAAGTCCGTCATTAGGGCAGCAAAGCGCCGAGTCAATCCCGACAAGAAGCGCATCATTGCGAGAAGCGAAGCGCCGAAGCAATCCCAAACTCAGTTCCTATTTGAATATCTTACCAGAAACATCGTTCCGGGCGTAACATCAATGTCAATTTTACGTGTGTCGGCGCCGTCGCATTTTAAGGGCGCGGATTGTGTTTTAGAGCGCTACGGACTATAAATGTTATGGGCAAAATCAGTTATCGACTGATGTCCGAGCAAACAGAGCGAGGTGTGTATCGTGCCGGAGTTCAGCATCTTAGACGAATTAAAATGGCGGGAATTGATATTTCAGGTTTCAGACGAAGAAGGATTCCGGAATCTGACTGACAACGCGCAGCAGGCGGTTTATGCGGGCTTCGACCCGACGGCGGACAGCCTGCACATCGGGCACATCGTGCCGCTGATCGCGTTGCGCCGGTTCCAGCTCGCGGGGCACACGCCCATCGCGCTCGTCGGCGGCGGCACCGGCCTCATCGGCGATCCGAGCGGCAAATCAGCCGAACGCACTCTGAACGAACTGAAAACAGTCGAACAGTTTTCCGGCAAACTGCGCGCCCAAATCGAACAGTTCCTCGATTTCTCCGCCGGAGCCTGCTCGGCGAAACTGCTCAACAATTACGACTGGATCGGCGCTCTCTCGGCCATCGAATATCTTCGCGACCTCGGCAAGCATTTCACCATCAACTGGATGCTCGCCAAGGACTCCGTTAAAAGCCGCATAGACCGCGACACAAGCGGCCTGTCATACACCGAATTCAGCTACATGATCCTTCAGGCTTATGACTTCCTGCATCTTGCGGAGAACCACGGCTGCCGGATACAACTCGGCGGCAGCGACCAGTGGGGCAATATGACCGCCGGCACAGAACTCATTCGCCGCAAGCTCGGCTCCGAGGCATACATCGTCACCGTGCCTCTGATAACCACCGCGTCAGGCGCGAAGTTCGGAAAAACAGAGGGCGGCGCCATCTGGCTCGACCCGGAAAAAACAAGCCCTTACGCTTTCTACCAGTACTGGATCAACATCGCCGATCAGGACGCAATCCGCTTTCTGAAATATTTCACGTTCATGAAAAAAGAAGAAATCGACAGCCTCGCGGAAGATCTGATAAAGAACCCGGACAACCGGCCGGCGCAAAAGGCGCTCGCCTACGAAATGACGACTATGACGCATGGCAAAACTGCGGCGGACGAAGTGATCGCCGCGAGCGAGGCGCTTTTCGGCAAAGGAGAACTCGAAGCGATAAGCCTTTCGACGCTCGAATCCGCGGTGTCTGCCGCGCCGTCGCTCGAAGTCGACGACGCCGGCGCCATACCGGCGCTCGACCAGCTTTTGACGGACCTCACTCTCTGCTCGTCGAAGGGTGAAGCGAAAAAGCTCATCCTTTCCGGCGGCGTGTACGCCAACAACATCCGCATCGCCGACATCAAATACAGGCCCGAGGCCTCGCAGTTGCTGCATGGCAAACTGATGATCATCCGAAAGGGCAAAAAACATTACGCGATCGTTAAGGTGAAATAGTTTATCCGCAACCGCCGGACGCCGCGAGGGGCCGCAAATGGAAATCAAAATTCTGAAATACGGGAACCTCATGGGGTCTCCGGACCTGAAGAAGATGATGCGCGACGCCGGCGGGGACACGCCCGCCGCCGACAAAATCTGGGACGATCTCTATGAAATTAAGCTGGCGTTCGGTCTCGGCGGACAATCGACCTCCGTTCTTTTGATCGAGCCAGCCTACCGCGAACTCTTTCCCGCCGTCGTGGATTGTTCCTATCTCTGCGCGGACCCGAAGTCCTACAGCGACAATTCCATCTCACAAGCGCTCGACGCCATCGCCGCCGCCGGTGTCGATCCGGCAACAATCAAAAGCTATTTAGTCACGCATCCGCACGGCGATCACTTCGACCCGCGGCTTATGTCGCTGCTTCCGAGCGCCGCAGCCTATTCTTTCCGAGATTCGAAAATTCCCGGAACCGAGCCGCTGCCGGAAAACTTTTTCCCTCCATCATTCGAAGCGCTCGACACGCCCGGACACGGCACGCCGCACTGCAGTTACATCGTCGATCTTCCCGCGCGCAACCTATCCGTCTGCATCGCCGGCGACCTCATCATGAGCCACGCCCACTTTCTTTCACTCGACAACCCGTTTTCATTTTCAGACTACGACGCGGGCCGCAGGAGCGTTCGCTCGGTCATGAACGCTCTCGAAGCCAGGAAAACCATATACAAAATGATCATCCCCGGACACGGCATCCCGTTTTTTGTTTGATAAATTGTTCGTATCACGGAATATTGAAAAAGAGTCTGTCCCGGCTCATGCGCAAAAGAAAATATTTTCGCATGCCTCCCGCTTAGCTTCTATATGTAATGCCTCATTTCATTGCCGAACATTTGTCATTTTCCCAATTTTGTCATTTCGAGCGTAGCGAGAAATCTTGATAGAGCTTTCCATATTGACGTTTATTTAAGATTCCTCTCTTTGTTCGGAATGACAACGGGGTGAGGCATTACCCTATGCCTGTTCTGTATGTCATATTTTATACAGATCAATCCCTGTTTTTATCTTTCCCAGGACTGCGCGCGGCGATCCGGGAGCCGTTTCCCCTCTTCCTGACAGAATCGCTTTTATCAGCGCCGCGCGCTGCGCGCTTCAACTTCTTTTTTCCGTTTTCGTTCGGGTCGGAACGAAATATCAGCGGCAGCAAATCCTCGGCTGATTCGATGTAGCGGATAGTCAACCCTTCGATATCTTCCTTTTTCATATCAATGATGTCGTTTTTATTCGCTGCGGGAACGAGCGCTGTTTTGACGCCCTCCCGGCGAGCGGCGAGCAGCTTCTGCTTCAGGCCGCCGATGGGAAGCACGTCTCCGCTCAGCGAAATCTCGCCGGTCATGGCTATGTCGCGCCTAACCGGCCTGTTCGTGAACAGCGAGAGAATCGCGGTCGTCATCGCTACTCCCGCGGAAGGGCCGTCCTTGGGCACCGCGCCGGCCGGCACGTGTATATGGATGTCTGTTTTTTCATTCCAGACGCCTCTGCATTTCATCGCGTCGCATCGGCTGCGCGCGTAGCTAAGCGCGGTCTGCGCCGACTCCTTCATCACGTCTCCGAGCTGTCCGGTGAGAATGAGTTGCCCCTTCCCCTCCATCATCAGCGCCTCGATTGTGAGCACCTCGCCGCCGGACGGCGTCCACGCCAGCCCGTTGACGACTCCGACGCGGTCCCGGCGCCGCATTTGCGGCGGCAGCAGCCTTGCCGCCCCGAGATAGAGTTGCACATCGGCAGCGGTGACCGTATATACCTTTTTCCTCGAACCGCGGGCGACCTTTGTGGCGATTTTACGGCTGATGGAACCGAGTTCGCGTTCGAGATTGCGCACGCCCGCCTCTCGGGTGTAGCCGCTTATCACGGCGCGAATGGCGCCCTTATGGAACTTCAGTTGATTCGCCTTCAGCCCCGAATCAGCGATCCGCCGCGGAATGAGATAGCGTTGCGCAATAGAAAGTTTTTCCTCCTCCGTGTATCCGGGAAGCATGATGACTTCCATGCGGTCGCGAAGCGGCCCGGGAATGGTTTCAAGCACATTCGCGGTGGTGATGAACATGACCTTCGAGAGATCGAAAGGCACATCGATATAATGGTCTGTAAAAGAAGTGTTTTGTTCGGGGTCGAGCACTTCGAGAAGAGCGGAACTGGGGTCGCCCCGGTAGTCGGAACCGATCTTATCGATTTCATCAATCATGAACACAGGATTGTTGAAGCCGGCGTTTTTGATGCCGTTCAGGATGCGGCCGGGGAG
>Ga0172379_10002007_pt1 | contig 37836 bp, 41 predicted proteins | sample GrowelOW334metaG_FD_119756 | JGI IMG/M metagenome (GOLD analysis project Ga0172379, IMG submission 119756) | Groundwater microbial communities from an aquifer near a municipal landfill in Southern Ontario, Canada - Groundwater well OW334 metaG | ecosystem: Environmental > Aquatic > Deep... | reverse complement strand
ATTTGAAATAACGCCTGCATGAGAGTCTCCTTTTTTTGAAATTTAGTCTTCAAAAAGAAGACACATCGTGTGGGCGTTTGTCAATTGAAATCTATGAAAACTTTGCTAGGTCAAAGTCCTGCGAGAGTTAAATCCATACGCCACCTACTTTCGTTATCCTGATGACGAGATGATGCCGTCACCAGAAGATGTCGCAACCGCACTACTCGGTGCCCGCAAAATTTTACATTTTATTGAAACAAAAATTGCAAAGGCGACAGACCCAAATATGTCTATCTTTTCAAAATAATGGATCTGATATTTAGCATACAAGTCTGAGTCTTTGCCAAAAACATTTTTGAAGGAAGTAATGTGACACACTTATTGCAACTAAAAATGGTCTTAGATGGAACCAAACCACCAATATGGCGTCGGATTCTTATTGATGATTCATTTACGTTTGCTGATTTGCATTCAGTTATACAAATACTTATGAATTGGGAAAATTGTCATTTACACGATTTTGATTTAGGCGATGATATAAAGCTAATGAGTGATCACGATAGCCTTCTGGACTTTAAGCGCAACCCTATTGGATCATACAAATATTTTGATGCAACCAGAGTCCCTTTGAAAAATCACCTAAAAAAAGAAGGACAAACTTTTTTATATACCTATGATTTTGGCGATAATTGGGGAATTGTGATCAAGGTTGAAGCAATTGTGCCCAAACAACCAAATGATAAAAGAGTTTGTTGCCTAGCCGGCAAACGAAATGCCCCTCCCGAAGATTCTGGTGGCGTATGGGGCTATGCTGATGCGTTAAAATGTTTAAAAAGTAAGAAAGGGCGTTCATACGAAGAGTTACGTGAATGGTATGGAGAGGATTTCGATCCTGAACACTTTAATCTCCAGGAAATGAAGGCAGCGCTTGATCCTTATAACATCACTAAAAAAGTTTCCGCTCGAAGGGTTTGGCAACTGGATCCTAAGGCAAAAACAGCAAGGTCCAAGGAATAGCGTGAATAAAATTATTAGATCTATCTGTTACTTTTCCAAGCACCCAACAGCCGTAGAAACCACACTGAAGCTTAAGGCTATCGAGCAAAAGCTTGGAGCTGCTGGCTATGAAGTCCAAACTAAAAGACTCTGTGCGCCAGTTTCAATTAAAGAAATAGATTCGCTTGATGTGAATGGCACATTGCTGAGCGTGGGAACGCTTGATAAACAGCAGATACAAAGCCAGTTCGAACATTTTTTACAGGCAAAGAATGTTTCGTTTAACGTTGAACTTTGTGGCCCTGATAAAATTGACGATTACTACATTGATCTTTTGTTTGAGATCATAAAGCGAAATGCGGCAAAGACATTTAACTTTACGTATGTTTTTAGAAACCGTCCCTCAAGCCCATTCTTTCCATCCGCAGCATATCATCAGGATGGTTTTTCAATTGGGCTGCAATCGACAGATTTAGCGTACGATTGTGAAACAGTCGATGAGTGGCTCAATAAGATGCGTGCATGCTGGGAAGAAATTAATAAGATGTTCAAAACAGATCCAGAATTCCTCGGCATTGATTCATCGGTGGCACCGCTCTTTTCTGGAAATAGTAGTTTTATACATTTTGTAAATCAATTATTCCCTATGGGCTTTCCATTTACTGTAACAACCGATTTTTACGTCAAAATAACAAAATTCTTAAAAACTCAGAATCCTAAACCCATTGGCCTTTGTGGAATTATGTTTCCCTGCGTTGAGGATTTTGCGTTGGCTGAAGCTTATGAAGAAAACGATTTTTTAATTGAACGCAATATATTTTTATCATTACATTCTGGCCTTGGGATTGATACCTATCCTATTGGGATAACTGAAGAAAAAGAACGCGTTGTAGAAGTTTTGTCATTGCTCAAAGGGCTTGCGGAAAAATATGATAAACCTCTTGCCGCCAGATTTGTGTCGGATGGTAAGACAAAAGCTGGGCACAAAACTGATTTTAAAAATCCATACTTGAAAGACGTTGTAATAAACCCACTCTGATATAATCTACCATCTTCAAAATAGATGTATTGGAGTGATAATGAGCAATTTTAAAACTCGCATATTTTTATACAATCTCATGTGTTGTGCGGTCTTGTGTGGTTGTAGTAAGCGACAAGATCAAGTAAAAGCAAGCATTCCTCAAGCAATGCAACAGAATCAACTCACAAAAACGTCTCTAGAGACACAATTATTTGATGCAATATGTAACCATGATGAGGCTACTGTTAAGCAGCTTATCGCTCAGGGCGTTAATGTTAATGCACATCGACAAAGTGTATGCGTACTTTTTACCCCTGCTCCAGATGAAATTGCGGATAATGCGATAGACAAAGATGCGAGATACAATAAGATCCTCGATATTTTAAATCATCCATGCAAGACAGCTTGCCTTGCACGCCTACAAGAAATTCAATGACCACCGATTCAAATACAAAATAATCGAAAGTTTTTTACACGTCGGTAGAGCACAATCTTATGCTATCGTCAATGCTTTGACGTGACAGATTGGCGGTCAGGGCAACAAATAAAGCATTTCTGTTTCACAGAATGATTTTTGCACAAGTTATTGATTTCATGTAACATCTCAACCTAAGTTCGCGCGTGTATTTTTGCCCAATGTTCTTTCAAAATTTAAGAGGAGTTTCATGAATAGTTTGCGCTCTCCCATCGTTCTAACAATTGCTCTTGGATTTGGTTTCGGTTGCATTCATACGTTGTTTGGTATGCAAGATGGACCTAAGACGGTTCAAGGAGAAGCGACGCACAAATCCTATGGTGCTAACTTCTCGCGAACTACTTTAATGAAATGGAATTTTGTTCGCGTAGATTTTGCTGACGCAAATTTTTCTCGGGCTACATTGATTCTTGTAACCTTTCCGTACACCAATTTGGCGAATGTGAATTTTTCTCAAGCTACCTTGCGCAGGGTTAATTTTGATGGAGCAATTTTGACTGGTGCTAATTTTTTTCAGGCTCATTTAGTTGAGACTGATTTGTTGGCTGCAGCCGATTTGCATGGAGTCAATTTGTATGGTGTCAGAGGATTGTCTAACAAGCAGCTTGCGCAAGCTCTTGCCCGTGGAGCAATCTTAAGGTTGCCCGGAAGAATTGGATCAGAAATTGTTTTAGAAATCATCAATAACCTTCTTGAAAACTAAATCAAATATATGGTTTGAGGTTGATAATCTTCCCCAAAACACATTTGAGTTGAACGTCTTGGCCTTGCAGGATATCCGAAAAGGGAAGTTTTGTGGTGAATACGGGTGGTTGTAACGAGCGGCCATTATTCGCTCATCATAAGATGCCCCGTAAGCAAAGTTGATATCGTGCCAACGGGTATGATAGTCAAAGAAATTCCCGCATCAAAGTATGCTGTTTTTATATCACATGGTGCTGCTAACGTTTCAGCTACGTGGGCAGAAATCTGGCAGGATAAGAAGCTTGGTCGAACGTTTGCCAATGACTTTGAATGGTATGATGCTAAGGATCCTGAGCTTGTAAAGACTTACGTTGCCATAAAATAATAAGCAGGAGAATCTATGAACACCAAAATTGTTTTACTTTTTTTGCCACTCATTATGACATTCAGTAATGCTTCAACAATTCAAACGCCAATTGTAAAACCCTTTCAGAACTTTCACATTTGCGAACAAGTAACGCCACTCATGCACGCTTGCCAAGATGGTAAAGTCGATGAGGTCAAAAGGTTGGTTAGAGAAGGTGCCCTCGTAAACGCTATGGATTATTGGGAATTTTTACGCGGCGGAACATCGGTACTTGGGTATGCTTTTCGCAGAGATATTTCCTCCGATATTCTTAATGAACTTCTTCAAGCCGGTGCTAACCCAAACAGTTTCATCAACGACGGAATCCATCTCGAGCCTGACCTTCACGTACGTATAATTCCGGTGCTAACGTACGCAATAAGCAGAAGGGTGCCCATTCAGTATCCACACCAAAAAACATCCTTCGGAGCTGTAGAACAACTTATTTATGCCGGCGCTGATGTTAACGCACCTGATCCTATTTTCAACATAGTAACTCCTCTTATAATGGCAGCGGGGCTGGGGCAAGTGGAGACAGTCAAATATCTTTTGCAGGTAAAAGCAGATAAAAGATTCAAAAACCGTTTCAATAAAACAGCTCTGGATTATGCTCGAGAGCACCTACACCGTGTTCAGGAAATAATTGCTTTGTTAGAGAAATAATCTATGCGCTTTTGAAGTAGTATAATTTCTTGTTTTATATTTCTCCAGTCGACAGTTCCCACCTTCGCCATCGCTTTGCTCGTAGCCACAGAGGGCAGGATGGTGGCCAGGAAGCACTTTTGATTGCAGCTATTTTACGTTTATGTGATAAAACAAAATGCAATGGCCCGATAAGTTAACGTTACCCCACAAATACTGATCCGGGCATATATCATATAAGGTGTTATTCATTATATGTTCTAGGACAATATCGTGCGATATCGCTTTATCAAGCTTGATTATCTGTCCTCTATCTGACCAATACCAATTGTTTTTATACATTACAAAAGCTCCAGCATGAGAGCCACCGCGTGTGATTGGCCCAAGAGTATTGTTTTTTTGTGGCGAACGTTGATTGTGATGAAATACTATGCCGTTCAAAACCAATGTATAGTCGGCTCGGTTAAGTTTTTTTCCCTCACACCCCATAAAGACATCTTCCACTTCTTTTTTCCAAAAATCGGTTATGGTTTGGTTGCCGACTATTTCTTTAAGAATCTGTGGATTATTTTTCATAATAAATGGGGAGATATTAATAACAAATACATTCATAAATGGCACAACAATGGTTTCTAAAAATAAATAATCGCCATTTACCGTTAGAGCCATTGGTGTAGCGGTAAATCTTTTAACGACTTCCCCGGAAAGATTATTCAAAAGAGTTGTGAGAAAAATATATGGATTGCGTATTTGAGATGCAAGCATGTGAGGTTGCTGAGGGTTGCTTAACATTGTACCTCGAAAACCTCCGTATACGGTATCTACTAAATTGAGCAGCGTATGCTTATATGTAGGGATTCTACGTTTGTTTTTTAGTAACCAAACAGCGTCCCAATTTTTCCCTTTTCCCGTATTTTCGTCTATAAGATTACAAAAAGTTTCATTTTGAAGAAGACTCTGCATAACTGCGCTGTAATAACAGGAAGTTGGCGCACCGTTAGTTAAAACAACCGGTTTAAATTCACTTCGAAAGTCGTGGGCGCACTCATTACTACAAAAGTTGCCGAATGAAAGAGGCTCCTCGACTTTTGTGTAGACACATACAAGGTTGGTAAGAAACAATGGCAATAATCCAATTATCCGAAGAGACGATCCATTTATTGTAGCTTCCATGGTTCTCCCCTTTTTTAAGTATGAGATTGAAAAAACACGCTAGGTTGTCATAGCAAAAATTTTTTGTTCTTGCCAAGGGAATGAGTTAGGTTTACTTGAAATATTTTAACAACCAAGATCGAGGCAGACTTATGACTCAGCATTCAGATAGCGAGCAAATAGCCATCAGCGCATCAGAATTCTTATCGTTTTTAAAGAAAGCAAAACAACAAACGTATGCCAATGAGGCCAATGATCCTCCGCGTGTCAACGGCTGCAAAGAGTATATCTATCAAGATGGACAATGGCATTATCGCGATTACTATGGCGGAGTATTGGCATATGGAGGGATGGAACTCGTCAGATTTAATGATCAGCCGGTCTGGATGATGGGTTATTATGGGGGAATAGTGGAACCTATACGAGCTAATCTACAGAAATGTGACGCTACCGGGCAGGAAGTTTTTGCATTCTTAAAAAAGGCTCTGCTCTTGTGTCCATCAGAAATGCCGCTACGTGGCCCGGATGAAGTGCGAATTGGTCGGTTTTCTTACAAAAACAATGTACAGGGATCACTGGTGAAATTCTGTGGGGAAGAAGTCATTACATGTGACAGCACCATCATCTACGAACAAAAATATATAGGCGGGGTGCTTCAGGGTAAGCATTATCATGTTTCTATCGCTTAATAAGAGCCCCTGTTGCAATAAATTAGGTATGCGTTAGAGTGGGATCTTGCTGGTTTTTATTGTTAATTATTGGGGTGTCTTATTCTAGCGGTGGCTACCGTAGAAACGCCATTTTACCTGTATGCCGGGGGGCAAGTCATATATGAAATCTCTACATAAACTTTGTTTATTTTTATTGATAATGGGCATGAGCGCCGTACATGCTTATGTACCAACTACCTGGATCAGAGGGGTTCCGAATAATATTTATAGCCCTTTGGGGGCCATCAATGCCTCACAAGAACTCGATACCTATCTGCCATGTAACTTCGATCCACGAGTAAATCTGTTTGCGCTTACCCAAAGAAGTCAGCATCTTGCAGGACAATGCCAAGCGTATGGGCTTGGGTTCCAAGGTACGCTGTACATGGATAAAGTGCTCCAGGGGTTATATAGTCAAATCTATGCAGCGGCGCTTATGAACCATGGAAAAATCCATGACCAGTCATTTCGTGTCAAACAAGATACCTCATCAAGTCTGGCCGATACGCATCTTGCCCTTGGCTGGAAAGCCCTTAATAAAAAAAGACTCAGCTTGTCCGGATACCTTTTTGGCATTATTCCGGCACCAAAACATGCTTTATTTGATCCCAACAAGATAATAAATTGGATTGGGCTAGATAATCATTTTGCATGGGGAACCGGCTTAGATGTATTCGTTCGTCTCTGGGGAAATCAATTTCATCATATTGATTGGCTTACTGATACGAATGTAACTTTTTTAACAAGTCGCCACGCACAAGCATGGAAAAATAACAGTGGTTATGAACTTTGCCCGATAAAAATTCACGCGCATCAGCTGTATAAATGCCAATCAACTATTGCCTATCAGTTTAAAAATTTTATAAGCGATCTTGGCATTCAATGTTTTTATATGCCAGCTCCACACTATGATATGGCCAACGGCCTTACAAAAAGTCTTACCCCTTCAGACCTTTGGGTTTCTTTTTTGTGCGATATTGGCGTCGTTCTACCAGTTCATCAGTCATCACTTTATTGTTCGTTAGGTGCACAAGTCACCGATTATAACCACAGCTTTGATATGTGGAGTGCCAATCTTAAATGTGGCATACGATTCTAATTTTTGTTACAAGGGAAAAATTAATGGATAGGTATTCTTTTTTAGCACGTTGTATGTGGTTACTAACTGCTGCTGCTTTCGGTATTCATCATCTTCAAGGACATGGGAGCGACCACGTATCCTCGAGCAAATTTACGCTTCTCACCACGCTTTATAATGAAAAAAACAAATACAGAGCCACAGAATTCATAACGTGTATGGAAAAAAATTTGCAACATCCATCCATCGATACGATTCATGTATTGTATGACATTTCTAAAGACGATGAGCAGGAAAGTGCGATACTCCATTATTTAAAATCTAGAAATATAAAGATCTCTTACATCACAGAACGTGCAGCATTTGGATATTTTTTTAAAATCGCCAACAGCGAGTATCCCCATCGCAGAATAATTGTCAGTAATGCCGATATATTTTTTAACGAAACACTAACACTTCTTGAGCCATGTGACCTACATAACAAATTTCTAGCATTAACCCGCTGGGATGTTCGCAACAATGGGGCCCTCATTGAATTCTATCCACTTGGTTTTTCTCAGGATGTATGGATATTTCAAACCCCGCTTCCACCATTCGAAAATGATGCCATAAAAATGGGCATTTTGGGCTGTGATCCTGCCATTGCTTATCAAGCTCAACATAGTGGGCTTATGTTGTCAAACCCATCTCTTTCAATTCAATGTTGCCATCTTCATCGCTCACAAATCAGAAATTATGCCCGCACGTATCTCCCTTATCAAAATCTAGGGAAAGTTGAGCCAATCCCAAAGTGCACCATATTTGAATTAGATGAGACACAAAGATCTTTGTGTCTAGACAATCTCTATTTCAAAGCTGGCCTCAATAAACCACTTTTGATAGCCGATGACCAATGAAAAAGGTCTTTTTATTGCATTTTGAATGTCTTTGGACAAGTTTAAACTCTGAGTTTAAACTTGTCTCGAGGTGAAAAATGATAGTAAAAAGAACATTGGAAGCAAAAGTAAGATCTTTAGCCACTCAATTTGCGGCAGTTTCGATTACTGGGCCACGACAATCAGGCAAAACGACGTTAGCAAAAGAAACTTTTCCAACTCATGAGTATGTCAATTTTGAGGATCCCAATACGCGATCTATTTTCCGTGCCGATCCACATAATTTTTTAAAAAAGTTTATGGGGGCTCCTGGCTTGATTATAGATGAGCCGCAAAATGTCCCTGAAATTTTTTCTTACTTACAGATTTATATTGATGAGTACCATAAACCAGGTCACTTTATTATAACGGGCTCTCAAAATTTTCTCTTAAACGAATCTATCAGCCAGAGTTTGGCGGGAAGGGTGGCAATTTTAAGTTTGCTTCCGCTGTCCATACATGAGTTAGTGCTCGCAGGAAAACTACCTGCAACGATAGATGAAACACTTTTCAAAGGGTTTTATCCTGAGCTTTATAAGAAAGAAATTTCTATCGTTGATTGGTATGGCAGTTATATCAATACATATCTTGAACGAGATGTACGTCTTCTTAAAAATGTTACCGATCTTAATAGATTTAATGATTTTATGCGGCTATGTGCAGGTCGTAATGGGCAAATTTTGAATTTATCATCAATAAGTGACGATTTGGGAATAAGTGTGACTGCGGTAAAGCAATGGCTCTCGGTCTTGCAATCGTGCTACATAATTTTTTTATTAGAGCCGTATTATAAAGATTTTAGAAAACGGGTTATAAAGTCTCCAAAAATATTTTTCTATGATCCTGGAATTGTTTGTTCACTGCTTAGTCTCACCAACTCCGACCAACTTTTCGCGAATTATATGCGTGGTAATATTTTTGAATCAATGATCGTAGCAGACTTTTTGAAGCAGCAGTTTAATTGCGGCATGAGACCAAGCTGCTACTATTGGCGAGACAAATCTGATTTTGAAATTGATTGCATTGTTGAGCAGGGTGGAGCCATTACCCCCATTGAAATTAAGGTATCAAAAACAGCAGATCTTGAAGCTTTAGATAAACTCCTGCCATGGAATGACCTTACCCAAACTAATCCCTCAAATAATGTTCTTGTTTACGGCGGCGAAAAAGATTGGGAAATCAATAAAGGGCATATTGTTGGATGGACTTCAGCCGGCGCGCTGCTTGAGAATCAAAAAAACTAAAACCCGCGTAGTGGCGATCTCTTGACAAAGACTCTGTCAATTTTTTACCGTGTTCTTCTAGTAGGTCTTTTTTTCAAAGGAGAGGATGCTATGAAGTTGTCGATGTTGGATTACACTGCCTTGATCTTGGTCATCATCGGAGGCATTAACTGGGGTTTGGTCGGAACGGTAAGAATGGATCTTGTTGCTATACTTTTTGGTGACATGACGTACGTTTCACGCATGGTATATACCCTCGTTGGTTTATCAGCACTTTATACGGGACTGATTCTGTTCAGATGTGAAAAATAGTATCACATACGTTTATGAAAACTGGCAGTCGTAAGGACTGCCGCAAGGCCCTCGGTTCTCGAGGGCCTTTTTACTGGCTGAGATATGTATGCGGTGCCTTTCAGTTGTCTTTAACGGGGCTCTGTATGATTTTTTTTGAAGCTATTCCGCCAAAGAGCTTCGCCTCATCATTTTTCACAAAACATTTGCAACGTCACCGTTCCATTGTTCATGATCACCACTAGTGACTTCGTTCTTTACCATGAGAGAAAGGATTGTTGTGAAGAAGCTGCACATAACGTTGATGGCGTCAAAGGTATTTTTGTTCATAGGAGTTATATTTTGCCTCTACGCACCAGCGCTCCGGGCAATGGAACAGCAGAGTAGGGAGGAGCTTGTTCGCGACGAACTTAGGGGGAAAGAGTTCAAGGAAAGACTTTGTGGGATACAGAAATTTGTTGCTCATGCTTATTGTGAAACCCCGCAAGATGAGAGGCGGCCAACGTGGGTGAGGCCAAAAATTTTAGAAGCGTTTCAGCTGGAGAAAGTTAAAGGGAAAAATATATACGAATACATCAAAGAGAAGTATAGCCGTATCCCACATTCGCCACATCCTGAAGGCCCCCTAGTTGCGGAAGAAAAAGAAGCAATGTTCGAAGCTCCATACATAACATTGGTCGATGGCGATCTGGTCGAGCAGGTATTCAAAAAACCAGACGAAGCTGCGATTGTTAACGCGGCGAATAAAGAGTTCAAGGATGAAGGTGGTGGGGTTGATTCGGTTATTCGAAAGGCAATGGGTAAAGAGGCATATCAATTCGAAGCCCAATGCAAACTACTTAAACAGAAAAAAGATCTTGTGCAGCAGCAACTATGGAACGCTGATGTTTATCGTGCTAATCGCGGCGCTCTTAATCCTACCGAAAAAGATATAAAAGACACAGAAGAGGCTAATTATGATGCTGGTGAGGCCGGACTCACTGATGCATTTGGTAATTTGAAAAAGCGTGCTGCGTACATAATAAATGCAGTTGGCCCAGACTTGCGTGTGTTGGATCGGCAAAAAAATCAGTACGTGATTGCCAAAAGAGATTTAATGGGTCAATTCGTAGATAGAATTGCGCTTCAATGTGTTTATCAAGAGTGTCTTAACCGTGCAAATGAAATGAAATGTCAATCTATCGCCTTTTGCTCTATAAGCACCGGAAATTGTGGCTATGATCCTAAGACAGCAGCACCCACAGCAATTAAAGCCGTTATTGATTGGTTGTTGGAACATCCAACCAGCACAATCAAAGAGGTTCGTTTTGTTACCTACAGTCAAGAGCCTGACGAATATTCGCGTTATAGCGAAACATTTGCGAACATAATAAAAGAACATCAGCGGCCAATTTTACAGGCAACTAACAAGTTGCTTATGCCCATACTTCAAAAGAGTACAACAGGCGCACAGCTGCCATCACCAACTGCGCAAAAATTAAAAGTTCCACAGGGGCAAGCTCCACAAATCTTTTGGCTGAGTACTCAACCGCAACCAAGTCAGCCTTTGCCACACCCTGAAGAACCATCGTACGTACGAGGAGCGAAAGCTGAATTTTCAGAACACCCAGAGTTCAGGGAAGCCTTTCTACCGCAACCAGCACCCGCACAACCACAAATGCCATCATTTGCGCCAACAGTGCCACAAAGCAAAACCTATATAACCCTGGTTGATAGCAGCCTGATTGAACAAACGTTTCCAAATAAAAATTCTGCAGCAATAGTTAATGCCGCAAATGGGGCATTACACGGCGGCGGTGGCATTGACGGGAGAATATGGGCTGCGGTTGGTGGTGCTGGCGGTCGCCAATTTAAAGATGAATGCGATGTCCTTAGACGGAAGAAAGCACAAAGTCTACTGGCCACTCGCTATCGTGGTGATATTGATCAAGATGAGTATGTCAATGGTGCCGAATCTGACTACGTTCCTGGCGAAGCTGGCATTACCCATGCTTTTGGTAATTTAGCTAAGAGCGTTGACTATGTTATCCACGCCGTTGGGCCAGATTTGAGGGCTGCTAACTACAAAGAGGGGTATAGACCGCCAACCCCACAAGATGAAGCAGCTTTAAAGAGTTGCTATACAAGCAGCCTTGATCGAGCACAAGAAGCCGGGCTCAAATATATCGCGTTTTGCCCTATCAGTACCAATATTTTTAAATACAACATTGAACGTGCAACACCTAAAGCAGTTGAGGCTGTCATTGAATGGCTTCAACGAAACCCATCAACTACTATTGAGGAAGTTCGGTTTGTTACCTTTTCTGGGATACCGCAGGAGTATGCAACCTACCAATGGGTATTAAAAAACACACACCAGTTGCAAGAACTTACTCCACAGCGAGCCGGTGCCATTATTCTTGCTAACAAACTTGGCAAATGCGCTCCAGTTCCGCAACGGGCACCTCAAGGCCAGCGGCCACTCGTCTTTGAACTGCGTCCATAACAATAATTCAGGGATGCTGCGTAAAAACAGCATCCCATCCCACCGTATGAAATTTTTTAGCAAAAACCTTGTATACTGAAATCTTTTGAAAACATTAAACTTATCCAAAGGGAGTTTTCCAACCATGGAACCGTTTAGTAAAAATCTACTTGGCCTTGTCCTTCTTTGCCTCGGCCTTCTCCTCCTCCTCCCCTACATACCCAAATTTTTTATCTTTTTGCTGGGAGTTTATTTGGTGTACCTTGGCATCAAATTATTAAAACCGTCAGATTATTGAGAGATTTTTGACGGTTGATCCAACAACCATCAATTCAACCATATCCGCTCGTCCCTTTGCTTGGGCAATACTCAATGGTGTCTGGCCTTTCCAATTCTCTTCTCCGCCATCAAATCCAAGTTTTAAAAGCAGCGGTATGATATTTATGCGTCCATGTAGCACCGCTACGTGTAACGCGGTATTGCCACACCAGTCGGTGGCAGAGGTATACGCTCCATATTGAAACAAAAGATCGGCAAGCTCTTCATGCCCTGCCGCAACTGCTGTCAAGAAGGGCGTTCTACACTCAGCGTCTGATTCTTCAATATCAGCATCATCATTCCAAAGAAGATTTTCTACTGCAGCAATGTTCCCTTGAGCGGCAGCATCAAGCAATGGCGTTGCCGTGTTTTCCATTCCATAAGCATGTGTTACGAGCAGTAAAAAGGCTCCACAACTACTCAGAAACATAACGATCTTCATATGTCCCCCCCCTTATTTTTGGCTGCAAATGTGCACAAAAAAAAGAGCCCTCGATGAGCGAGCATCGAAGGCCCTTAATACCAGACAAGCTAAACGCTAGCTTATGCGGACTAGCATTGATGGCAGTTTCTTCCACTTGTCTCTGTTCAGCTTCATGGAGTCTTGCCTTATACGCTTTACCCGCTGTCATATTTCTATGACCAAGCTACGTAATGCCCCCACCGATCGTTATCACGCGGACAATCAATACGGTTTTACCAAGGCATCTAAGCAATCGCAGACACTTTCGTGCACGCTATGCGATTACGAGTAGCCCGTCTGGAAACTTTGTATCGTACATGTCAATTTCTATCTTTATCTTACGCGAATCGTTTCTGAAAAATCAACAATTGGTTTAACTTTTTTTAAAGAAAAAAAGCCAGGTCAACGGAATTGCCATTTTTTGAGTAAAAAATAACTAAATTTTGCCGATTTTGGTTGAAATATGAAACATGAGAATGCCGGCAGCAACCGAGGCATTGAACGAAATATCCGGTGTCTTTTGTGGCAAAGTGATCGCCATCCCCATCTTTTTTATATCTGGGGTAATACCAACGGCCTCATTGCCGATAACAAGGCACAGGGGTAATTGATAATCAACATTGCGGGCATTTTTTCCGTCCAAAACTGCCATATAAAAGTTATAACCGGCCCGCTTGAACTCGCCGATTGCATGTTTTAGTGATGGCGCTTGATAGATATCAAGGTGCTCAGCCAATCCAGCAGATGCTTTAAACGCGGCAGGAGTCAGTGGCGCCGCTTTGGTTTTGCAGAGCACAATGCCATCAACTCCAATGCAGTAAGCTGAACGCAGAATTGCTCCAAGGTTGCGGACGTCTTGCAATGAATCAAGCATGAGAATAAATGGCTTTTTGGTTGGATCAAATATCCTTGCCATGTAATGAAAGGGAGAAACCCAGGCAACAATGTTGTTATGATCAGTTGTGCCTGACATGCGATCGAGAATATCCCGGCTTACGTATTGAATATTGGGGATATGCTTGGGCAAATACGGGGCAATACGATCCCACGCCCTGGGTAGAGGTTTAGTAGTATACAAAGAGAGTAATTTGCGCTTTTTTGCCTTAAGCATCTCAATCAGAGGATGCGCGCCATAAAGAAGTTCACCAGCAACGTCACGAGTAGCCATAATATCCTTCACATAAAACTTATATCCCATCTTACCGTAAAAGCTTGACCAGCCCAACCGGTTTCTTCTACTTTTGCTTCAGGACCAAACATTTTTACCGAGGAAGCCTATGAATTATCATAAATTATGGTTTTTTTGCGTAATTTCACTACTCATAACCGGATTGGCCGCCCCCCAATCGCCAGAAACTCCTGCGGTTAGCGACAAAGAAATCGTTTTTGGCCAATCCATGGCCTTTACCGGAAAATTCAAAATGTATGCACATGCCATTCAACGTGGTATTGAAGCAGGTTTTAAGCAGGTTAACCAAGCTGGTGGCGTTAATGGGAAAACGCTTCGACTTGTAAGCCTTGATGACGCCGGCAATTCTGTGCGCTTTGCCAAGAATATTCAGCAGCTCCAGACAAAATTTAAGATATCAATGTTCTTAGGCCTTATGGATACGAGCAGTGTATTGTCCTTACTCCCTCTCATGAAAGAAGGAAAGGTTGCCGTCTTTTTCCCTTGGGCACAGCACAAAGATCTTCAAGATCCCCAACTCACCACTATCGTCAATGGTCCTGGATTGCTTGAACCTCAGCTCGAAGCATTAGCTCAATCTGAAGCAATTAAAACTAAAAAGGTTGCCATTTTCCATACCGACGATAATTTTTCGACGCGCTGGGCAAATTTTTTAGCCGAACGGCTTAAGGCAAATGGCCAAGCACCACTAGCGATCGAGAGTTTTAACTTCTTCACTATGGATGTTGCAGCTCCAGCAACAGAACTCATAAAAAAAGCCCCCAAAATTATCATCTGCGTCTGTACGGCAACGCCTGTTGTCGAACTTATTAAATATTTTTTTGAACACGGCTCTTTTGGTACACAATTTTTCGGTATTGATTCAACGTTTCCGGTAAAAGATATCCTCTCATACACTGGCGCCGCATTCTATTATGCTTCATCTGTTCCTGATCCAGCAACTTCTGATATTCCACTTGCGGTTGAGTATCGACAGGCAATGAGCTCATTTTTCCCTGATGAACCGCTATCAATTCTTTCATTTACCTATTACCTGTGTGCACGCATTATCATTGATGCGCTCCAAAAAGCATCCGATAGTTCAAAGGAAGCTATCATTCAAAATATCGTAGCTATGAAAAAGACAGAACTTGGTGGATATCCGCTAGATTTTGATCCGAACACTCGTTTCCTTTTCGGTAAAAAAACGTGGATCATTTAGCAAAATAAGAAAGAGTGTGCTATGAAAAGTTTTTTAGGTAATCCCTTTAAATTTATTGCACAATGGCCGCAAAGCCAACATGTACGATCATTTAAGACTACCGTTATTACTATCGCACAAAGTCATCGAATTCGTTTTTGGTCTATCTTTGCAACGTGCGTTATTATTACCGCCACGTTGCTTCTCAAAAATCAACTTGCCGATATTCCAGATAAGCGGCCGGTAGTTCATCAAGTAGGCGCACAAGAAAAAAATAGAGCGACTGCCGTTACTGTTGGGTTGCACGTCAATGGTTTTCCAAGTTTCTCGTTTATCAAAAATGAGTTCATGATTGATGGGGTTTTGTGGTTTAAGTTTCAGCATGGAACAGTCTCGTTGCGCACTATTGAAGGGTTTAGCCTTCAAAACAGCCTGATTCAGGAAAATGGTACGCTTATCTACAAGTCCCCTCCCATAGTCAAGATCATTGGCGAAGAAGTTTTGGTTGCGTATCATATTCAAACAACCTTTAAGACAGACCTTAATTTCAAAAATTTCCCGCTCGAAAATCATCGGCTCAATATTATCGTCCAAAACAAGAACGCAACCCCCTACGAGCTCTACTTTGCATCTGATGAGAAAAAGCTCACCATTGCTGAGGACAATCTTGTTCTTGACTGGGAGCCGGGGGCAACAAAAGTTCAAACCGGTTATATGCAAGCCGAACTTGAAACCAATAATTCTGCAGCTACCATCAGATACCCCGTTGCAGTATTTTCTATCGATTTTGAAGGCATTGGCCTCAAGGATCTTATATCCCTTTATTTCCCTATGTTCCTACTCTTCTTTTTGGCATTCTTCTGCTTACTTATCGAAATTTCTGATATTTCACGACTTGCCTACATTGCTGCAGCCATTCCTATCCTCGTACTTTTTCGACTAGTTATTGATGGGGTTTCTCCTGCCATTGGTTACAGTACGCATGTTGATTTTGTTTTTTATTTGCTTGTTTTCTTATCCCTGCTTCTTCTCTTTTTTCAAACGTACGTCGTATTGGTCTTGCAAAAAGTTAAACTCTTACCTGAACATATGCAGGGACTGGGCAAGGCGAAATTGGCACGGCTTAACGATACGGTTTTTCTTTCCATTCTTATCACTTTGTCGTGTGCTATGATTTTTTCACTTTTCAGATAATTTTACCTACCAAAAAAACAATTTTGCCTCTCGTCCGCTAAGGTTTTATACTTGATGCAAAAACACCAAGATTTGAGAGGCAGGCATGTATTTACTTGAGGGCAATATAGGAGTTGGAAAGTCGACTTTTTTAAAATTGGTCCAGGCAGAATGCCGCGACATTATGGTTATCCAAGAGCCACAGGAAAGTTGGACCTCACAAACCTACGGCCAATCATTGCTTGAAAATTTTTATAAGGACCCACAACGGTGGGCCTATACCATTGAAACACTTGCGCTTGTCACCAGAATTAAACATCACATGTCGACGCAAGCCCTCAAAGTTTCGTTGTGCCTCATGGAGCGGTCGGTCTACTCTGGACATTATTGTTTTGCCCAAAACGGTTATGCAAATGGATTTTTAAGCCCGCTTGAATGGGATGTGTATTCGCGCATGGTTGATGTCTTGGTACACCAGCATTGCAAGCCACCTCATGGATTTATTTATTTGCGTGCAACCCCTGAAATTTGTTTTGATCGCATAAAAAGGCGCCATCGCCAGGGTGAAGATCATATGTCGTTTGAGTATTTGACCCACATAGGCGAGTGGCACGAAAAGTTTTTAATCGAAAAAAAGGGGATTGCTCATAATCTTGTGACTATTCCAGTTCTGGTACTCGATGCCCAATTTGATCTGGCAGCAAACCCAGAACGGTTTAAAGATTACGTTCAAAAGGTTAGAGAATTCATAACACGAACTGAGCAAGATCGCGTTTCGTCTTCAATCAACCGTGACCATGGAACAAGAATGGAAGCAGTGCACAAAGTGTCTTCTTTTTGAAAAGCAACTTGAGCGGACGACGTTTGAGCCGTTTGACATGTGTGCGGGCATCGTTAATAAACGTGTTCCAGCCAACATAACCAACGCCCAAAGCACCGGTAAGAAGAATTCCAGAAAAAATAAGCATTATTTTGTGTTTATTCTTAGTGAGAAAATTCATTAACTTCATAATCTTAGCTCCCCATTTCAATGTTAAGCGTTTTTAATATACTTAAATATTTTCTATTAGTCGACTTTGTTATAAATATGGCGATTTCGTGCGATTAATGTATTTTGATGACTTGTTTTTTTACTATTGTGGCACTTTTTAAATGATAGGCGAGGGGATGAATAACGTAAAAATAGGTTTTTTGGCACTTGCTCTTGGTTGTTGTCTTAATAGAGGCGCACTGTCGCTTGCGGCGGCAGTAGATAAACAAAATATTTCTGGTGACACGGCATTGATGCGCGCAGCTCTGCATAAACAGGTTGGCCTGATAAAGCGTTTGCTCAGAGCACATGCTCATCCAGATATACAAAATGCCTGCGGGCAAACAGCATTAATGCTGACCAGTTTAGGGGTTATCGACCCCCGACGAATAAAAGCTGTGCAATTGCTTCTTAAAGCCAATGCCAATCCGCTGCTTCACGATCATGATGGCCAAACAGCATTGATGCATGCAGCTTGGGGTGGGTACGTCGATACGATGCAACTTCTACTTGAAAAGATGAGAATATACTGTGGAGCCCTCTTGGCCGATGAATGGCTTGATTGCCCGCTCGACGTGATCAACGTTGTTGTGGTACCTTTTTTAGATTTTGTTAACGATCAAGACAATAACGGCAAAACGGCACTGATGCATGCAGCAGAAGGGGGGCATGTAGAAGCGGTTCGGTTTCTTCTTGAACAGGGTGCTGATCCCGCAATCAAAGACAACGCCAATCGTACCGCACGTGATATGGTCAACGTCAGCCAAAGAATGCTGGCTCATACCAAAGAAGCCGTGTTGGCGTTATTGCCCCTAAAGTAGGTTTCGCTAAGCCACGTTTTTCGCCAATTTCCTATAGGGGGGACGCATTTTTAACATTGCCTTGACACTTTTACCATGCAAAATTACTATCGTGATATCAATTTTGTCATGTAAAAGTGATATTCGCGGGGAAAATTATGAAAAAATATATTATCCGAGCCAATGAAACCTCCCTTTTTGAGTCATTTGAACGCCCCTTCATCAGTGCTTTATTAGGGCCGCGGCGCGTGGGGAAGACCACGTTACTTGAGTATTATATGAGCCTTGATTCAGAGAAAAAGTGGGTTCACTTTAACATGGATGTGCTCGGCCAAAGAAACAGAGTTGTCGACGAAGAACTTGAGCTTATGATTGAACAGGCTGCTCTTCAAAAAATTGGAGGACCTCATAAGCTATGGGTTTTTATTGATGAAGCACAGAAGTGTCCGCAGCTCTTCGACCAAATAAAGCTCATATATGATGCCCATAAGGGGGACGACAGTATTAAATTTTTGCTTACCGGATCAGCCCATCTCAATTTACATAAGCTCACCGCAGAGTCGTTAGCTGGTAGGGTGGAGCTTTTAAATTTGCGAGAGTTTAATCTCAGAGAAACAACCTGTTTATTACATCAGGATATCTCGTTACCCTCGCACAATGTTTTCGATGTAATTTTTAACGAGAAGGCTATAGATATATTGAAAGAAATGAGTGAGCAGTTGCGTCCTTTTCAAAGCATTTTTCAAGAATCTTTGCAAGAACATCTCATGTGGGGTGGACTTCCAGAAGTCGTAGAAGCATCATCGGAATCATCACGTTTAAAATACCTTGGTGATTATCTGCAAACTTATTTGGAGAAGGACATTCGAGCCATTGATTCAATTGGTGATTTGCACATGTATCAGAACCTGATGAAAATTTGTGCCGAAGTTACCGGATCAGTTCGAGATGATAAAAAAATTATAGATGCGTTGCACTGCTCGCGAATGACACTTTCAAAATATCGTGATTATCTATTAGCTACGCTGCAATATATTGAGTTATTCCCTTATGTCCAAAGCTCTATTAAGCGATTGGTTAAGTCTCCCAAGGGGTATTTAATCAATAATGGCTTAATTAGCTACCTGACTGGTATCCATGACCTTGCTCTTTTAAAAAGTACCTGTTTGATCGGTCATAGGTTTGAAAATTGGTTTCTTAATGAAATTCAAACATGGCTCGACACACAATCAGAAAATCGTCACATCTATTTTTGGCGCACCGCCGGTGGGGCGGAAGTTGATTTTATTGTTTCACTGGGACGGCGAGTTGTTCCGTTCGAAGTTACCTATGCCTCCCAAATTGAACCTAAAAAATTCAATAACCTTAAGGGCTTCATGGCAGATTGTCCAGAAGTATCAATTGGCGTTTTGTGTTATACCGGGCCGCTCTCCTTCGATCAGGAAAATCGTATTCTTTTCTTGCCTGCATGGATGATTTAGGGCCAATGTGACTGAATTTGGCATAATTCAGCCATTATGGTTGTTGATATTCATTTAAAACTCATATAATTGCAAAATGGCATCGCTAATGCCATAATGAGTCTCAAAGTGGCATCGCTGTTGCCACTTTGCATTAAAGCAAAGAGGGTTACATGAATTTTATTAAACGTTTTTTTAACAAACCAACGCAGAGCTTCTTTCTTTTTGGACCTCGGGGAACGGGGAAATCTACCCTTGTAAAAACATATTACGCAGATTCGTTATGGATTGATTTACTTGCTCCCGAAACACTGAGAAGTTTTAGTGCTCGCCCAGAACGATTATTTGAAGCGGTACAAGGGAATCCGGACAAAAAAATTGTTGTAATTGATGAGGTTCAGAAAATACCAACGCTTCTGAGTGTAGTACACGCGCTCATGGAAAAAGATAAAAGCATACAATTTATACTTACCGGTTCAAGCTCTCGTAAACTTAAGCACGCTGGAGCAGATCTGCTTGCTGGGCGTGCATTACAAAAACAACTCCACCCCTTTATGGCTGCAGAACTGGGTGATGACTTTTTATTAGAAAAGGCCTTGCACATCGGCTTGTTGCCCGTTCTTATGGGTGCCAAAAATCCTTCCGAAGCTCTTCAGGCATACGTTGGGCTTTATCTGAAAGAAGAAATTCAGGAAGAGGGGCTTGTGAGGAATTTGGAAAACTTTTCTCGTTTTTTGGAAATTATAAGCTTTTCTCATGCCTCGCTGCTTAACATTACCAACATTGCCAGGGATTGTGAGGTCAAGCGAAAAACGGTAGAGAATTACATCGAAATTTTGGAAGAATTGCTCTTGGCATTTAAACTTCCAATTTTTACTAAGCGCGCAACGCGCGATTTGAGTACCCATCCAAAAATTTATTTGTTTGATGCGGGTGTTTTCCGAGCTTTACGGCCCAAAGGTATGTTAGACCGTGTCGAAGAAATTGAAGGATTGGCGCTTGAAGGGCTTGTCGTTCAACATCTCAAAGCATGGAATGACTATGGGGCAGAAAAGCATGATCTTGCCTTTTGGCGAACGCGATCGGGCCTGGAAGTTGATATTGTTGTCTATGGTCCGCTTGGTTTTTGGGCGATTGAAGTCAAAAACGCAACAAAGATCAATTTATTCGATACCAAGCCCCTAGAAGCTTTTTTAGTTGATTATCCTGAGGCAAAGGGAATAATTCTTTACCGCGGTAGAGAACGGCTTTTACAAAAAAATATTCTTTGTCTTCCCTGCGATGAATTTCTTAAGGGATTACAACCAAATACTCCCTTGTGGCAAGATTAGGACGAGACGTGTATCTCCCTCTTTCTCTTCTTAGCGTGCAGGGTGTCTGAAGGTTAATTCATAACAGATAACATCACCACGGCAGATCGGGCAGGTAAATAAAATAGGTTGTAGTTCTTCGAACTGTTGAGCATACTGCCGTGCAAACCAGCGGTTGATGCATGCAGTGTGAAAATAGTGTCCACATTGTTCAAGAAGTGTGAAATCGCAGCAATTTTTATTCTTGCAGATTGGGCAGATGATTCCTTGCGGGTTGAGTGCTGCAAGAAGAGTATCTTTTTGGTCCTGTGTAAAATCATCAGATATACCAAGAATCTGGTTGCCAACGGTCCAGCCATCATCACTTCTTAATGCTTGTTCAGCCCCGGCAGCAATAAGCATTCGTACGATTGCAAGCGTTACCTCAAATGGTGGTCGTTTCGAAGGCAGTTCTCCTCGATGGATAGCAAACATTAAAGCAGTCCAGCCATCATCATCTTTAAGATTGGGATTAGCCTTAGCGGCAATGAGAAGTTCTACTACCTCGGGACATTGAGAAAGAGTAGCGCTCATGAGCGCTGTGGTATGGAGGTTGGCATGAGCAGCAATGAGAAGTTTTACTACGTTGGTATTTCCCTTTTCGGCAGCTTCTGACAAAACCGGCTGGCTGCCGAGGGCTTTAGTATTGGGATCGGCCTTAAGGCTGAGAAGAATCTCTACCCTGTCATCATCACCTTCCACCGCATATCTGTACAGAGCGGTGCGACCATTTTCGTCTCGAACATCAGGATTTCCGCCCAAATGCAGAAGCAAAGGAACCATCGCACGATATTTACAATCAACAACGCGCTTGAAAAGTTTGTTATATCGACGGAGATCCCGATCAGAATCTCGGTCTTCTGCGCCATCATCAGATGATTGCATGGCATAGAGTGAAGCGGTGTTGACTGCTATCCCGCTGCACAATGTGAGCGAGAGAAAAAGTAGTTGCGTAAGTTTCTTCATACAGAATTCTCCAGTTAAAATTAACGCCATGTAAAAATTAACAGACAAGTTGGATATCATAATAAGAAATAAAGAAAAAATTAAAATAAGACGCGTTATCTTAATTGTGTGAAATGTTCAAAATCATGGTTAGTTTTGCTAAGGAGCCTGATATGGAGCGGTTATATAGGTCAAGAACTGATAGAAAAATAGGAGGGGTTTGCGGTGGGTTGGCGACATATTTTAATATTGATCCGGTTATTATCAGGTTACTCTTTATGCTGTTTGTGTTTTTGGGCGGTTCAGGAGTAATAGTGTATGTTATTGCCTGGTTTGTTATTCCTTTAGAGCCATGGTTTAGGCAACTATAGAGCACCTTCTCTAAATCTTTTGCAAAAGCGCTGTCACCTTTGCTACGGTCTTTTGATGTCGTACAAAAATTATTGAAATTGTGACAGGAGAAAGGAAGTGTATGCCACGTTTCTTATCAGGAACACCACGGTTTCGCTTTTTAGGTCTACTGATAGTAGGTAATGCTTTTTCTGTTTGCGCTTCCGATATCCACAGAGAAATCACACGGTTGGATATGCTTTCTGACATCCAAGAACTGATCGATGAGCAAGATGCGGCGACGCGTCATCCATCGAGTATTCAAGCTCATGAGTTTTGGACCTATGCCAAAGCGCATCTCAAAAATCCAGGAACATTTTCAATTAAAACAATTCGTTTTTTGGAACAGGAAGGCGAAAACGTTCGTCTACAATTTTTAGAGCAGGAGGCTGAGAATGTTCGGCTACAACGCACTATCCAAGAAACCAGAATCATCTATCAGTACAGCAAGAATGATTGGTCAAAAATGCAGGCTGACGTTGCATATCGGCGTGCAACATTTGTAATTGCTTCAACAGGTAATTGTCTAGAAGGCGCTATGAATCATGGCGGCCTGAAGTATGGCATGCAAGACTTATGTAGCTCGCACGCAGTTCAAGGTGAGTCTGCTGTGATGTCAACGCCTTGGTCGGGTAACCAACGGTTGACTGATACGTACTATAATCTTCTGAACCACAAAACCATACTATTTGATGGATTCTTCAAGACAAATAATTATAAAGATCTGAAGGTCGGCATTCACTTTGACGTTCCCGTTTTAGGCTATTTGACGCAACCCCTCTATCACAATCCTTCATTTGCCACGGTTCCGCTCAAGCTTACTAATGAGCCATCCGCTCAGCTTATTCATCAAATTTTTGTTGCGGCGGTTAATCTTAATGACACCGACATGCTCGATGTAATGCCTGATGCACGCGCTGATCTGAGCTATATGGTTCGTGGCGCGATATTGGCGCTTCGGTACGGAAAGACACTGAGCTTAAAAGCTCCACCATCCAGCGTCATCGTGATACCCTTTCTTGGTGCCGGAGCATTTGGAAATAAATGGAAATGGACGATTGACGCAATCGCAGATTGTATCGAGTGGATTAAAGACCTTAACTTGACCGTGATCATTAATGATTTTGCAGATACCTTAGATGCTGAAAAATATAAATATCTCAAAACGAGGCCTGAGTTTGATGGGATCACCATAACGTCGCGTGGGGGGTAGCGATGACAGAAAAAGATAAAAATTTCATGCTGATTGCGATAGAGCTTTCGATTCAAAGCGCTCAGGGCAATGGTGGCCCCTTCGGTGCCGTGATCGTAAAAGACGAAAAAATTATAGCAAAAGCATCAAATAGCGTGACACGTGATAACGATCCAACGGCCCATGCAGAGGTGAATGCAATAAGAGCTGCTGGTGCGGTATTAAAAAATTTTGATTTGTCAGGTTGCGTAATCTACGCCTCCTGCGAACCGTGCCCCATGTGCCTTGGGGCTATCTATTGTGCGCGCATAGGCAAGATTTTTTATGCCAATAGCAGAGCTGATGCAAACGATATAGGTTTTCAAGATGCTCTTATTTATGATGATTTGAAAAAAACACTATCCAAAAGATCTCTTCCCATCATCCGCATTATGCACAGTGAGGCGCTCAAAGCATTTGAAGCGTGGAAGCGGAATCCACATAAAATTGAATATTAATTTTGTCAAAAAATGAAATGTTGAGGAGCGAGCAATGATTGTGAAGAAATATCTGCTGATAGTCCTTACTTTGATTTTGTCATGTACATCGCTTGTGTGTGTTGAAAATTCGCTTGTGGATTTTTCAACACGGTTTCTTAAAGGCCTGCCCGAATTTATTGGGTATGATATTAGAAGGGGTATGACGAATGAGATGAAAGTCTTCTATGCGTCACACCACGAGTGGAGTAAAAGCCCCTTTACCTTAAAAAGTAACGAGCTGGGCGCCGCATTTGATACTTTTATACGCGGTTGCCGTGATGATGCCAACTTTAATAATGCATCCACGTGGGTTAATAAAGTTAGACCACCAGTCTCTCTTTTTAATACGTTCAGAACTCAACCCGAGATTGCGTACCCTTATATTCAAAAGGTTGTAGTCCCCGAAGATTCGACAATCCTTTTTATGGGTGACACGCATGCAAGCCCCCATTCTCTTTTAAGGGCCTTGTGGCGCTGGCGCTTGCTTGGGTATATGGGTAATGATTTTAAATTAAAAGAGAAGTGTTTTTTTGTGATTCTTGGCGATTATGTTGATTATGGCAATGGTGGCGCTGAGATGTGGTACTTGTTGGCTATTTTAAAGCGGCATAACTGGAATCAAGTTTTTATGCTTCGTGGAAATCATGAATTATGGTCACTGGATGATTTGTTGAGCGAGGCAACATTTTTTAATGAATTGGCGTATAAATTTGGGGTTGCAGCGGCAGCTGGCTTAATAAACAAACTTATGTGTGCGTACAATCTTTTGCCCTCTGCATTACTGATTGGTACGAACGGAAATTATATTTTGTGTCAGCATGGCGGAGCTGATGCGACCTACAGCGCAGTAAATTTGCTCCAAGAGGGTAATTTTTACGATTATCTCAGTGCGGTGCATAATTTTGCCTATGATGGTACGGCGCATGGTGGTTTGACTAATAATAGATTTATAGGCAGATATTACAGCGATGATCCATATACGATGCCGATTGAAACAGATATTGCTGCGCTATCGACGAACTATTCATCGGGGAATAATAGAACTCGTGTTATAGTTCGAGGCCATCAGCACGTTAATATACCTGAATGTTTTTGCTTTATCAGAAAGGGTTATCCAGTTGGGACAGACCCTAATACTACTATATTGCCCGGCTGGCAAGCCGAAGATAATGTAAGTCTTGCTGATCAAAACGATATTACAAAAGGTTCTTTTAGCCTTGCTAATCCTGATTGTTATCCGATTTATACACTTTTTTCAGCGCCCGCCAATTTTACCCGTTATGACTGCTTTGCACGAATAAAAACTGCTGCTGAATTTTCCCAATGGAGATTTAAATTGTATCAACGAGATCTGGATATCGATCAAAAGTATTATAGAAATTTTGCGCGATTTGAGCTTTATAATACCGGCGATATTAGAACGGTGTATTCAGAATATCACCAGCCGTTCAATCGGCCATTGTCAAATGAGTTGTTGGAACTGGCGGTTGCCTAACACGTTCCTCGTCTCGTTCGCTAACCGGTTGCGGCATGCCTTTTTTTCGGGAATAATGCTACTCGTTGTAAACGGCAGTCTTTGCTGGTTTTTTTTCTAACAGAAATTTTTCAAACATATGTCAAAACCATACAAGGTGATCATGATGAAGACGAAAAAACTTTTGGCATTTATTTTTTCCTGTTGTATCTGCAGTGTATATGCCAGTGACTATGTAATGAGAACCAATGATGGGGTAGAGCATTCTCTTGATGATTTTTTTAGTGAAAATAATAAGCCCTATTTTGAACAACTTGTTCAAAAACACGATGTTAGCGGTTATCGCGATCTTGTTTTGGAAACCCAACGTGGCGCACGTGTTCGGGCCCGGCTCTATGAACGTGGGCACCAGACGCTTATTGTTTTGAGCCTTGGCAAAGGAGCTGACTTAACAGAATGCGAGCATTACGCAGAATATCTCATTGGTGATTATGATGTTTTAATATTTGAATATGCATGGGCGCCTCTTAATCAGTGGAATCTTGTTCGGCATACCGTTAATGGTTATTTTATGCACAATCATGAAGAAGTAATTGCGGCAAGTCGTCTAGCACGTGCGTTGCAACAACGTAATGGCTATCGACAAATTGTTGGCATGGGTGAATGTTATAGCGCTTTTACGTGTTCTAAAGCGCAAGCGCTACGTGAACTTGATGGCGAAAAACTTTTCGATAAATTAATCCTGGATAGTTGCCTTGTATCACTTGGAGATTACGTTCGCTCATTCATCGTAGATCCAGTTCTTATGTATGATTCACTCAAGGGAGGATTCCCCAATTTTTTAAAACCATGTACAAAATTACTTTGCGCAGCGTTCAACAGGCCTATCAATTGTCTGTATCGCGATGCACAAGGGCCTATTGAGGTGACGCGATATCTCCCTCATATCACCGTACCGATTCTTTTTATTCGTGGCGCGAATGATCCCTCTATTAGCTGGGAGAATTTTGAAAATGCATGGAATTCTGCAAGAGCTCCCAAGGCAGCGTTCATTACTCCGTTTCAGCATGCGAATAATTTTCAATATGCAGGACGGCCGTTTTATCTCTCGGTGGTACAACACTTTATTGATGACAATCTTTTGTAAAAATCGGATAAAAACTTAAAGGGCCGGGAGAAGAACTCTCGGCCCTTTAATAAAATCAATTGGCTTTATAGTATGGCACACGAAGGGCATGTTCGACGGCGTATTGCCTTGAGTAGGATTAATTTAGCGGGCAAGCTAGCAATATTGACCATCGAAAACACCACAAAGGAATCTATACGATTAAACACGGATGGTGTATCTGCAAAGAGATTAAGCAGGCTGTTATTGCCAATTTGGTGTTACGCTTCAGTTCGCGTTTTATCGTCGATACAGATCGATCTAATTGCTTGACTATTGCCTTCACATCCATACCATTTTTCATCATCACGTACAATTCTTTTTTTCCCTCCAAGCTCAATTGCTTGTATTCTTTCATCGCAAAGCCTTTCGTTTAAGTGCCCCTGGATTATACCAGGGTAGGCGTTGCACTTCATTCTAGGACTATTCGATGTGAGAGTGATTCAAACCACCAAGAAAAATATTCTTTAGTCCGATTTATCTGCAATCCCATGTTGTGCTGGATCAAACTTTGGATAAATTTCTGGATGATAGTTTTCCAGGGAGCACTGACTCTGTAGCCAAATATCTTTGACGAATGTATCAAAAGCTTCGCTTCCCCAGAGTGATGAATAAAAATATTTAAACGAAAGCTGTCGTGCGGCATTCTTATCGCCGATGAGGGCAAGATAAAGGAACGAAGCAAGCCCCGTTCGATGGATGCCGTGCGCGCAGTGTACAAGGATGGGGAAGTTGTTTGGATTCTTATAAATCGCCAACAATGTTTCAAGTGTCTCTTTGGGTGGTAATACTTCGGTATTCATAGGAATGTTGACTAAGGTAACATGACAAGCTTGTGCGACGGCTTGCTCGTCCAACCACCATTGAGGAGTTTTCCCGTGAGGCATGGTACGTAAATTGATGATAGTTTTGATGCCGAACTTTTGGATACATTCTTCAAGTTTTTGTTGGGGAAGTTGTGCCGAGCGATAAAATTTGCCCTCGTCGACTTCACGAATGCGGTAATAAAGAAGGTCAGAAACATCCATGGGAAGATTGGTTATTTTTTGACACCATGATGTTTTAGCCTGTGGTTTTTGTTTATCACAGGGGGTAATTGTTCTGCCATCTGAAAGTAGGTTGAACATAACAATACTCAACATTAAAATTTTTTTCATAATATCCCTCCGCAAAATAAGCTTGATTATGTAAAGATCATTCTAATTGAAATTAAGTTTATAAGATGGGTGATAAGAGGCAAATTAGGCTTAGAAAGCGTTGGTTTTTTAGCTTATTTGAGATAAAAACATTAGGTTTCGTTGACTTCTTATGACAACAAGGTCATTCCCTCGAAGGAGGGAATCCAGAAAAACATACGTTTTTGCTATCAAACTTTTATTATCGCAAGCTAAAATGAAAGCGCTGGATCCCCGCTCGGAGGCGGGGATGACGTAAAAAGTCAACAGAACCTAGGTAAATCTAAAAAGTTTAAGGGCCGGGAGAATAACTCTCGGCCCTTAAATAAAAAAATCAATTGGCTTTATAGTATGGCACACGAAGGGCATGTTCGCCGCATTTGCGCCCTGCATATAAACCACTGCGCGGCAAAATTGCAGTTTCGATAGGCGAGTCTATAAGCGAGTCCAGCGGCCTTTTGTGCTGTATCAGAATCGATACGATTAAACAGCGATGGCGTATCGGTAAACAGAAGAAGTATGGAGTTATTACCACACGCTACTGCCTTAAGCATGGCAAGTCCCAAGCATGATGCATTCAATTTTTCTCCGTGCAGATTAAGAAGAATACGCGTAAAGATATAATACTCATGTTCTACTCCAAGAATGAGGGGGATTCCTAAGTCTACATTTGCAAATTTAGCGCGGTGATTAGCGATCATTCTACATGCCTCATCTTCATCGCCCTGAGTCAGCACCATAATTAACTCAGATTGAATATCGCTTGATGCTGATTCTTGAGGCTGCATTGCCTGGAGTATGTTCGTTGTGCTTAGCATGGTTATGGTTGAAAATGTCGCTATCCACAATAATTTAATGTTCATGTGCGTTTTCCCTATTATGCTTGTGCGCTTTGTCCAATATGTTGCGTATTTTGTTTATATAGATTCTGCAAAAACTTTGCCCCTTTTCGTAACGTGCATTCTCGTGTTGCAAAATTTATGGCATAAAGTCCAAACTTTTGGGCATAACCTTCATCCCATTCAAAATCGTCCATGAGTGTCCAATAAAAGTATCCACGGACATCGCAGCCCTCTTTAATCGCTTGCGTTATAGCGTATAAATAGCGTCGTATAAAAAGTTCTCGACGATCATCACGAGCATCAGAAATGCCGTTTTCAGTTACATAAATAGGAACTTTATATTCAGACATTATTTTGATCGCTTGATACAAGCCTTCTGCATAAATTGGATACCCATAGTCGGTCATAATTTCACCGGGCAAACAATCGGCATCTGCCTTACCAAGTCCAATATGAACAAGAACGCGGCTGTAATAGTTGAGTCCAATAAAGTCAAAACTCTTTGGCGCAAGCTCATTGGTGTAATCAACCGAGGCAACAACTGGTGATGCGATATGAAACGAGAATTCTCCAGTTTTGATAAATTCAAGAATTGCATCATTGAAAATATGATTAAGGTAATATGCAACTGTGCGCTCAATTGGATTCCATGATGAATATGCTTCAAAACGTAAATAGTTATGATTAAAACCTATTTGCGCTTGATCGCCACCAGGCATTCGTTTAAGTGTGTGATAGGCGCATACATGAGCAATCAAAAGATTGCGCAGTACGGTGCCGGCAAGCTGAAGATTTTTTTTGGCAGGAGGCCACACGGCACGAACGTAACCTTGAACAACATAAGGACCCGGCTCAATAATAGTGATCCAGAGTTTTACTTGAGAATTGAATTCAGAAAAAATGAGCTTGCAAAAACGAATCCACAGCGCAATATTTTCAGTTTTTTCAAAAGCACCCTTATCCTCAAACCATTGTGGATGGACAAAATGATGCAGTGCAACCACAGGCGTAATACCATTCTGTAACAACGTATCAATCATATCGTGATAATGCTGTAAAGCCTGTCTGTCATATTTACCTTCTTTAGGCTCAATAACACTCCAGTCGATGCTGAAATAAAATGAGTTAGCGCCTAAATCCTTGATGAGCTGAATATCTTCTTTATAACGCACCCAATGATCACAAGCGCGCTCTGATTGTTGAAAATCTTTAATTGTTGGCTGACCATCTGGTCTGATTAAACGCTCTTCCCATGTCACCCAATTGTTTTTGGGGCAATATCCAGCTGCACGTGCATTTTCATCACCGGTGCCAGAATTCTGATGTTCTTCAAGCGTGGTGCCATAGAGAAATCCAGCTGGAAACTGAGGGTTATCGGTGTTTATGGTCGACCAATCCCACGTCAACCGTGTCCACTCATAGGCAGAGGTACCCGTTGTTGCCATGATCAGTGGCAGTATATATTTTAGCTTATTGTTCATTATGCAACTCCTCTATCGTTGTAACTTTATTATGAAAACTTTTTGAATCTTATATCATTCTTGTGTGATTGATAAGATGATTTTCTATACAAACCTATTCTGTTTATCTTTCTTCAATAACTCAGAGATAGTTAAAAAGCGGTAGCCTTGTGCTTTGAGCTTGGTGATAATGATGCCACTTGCAGCAACAACATCCTTTTCATTTCCGCAACCATCATGAAGCAAAATAATTGATCCTGGCTTAACGCCGTCCATTACATTCTCAACTATTTTATTTACGCCGGGGCAATCCCAATCCCAGCCAACGGCATCAAAAAGAATGTTGATGCGTTTCATTTTAGAGAGCTCCCAGGAATCGAAAATAAATTTCATGCCTTTTGGGCTTCTGAAAAAAATTTCTTTCTCATAGTCGCAATCATGTATTATTTTGTCTGTTTTTTCTATCTGCTCGCGCACGAAAGATGGTGATCTCCAAACCAAAACTGGATGCGAATACGTATGATTCCCGAGTTCATGACCTGCAGTATAGATTTTTTTAACCAGATCAATATTTTTTTCAGCGCGCTCACCAATGAGAAAGAAAGTTGCATATACCTGGTGTTTGAGCAAAACGTCGAGAACCCCTTGCGTTGTTGGTGGTCGAGGTCCATCGTCATACGTTAAAGCGACAACTTTTTCATCAGTATCAACACAGCGCACTGCGGTGCCAAAAAATTGAGGTGTATTGGGAATAATGGCAAGAAAAAATCCAGTTCCAGCTAACAATAAGGCAAATAGTGCGCCAAGCATACATCTCACCCCGCATAATTTTTTAGAAATTACCATATAAGAAACTGCTACTTACTCCAAAAACGCTGCTCATTTTTCAACTCTTTGTTTTTCAGCGCGGTAAATAAATCAATGTTAAGAACATTACAGAGATCGAGAAGATAGATAAAAACATCAGCAACTTCTTCTTCTACCGAGGTATAGCTTGCTGCTTTCTGTTGATCAATTTTGAGTCCAACAAGTTTACGCAGAGCTTTTGCAAGTTCTCCAACTTCTTCCACCATTAATAACATGAGATCTTGGGCGCTTTCGTTGCCAAATCCTCTTTGTTTTATTACCGCATGAATATATGCCTGCAATTCATCTAAAGAAATGGAAGGTGAAAGATTCGAAGCCGATACAGGCGCTTGGTGGTTTTTCACCGCAGGGTTTGTTATATGAGTATTGTTTCCCATCAGGATCTCTTCTTTGGTTTTGGGTGTGATGAAGAACACGATGTGTAACAACTTTTTTCTAACCAACACACAATTGTACGATTTTATTTGAAAACAGCCAGCAGGTGTAGGGATAATTAATAAGTTTTGCTATCGCCAAGCATGACGGCGAACTACGACGGACAGGCTTGGCATAGAGTTCGCGGACAATTCAAAGCGGCGTACTCAATTTTTGGTATTCATCTGGCGAGAGGCGTTCACGTTAGGTGATGTATGTATAAAAAAAGCCCCCGACGTGAATCGGAGACTTTCTGATAACGTAAATAAAGTTGTTTATTTCTTCATCAGCTGCTTAGCTTTTTCTTTCGCTTTAGAATATCCTTGCTCAGCAGCTTTTTTAACCCAATCGTATGCTTTTTCAAGATTCTTCTCTACGCCGCATCCTTTTTCATAGCAAACGCTCAAGCCATATTGTGCATCGGCAAGCCCCTGATTGGCTGCTTTTTGACACCATTCGTATGCTTTTTCGAGGTTCTTCTCTACGCCGCATCCTTTTTCATAGCAAACACTCAGGCTATATTGTGCTTTGGCAAGTCCTTGCGCAGCAGCCTTTTGATAGTATTCAAATGCTTTTTTGAGATTCTGCTTCATACCATATCCATTTTCATAACGAACCCCCAGAGAATGTTGTGCCTTGGCATCCCCATGGTTTGCCGCATCTTCAAGCTGTTCAATTGTTGCGTTGTCGTTCTGATCAGCCTCCTCATTACAGAAACAATATGGATTGAAGAATGATAAAGATAAGCTTAGGGACAACAAAATTTTATAGTTGCAGGACATTATTTTTTCCTTCGAAAATACTGAGAATTAACAAGTGTTACTTTATTAGAAATGACAGCGTGGGACAATCGACTTTGTCTTACATTAGTTCCTTTTCGCCTGTCCGCCGACCCGCCAACACCGCAACATTAATGAAACAGAAGCACAGATAGGACCTTCATCATATAGATATATAATGGAAGCCGCAATCAACGCTTTCGCCCGTCTACGTCTGCATGGCTACGACGGACAAGCCTACTGGCAAGTAGGCGGGGTACAGGCTCTACGTATTCTGTGCATTGGCACTTGTGGCTAGAAGAAGTTTGTTGAATTTTGAGCTTGCTTACATTGAAAGTTATACTACCATGCTCAATCAAACAAAATGCCATTATAGAGAACGGAGAATTATGCATTGCCATGTTTCCATCAAAGCTATGACCATTATTTTAATTTTTTGTATAACCACAAGTTATGCATCCAATTGTGTGCCATCAATAAAGCAAGACGATAACGATGCTTTAGTTATCAAACAAATTGAAGCCCTTGACAGGTATGAAGAACAAATGACTAAAGCATCAAACAAGAAGCTTTTACAAAAATGCAAAGAACTTTTTGTTGATGTTGCACAGATAGGAATTCTGGAATTTTTCATTTTTTCACTTGCTGTTATAGCCCATGAGGTGGGGCATTTAATTGCAGCACAATCTTTACTTGAGGTGCGTCCCAATGAACCGATTACAGTTGACATAGGAACCTATACGCCACAAGAAACGCCACTTCTTTTTTCGTGGGGAAATATTCGTTTTTATAGAGATTTGCCATGGACAAAAGGACAAACATCTCTTTCCCCATTGGCAAAGAAAGGAAGCGAGGCATTTGAAAAATATCGAAATTTCTACACAGGGATCATAATTGTTGCTGGAGGGCTTTCTGGTGCAGCGTTTTTGTATATGCTGCTTGTGGTAATCACCGCCTATTGTGCCTATGCTGATGGTAAAGGCTTATCTGAGGTAGCCTTGAAAAGTTTTATTAATGCGGCTAGCCCATTCTCTTATATTGTGAATACGAAGGCTTTGTCAGATACACAAAAACGATTTTTGCTTAATGCGGTGCTCGTCATAGGTTTATATCTTATTTATAACATCTTTTATGGGTGTACCCCCTATCGCGCTGGTGATGGCGTAAGGATATGGAAGAAGAATCTCGGCGTTACAGGATCAACGCTAGAAATGGTGCATTGCTTATCAGCATTGGGAGCATGGGGTTGCTGGGCGTTGCTGGTAAAAAACTACTGTGATGCGCGTAAAAAGTTTTCATCTTCAGATTCACAAATGCCTCTTTTAGTTGCGCTGATTTCTTTGCTTTCTCTGCGTACTCGACTTGTTCCAAAATTGGCTTAAGCTTGCCGACAATTCAAAGCGGTGTACTCAATTTTGCTATTCTCAATACGTACAACTTCAACAAACCCGAGATAATTCAATAATTGACACAAGTTTGAAAAAACATCATTAATCTCTGTGCAACATGATAATGAAATTTTTAAAGCCTATTGTATTCCGTAGCCATGGCCAATTCTACGAATATGGGCTTAGATTTGTAGAGTGGCTTTTCCCAAATGCAGGAGATATGACGCCGAAGCAAGGCGTGATTATGATAATAGTAATTATCGTAATCTCAATCCTCCTCATCTGCTATTCCCGTCGTCGATATAAGAAGATGTCGAAATGGGAGAAGCGGGAGATTCGTGAGCTGGCAGAACTCAATAGGGATAGTCTCGTAGTTCCATTTTGGATAGCCAAGGAATTGTTGGTATTTCTATTTTGGATCATCAAGAAAATTATCATGTTCATTGTTAAGAAGCTGTGTCGTAAGAAGCGATAATTCTAATTACTTGTCTCCGAGTAGCCACTCTAAAATTCTCAGAATAACTGCAGTTGAAGCCATGAGCAGCAGCATGATACAAGATTTATCAACGGAAAAATAAGAAGCCGGTATGTAGCCGATAATTGCACCGATCAGAATAACGATTAAGTCTTTTGTCGAAAAAATATTTTTGATATGCATTGGTGGCTTTCTGTAAATTAGGCGATCTGTCGTGGTGTTTCTAAGGATGTTTCGAGTTGCTTTTTAACTTTTAAACAATACTTGATACCATGTAAATCGTCGTAAATTGTTAGCGCTTTGAGCTTAGAGGGCTTTTATATGAAATTGGGATACACCATTATATATGTAAGTGATGTACAAAAAACAATAGCTTTCTATGAAAATGCTTTTGGTCTTGCCATAAAGTTTCTTCATGAAAGTATGGCATATGGTGAAATGGAAACTGGTACAACAACTCTTGCGTTTGTGGCAGAAGATTTATCAAAGCAGAATGGTATTTCCTTTACCCCTAATCTGCTAAAAAACACCCCTCCTGGAATTGAAATTGCTTTTGTAATAGATAATGTAACCGCAGCATACAACAAGGCCGTACATGCCGGTGCCCAATCAATTAAAGAACCTATGCAAAAACCATGGGGACAGATAGTTGCCTACGTTCGCGACATAAATGGTATCTTGATTGAGTTATGCAGCCCATTGCAATAAGTTGATTTATAAGTAATTTCTTTAAGCCAGAGCGGCTCCCCTTAGTAGACGCTTTTAGAGCTTTCGGCTGGAAGCGCATGCAGCAAGCGGTGGCTTTGTTTGTAAATAACGGAGTTCACGGCATGAGTAAGGCAACTCTTTAAGGGTCTTATTTGTCTCAAACCATCCTACAAGACAAATAATCTGGGTTGTTTGGCGGCAATAAGGCCAATGGATCAAAATAATGGCGTCTACCCATTTGTCAAACATAGATTAAATCGTTAAAATCAATATACAGATATAAGAATGAAACAGTCTACAACGCTACCCCTTGCTTACTGATCGTTAGGTAATATGTCAAATTATAGTGACCAAAAACACTCATCCGATAAAAGAAATTTTTCTAGATCACCTGCAACAAGAACAGGCTCATCCAATTTCCGTGCACGTTCAGGTTCACGTCCTATGGATTTTCGCGCATCAGCGAGAAGAATTAAAACATTTAATCCTTCTGATTTTATAAAAAAGGTTGGAGAACAAGCCCCCTCTCCCGCATACATTCCCAAGCATTCATTTTCAGATTTTTTAGTTGAAGAACAAATTAAAAAAAACATTAGTAAGCGTGGATACACAACGCCTACACCCATCCAAGATCAGGTGATTCCTCTTTTGCTCGAAGGCAAGGATGTTGTAGGGGCGGCAAATACAGGAACAGGCAAAACGGCAGCATTCTTGATCCCTCTGATCAATAATCTTTTAACAAAAAAGACCAAACGGGTATTAATTATTGCCCCTACTCGCGAATTGGCTGCTCAAATTCGCGGTGAACTTAAATTTTTTCAAGAAGGAACGGGTTTTGGCTCAGCATTATGCATTGGTGGATTAAATATTAACTTTCAAATCGACCAACTTAAAAGGAATCCAGAATTTGTAATAGGTACACCAGGTAGATTAAAAGATTTAGAACTCAACTGCAGGGCGTTAAATTTTTCTCAATTTACTTCTATCGTTCTTGATGAGGTAGATACAATGCTTGATATGGGATTTATTAATGATATGAAGTATATTATTAATAAATTACCCCAAAATCGTCATTCATTATTCTTCTCAGCAACCGTTTCTCCAGCAATTAAAGCGATAGCAGATCGCTTTTTGCGTAATCCTCTTTCAATCAGTGTTAAAACAAGGCAAACAGCTGAAAATGTAAATCAGGATGTTGTTAGAACAAATAATAAAATTGAAACATTACATGACTTACTTATTAAGCCTGATTTTACTAAAGTTATTGTTTTTGTGCGGACAAAGCGCGCTGCTGATAAATTATCAAAAAATTTAAACGAGCGTGGATTTAAAATTGCCACGATTCATGGCGATAAAACACAAGCACACCGGAAAAAAGCTCTTGAGTTATTTAAAGGTAACTTTGTCAAAGTTCTTTTAGCGACTGACGTTGTGGCGCGTGGTATCGATATTGATAACGTATCACATGTCATTAATTTTGACATGCCTCAAACGCATGAAGATTATATCCATAGAATTGGTAGAACTGGTCGTGCTAACAAAATTGGCCAGGCATTGACCTTTATCGAAGAATAATTGCTATTCAACTAATCTATTTAATAGAACTTATTTATGAAGATGGCAGAGGGGTTTACCAGAATCGAAGACTGGCCTGCCATACGAAGCCACGTAGGGCGTAGTATGGCTCCCGCTAGTGGGCTATCTTAGAACTTTTGCACTTGAGGCTATTGTGTTGATGAGGATTCAAGATGTTGTTGGGAGTGTCAGTTGAAACGCCTCAATATCTCCGCACCATAATCCTACAAAAAGACACTGATTATTTGGTGAATACGCTAAGGAGTAAACTTTGTCGGTACAAGGAATCGTCATGATACATTTTTTTGAATTTGGATCCCAAATTTTTACGGTTTTATCGCGGGAGCCGGAAATTATTTTATCATTTGCCACAAGCAGTGCATAAATTTTATCGCCATGTCCGCACAGTGTTGCTGCGCACTCGCCAGAATTAACGTCCCACATCTTGACTGTTTTGTCATCTGCAGCCGACACTAATGTTCGATCATTCAACTCACTAATTCGATTAATGCAACCGGTATGTCCTTTAAGCGTTTTAATACACATAAGGACATCTTTTGAAGAGTCCCAGATCTTTATGGTCTTGTCCCATGAAGCAGTTACTAAATAACCAGTTTTGTTTAATTCTATGAGCGAGCAAATCCAAGCATTATGTGCGTCTTGGTTGGAAGCTTTGAGGCATATATCCTTGTCGATATCCCAGATTTTGATAGCGCGTTTGCGCGTGCAGAAAGCGATACTTCCGCTGCTTAATTGTATAACACCGTTAGCGTGAGCTTGTTCATTTGCGAGATTGTACAACGTAGTACAAGCACCAGTCTCTGCGTTCCAAAGATTAACAATGCCATCATTTGAACCACAAGCAACCCTTCCATCTGCTAACTCACAAACAGAAACTACGTCTGAATAATTCTCATGCAAACAACGTGCAAATGTTCCATCAGCATTCCATGCAGCTGCGAAGGAATCTTCAGAACCGGAAACAAGCATGCCATTTTTTAGCACACTCATCGACCAAGCAATGGTTTTGTGCCATTTTAATGTGGACAGTGTTTTAAAGCCACCGTTCACAATCGCTTTTTTTGCGGCTTCAGTTTGGGCTGTCGCCATAAGCGGCATATTGCACATTACGGTTAAGCTAAATAATGCTACCTTGAATGAGTTCATAAATATGCTTTGTTTTATCGACATAAACACAATCATCTTCAATAATTTTTGCGAATGTTTGAGTGCCAAGCGAAAGTTTCTTCATGAGTTTATCCCTCTAGTGTCGGATAAGCATAATTACACTGTTTTGGGAAAATAATATTTTTTATGGGTACATGAAGAGCATACATTAAGATTTGAATCTAACGGAGTAATCCACGTCCTTCGGGCGTGGTAAGAAACAAATGCTATGCAAGTAACGACCCATTGCCGAAACTTAAGTTGAGTTGCTTCCCCGCAACATAACTTAAGGATAAAGCAAT
>Ga0172379_10002006_pt1 | contig 37851 bp, 22 predicted proteins | sample GrowelOW334metaG_FD_119756 | JGI IMG/M metagenome (GOLD analysis project Ga0172379, IMG submission 119756) | Groundwater microbial communities from an aquifer near a municipal landfill in Southern Ontario, Canada - Groundwater well OW334 metaG | ecosystem: Environmental > Aquatic > Deep... | reverse complement strand
TGTTCTGTTGTTGTTATGTATTGTGTATAGTACCTCAAGCCTCCCTTTGGGGAGGCTTGTTTTATAGAAGAAAAGATGAAATCACTTTCGATCAAACATTTTATTTGTTCACTTCCGTTTAACGGAATGACGACCATAATATTCTATTTGCCGAATAATGAAAAATCAGCTTTTAAGGTTTATAATTTCTTAGTTGAAAATATTTTTAAAAAAAATTAGGTGAACCGAAAAAAATCCCCACATTCTAATTGGATTATGGAAGACACTTTTAGAAGTCCGCTAAGTTCCGGAGTATCTTTGTATCGCATTGGCAACTCTTTATGCGCAGACTGAGGTCAAAAGAAATCGTACCAATTCACTTTTCATTCAATAACCTTGCTAACATCTTCAGTAATGATTCTTTTGTAAACGGTTTTGACAGATATTCATTACAGCCTGCCGCCATTGCATTTTGCCGATCTCTATCAAATGCGTGTGCCGTTACTGCTATTATTGGAATGTGTTGATATTCTTTTGATGCCTTTAACTCTTTGGTAAATTCCAATCCATCTTTTGAACCGCTGATCGAGATATCCATTAAGATAGCGACAAACTGCTCAGTCTTCAATTTTTCAAACGCATGGTCTGCCGAGTTAACAGTTATACCGGTATAATGGTCTTTAATGAATCGGTTAATGGTGATTTGGTTAACCGGATCGTCTTCGACAATAAGAATACGATGGTCTTTTTTCATCATCAAAGACTGTTCTTCTCTTTCTTTTACAACAGCAGTTTGAACTTTTGGATATGAGGATGGTCTCTGTTCCGAGCGGGTTGCCCCGAAGAGAATGGTGAATATTGTCCCTTCTCCTTTTTTGCTTTGTACAGATAACTCTGCGTGATTTAATTGTAAAAACTTTTTCACGAGGGTAAGTCCCAACCCAACTCCTTCATAAGCTCTACCATAACCCATATCTTCCTGCCGGAACGGTTCAAAGAGATGAATTAAATATTCTTCATTCATGCCAATACCACTGTCTTTTACTTCTACAACGGGCGTTCCATTTTCGTTCTTGAAAAGAGATATTTTTACAAATCCTTTTTTCGTGTATTTTATGGCGTTGTCAAATAAATTAGCAATTGATTGGGTAACCGAATACTCATCGGCGTAAATCATAATTTCACCGGCAAGATTTTCATACGAAAGATCAAGCCCTTTCTCTTTTGCGGTCAGGTGAAATTCTGTAACAAGATTTTTGCAGACATCAGAAAGATAAAATCCTTTAGGATTGAATGGATAGTCTTCCGATTGCAGACGCGAATAATTTAAAATCATATCAACGGTTCTAATAATGCGCTCGCTTGAGTGATTAATGCCGATAAAAAGTTGTTCATCTTCCGGTTTAAGGTAAGGAGCAAAAAGTTCTTTGATGATTCCGGTCATTCCCAAAATGCCATTCAACGGAGTTCTGATTTCGTGCGACATATTTGCAATGAATCCGTCTTTTACACTGTTTGCGCGTTCGGCTTTTTCTTTTGCTGCTATTATTTCTCTTGTCATTTGCTTGCGCATTGTGATGTCGCGTGCAATCAATTGAACAGCCGGTTTGTGCTCAAAGGAAATTGACATTGCTTTTACCTCTACATCAACCTCAGAGCCATCAAGCCGGATAAATTTTTCTTCTGCGGCAGGCAAAACAGTTCCTTCACTCACAGCTTTTTTCATTCGCTCTATCACGAACTGACGATAGTCCGGATGAACAAATTGCATAACCGGTTTGCCAATCAATTCTTCCGCGCTTGTTGCAGCCATCAAACGAGAGCATTCATTATTTACAAAAACAATTTTTCCTTCAACATAAATTGCGATTGCATCGGGAGAATTTTCTACCAACTCGCGATATTTTGTTTCGCTTTCCGTCAATGCAAATTCCGCTTGTTTGCGGGCGGTAATATCACGCCAGATAGTATAAAAGGATTGTTTCCCTTTTATAGTAATTGAGGTTAACATTATATCAACCGGAAATTCCGTACCGTCGGCTTTTACGTGAATCCATTCAAAATGATTGAACCCTTGTTGTATCGCTTTAGCAATCATCAATTCGGCTTTTTCACTTGAAAGCATACCGTCAGGTTGTCGTTCCGGTGAAAGTTCCCACGGTTGTTTTTTCAGAAATTCTTCCTTAGAGGAAAAACCGAGCAGTGAAACCGTTGCCTGGTTGCATGCAAAAAAGCCGGTGTCATCAAGCAATAAAATCGGGTCGGCAGATTCTTCAAATAATTTTCTAAAGGTGGTTTCGCTTTCAAGCAATGCCTCTTTGGCTCGTTTTTGTTCGGTGATGTCTTGAGCAACAGAAAGGATTCCAAGTTTTCCGTCAGGTAAGCTTATGGCAGTTTCTTGTAAATGAAAAATACATGCAGAGCCATCTTTTTTAAGATTTGTAATTTCATAATCTAATGATTGCCCTGAAAGCAGCAATTTGATATTCTCATCAACTTTATATTTGTTTTCCTGCGGAACTAAGATGCGAACGTTATTTCCGATAAGCTCTTCAAAAGAATATTGAACTGTATTGCAGAATGTTTTATTTGCATGTAAAATAGTTCCGTGTTCGTTTATCAATAATTTCCCGGATGGGGAAGTTTCAAATAAGTTTCGAAAAAGTGTTTCGTTTATTTTGAGTGTTTTTGTTTTTGCGGCAATTTGTTTCCGGAGGCTGTAGAGCCAGAGCAGTAATAAAAGGAAAGTAATTCCGATAAATCCCAAAACTTTGTACACCGTCTCTTTATTTTTCTGAAACCAGTTTGTATCATAGTGATTTTCCGGCAGCCATTGATCGCTCAATTTTTTTAATTCCCCTGAAGCGCGGAACTCAGTTAGATGTTTATCCAGGAGAGCGATAATCTTTTTATTTCCCTTTCGTGCGGCAAAGTCGAAATCTTGAGTGAATAAATTTCCTTTAACAAATTCAACATTAGAAAATTTATATTCAGAGATAAAGTGTAAGCCGACGTATTGGGTTGTAAAAAAAGCGTCGATATCCCCAAGGTTGAGATGCAACAAACCATTAGTTTTGGTATCGAAAAGTCTTGTGGTAAAATCAGTCCGGTGTGCCATTTTATGAAAAGAAAGATCGCTGCTTTCGAAGCCGACAATATGCCCCTTCAGTGAAACCGTATCGGTGATATCTTTTGCATCCGAATACCGGAAAAGCGCTTGAGAGATTTGACTGAATGGTTTGGAGAACTCATAGTACTTCGTTCGTTCTTTGGTATAAACCATACTAACAAGATCAATGCTGCCGCTGTCAAGCGCGTTTAAAGCGGCAGCCCAATTCATCGGGATGAAATCAAATTTCACCTTTGCCGATTCACCAATAATCCGAAGCAGTGACGGAATAAATCCATCCGCGTTATCATTTGTATTGATAAATTCATACGGCTTGTTTTCAACATCAATTGCTACGCGATAGATGGGAGCAGAGGTTTGCGCAAAACTATTTTTATTAAACGCAATTAGTAAGAGAAGGACAAAGATAGAAAAAATAATTCTTCCCCTTCCAAATAATCTACAGTATAGAATTAAGCGTTTTTGATATGGTGAGTACAAATTGTTGGGAGAGAACAACATATCATTTAGTTTTTTTTTTTGAAAGCATAGTTAAGTTCACTCAATAACAACTAACGATCTTAAAAATTTCATCTGTTTCTGTTGGGAATATTGTAATTAATAAAGTAAAAAACAAGAAACATCACCAAGGATTTGCGGAATGCGTTGAGATGATTAGTGTTTTGTCCGAATCACACACATCAAACATGCATGCTTAAAGTGGGTTGGAATGAATCAAAACTTAATAATGCATGACATCACTTATTAAATTAATAAGCACGGCTTATTATTCTAATAAATGGAGAACGCTTTAACAAATTTACCATTGAAAAAATGAAGAATTTTCATCCTTTTATATAAAAAACACTTGGCATCTTTTGTGTAATCATTATTCATTTTATAAGAAGGAAAATTTTGGCAGCGTCTTTTTCAATTTTCGATAGTTTAATCTTGGTAGCCTACTTAGCGGTAGTGCTAAGCATAGGATTTCTCTATTCACGGAAAAAAGAAAAAACTACCGAAGATTATTTTTTGGCAGGCAGAAACAGCGGTTGGATTGCAGTTGGTTTATCAATTTTTGCAACCAACATTTCCAGCGAACATTTTGTTGGATTAGCCGGCGCCGGCGCTTCAAGAGGTTTTGCCGTAGCGCAGTTTGAACTTATGGCAATATTTATTTTAATTCTCCTCGGATGGTTTATTGCCCCGATCTTATTAAAGAGCGGCGTTCAAACGATGCCGGAATTTCTTGAAAAAAGATTTGATAGAAGAAGCAGAAAACTTTTTGCGGTAATTTCTATAGTCACCTATCTTTTTACAAAAATAACCGTTACGCTTTTTGCAGGCGGTCTTTTATTTACAAAAATATTTGGAATAAACATTTATACATCGGCAATTATTATAGTGTTGATTACAGGATTATACAGCGTTACCGGGGGCGCCACAGCTATAGTTAAAACACACTACGTGCAGGCAATCATAATGATTTTGGGAGCCGTAACCTTAACCCTTTTCGGGTTACACGAGGTTGGCGGATTTTCTGCGCTGCAAGCAAAATTACCGGCAGATTTTTTTTCTATGTTTAAGGGTATCTCCGATCCTGATTATCCTTGGACGGGAATTATCTTCGGCGCTCCTATTATTGCTTTTTGGTATTGGTGTACAGACCAATTTATTGTGCAAAGATTGCTTAGCGCAAAAAATATTGAAAATGCGCGGCGCGGTTCTTTACTTGCCGCTTTCCTTAAAATCAGTCCGATTTTTATTTTGGTTTTACCAGGATTAATTGCCGCAGTTCTTTATCCCGAAGCAAAAGGGGACGATGCATATCCAGCTTTAATATCGGGTAATTTATTACCTGTCGGCGTAAAAGGATTTGTTGTTGCGGGTTTACTTGCGGCGATAATGTCCTCACTGGCGAGTGCCTTTAACAGCTCCTCTGCAATTTTTACAAATGATTATTATAAACCGAGAAACCCTGAATCTTCCGAAAGAAAATTGGTTCTAATTGGCAGATTAGCTACGATGGTTACCGTGGTAGGAGCTATTTTAATGGTTTCTTTTGTTAAGCTGATTAGTTCTCAAGTTTATTTGTTTTTGCAAAGCGTGCAGGCGTTTATTAGTCCCCCCATAACTGCCGTTTTTATCTTCGGTCTGCTATTTAAACAAGTTACAGGAAGAGCCGCAATTTGGACATTGATTATTGGTGAAATAATTGGAATATTACGTTTAACCGCGCAGCTTCTTGTGCAGATGAATATGACGAGTTCATCGCTGCTTATCAATTTTGTTTCGATCAATTTTTTACATTTCGCCATACTGCTGTTTTTATTTTGTTCCGTGTTAATTCTCGTACTTAGTTTTGCTCTTGAACCGGAAAGGAAAGAAATTTCACACGTATCTTTTTTGTTCCCGGATACGTTTAGAGAAATTAAATTCAATTTAAATCATCTGGGTTCGGTCAGCAGAGACAGATTAAACCTTGTGATGTCGGCTTTTATTTTGTTGATCATTCTCGGTCTCTGGAGTCTTTGGAATTGAGTAAGCAGTTGGCAGAATTTTGATGACAAATAACTATTAACTAATGACAATAATATTTTCACAGTACTAAACACATAACAACTAACTAACAAAGGAGAAAAGTCATGAAAAAACTTTTCATTTTCATTTTTCTAATGGGCTTGATCCAAGTGTCACAAGCTCAAAAGTTAATTCAAAGTTTCGACAATGCGGTTGGACCGGTTTTTCTGGATCCTCCTGTATTGAATGATAACTTTTTTACAAATGGACCTGGTTCTTATTGCAACTTATCAAACGATCCCGACCATGTTGAAGGAACCGGTTCAATGAAGATTGATTTCAAAGTACAAGCTTCCGATGGCTGGGGTGGTTACGTTGTAAGAACAACATATAAGCCTGGTCAGACCGACTCAGTGCCGTATATGGATCTTTCGGGCGGTACCCACTTAAAGTTACGCTATAAAGTGATGAATCCCGCACTGATGACCGTTACGGGAACAACAACTATGGAATTCAAAATGGCAGAATACGACGCTGCCGGTATGAGAGACCTTTGGTTACACAAAATAGGAATAAATTTTGCTGATGCATCCGGCGGCTGGGTAGATGTTGACATCCCTCTTGAAATGAATTCCGATAACACAAAAGGGTTTGTCCTTCAATTTGGTGACGGAGATAAAGTAATGCAGCTTGACCATATAAAAGGTTTTGAATTTGCTTTGGTCTATTCAACTGCAGGCGGTGATAGTTCTATAAAATCCACCGGATCTTTATTATGGGATAATTTAACGCTTGAAGGAAAAAGATCTATACCTACAGTATTTTTCAACGGAAAATCTTTACCAAACGCTCTTGGAACTGGTTGGTCTTGGGGGCAATCAACCATTGAAATGGTAACTGGCGCCGGTCGTGTTCCTGAATTAAACGCACTCAAATGGGTTCAAGGAAATGAATGGAATAATGGATGGTCTGGAGTAGGATTTAATATAAGTCCAGCTTTCGATATGTCATGGTCATGGTCAATTGACTCCTTAAAATTCTGGTATAAAGCCGATCCCGGTACTGGCGCATTAAGAGCCCAATTCGAAAGCGGCGCCGGTAAAATCGGTAAAGTGTTCACTCCAATTGGCGACAATGCATGGCACCAAGCTGTTCTATCCTTAATGGACTTTACTCCTCAAGATAATACAACAGGTTTTGATTCATCAAAAGTGAGCGTTTTCGGTATCATGGCTGAAGCTTCTGCTGTTGCCGGTAAAGTTATTTACCTTACCGAAATATGGACAGGTAATCCTGTAATTGATGTTGTTGCTCCTAAAGCCGTAACCGGGCTAAGCGTTGTTCAAGGAACATATCAAAACTTAGTGACGTGGACTGATGTTCCCAATGAAACAAAAGAAGCATATAACGTTTATTATTCGGATCAGCCGATTACAGATATCACAAAAGCTCGTCCACTCAAACTTGGTATTCCGGAAAACACTCAATTTGTCGAGCAAATTCTTCGTACTCCGCTTACCGACAAAGACCTTACCTACTATTATGCAATTGTTTGTAAGGATGATGCCGGTAATTTTTCAGACCCGGCATTCTTGAATACTCCTACAACAAATTTGGGCAAGGGCGTTCCTACAATTGCAAAAACTGCTCCTGCTAATTTTGCAGCTGATGGTGATTTAGCTGATTGGGCGAATGTTCCTCAAATAAAAATTACTCTTGCTGACGGAACCGGATTTGATGCTCCTAGCGGTTTGCATAACGGTGACGCAGATTATAGTTTAATAGCTTATTTGGCAATGGATCAAGATAACCTTTACTTTGCTGCAGATGTTACCGATGATATTTACAGTTGGAAGAAGAGAAGCGATCCTTGGATGAATGACGCCATCAACCTATACATTGGATTGTTCGATGCTCATGATACTCCCGTTTTCACTGGTTTTAAACGAGGGGCAACTCCTCACTATGAAATTCGTTTTGATCAGGAAAGAGTTACCACGGCAAACAGCGACAGTTTGTTATACCCGGGAACTAATTATTACTTCGGCCAAAAGTTTACACCTGGATACATTTTTGAAGCGAAAATCCCATTGGCAGATATTGCTAAAAAACGTAATTATAATTATACCGGTGATGTTGATAGCGTTCTGCACCCAGTTGAAGGAATGCAAATTCCTATCGATTTCTCTTGCAATGACGCAGATGCTACCGGTGATAGAGAATTAGTATTCTGCTATTCTCCTTATAATCAAGATCAGTCATGGACTGATCCTTCAAGATGGTTATGGACATGGATCGGAAATAAGATGGCAACCGGTGTTGATGATGCAACAAACAATGTTGTAAGTAGTTTCAACTTAGCTCAAAACTATCCGAATCCTTTTAATCCGTCAACGAAGATTACCTATTCTCTTCAAAATCCTGAATTGGTGACTTTGAGAGTATTTGACGTTCTTGGACGCGAAGTTTCGACTTTAGTAAATCAGTATCAAACAGCGGGTGATCACACTGTTAGCTTCAATGCCAGCAGCCTTGCCAGCGGTATGTATTTTTACAAATTAGAAGCGGGTTCGTTCCAAAGTATCAAAAAAATGATGCTGCTTAAATAGTTCAAAGTGTCTTTTGTTCCCCCGCTTTTCTTACATGAAAATGTAATGAGCGGGGGACTTTATTATTTATTTGGTTACCTGAGAATTTAATATTTTATTAGGAAGATAGACGTATGCAAACTACATATTCATTGAAGGAGAGGTTTCTCTTAAGCCTAAATACAACAGTCGGAAAGAGTTTTCTTTCTTCTCTGTTCATCCTTGTTTTTTCAGCCACTCTCTTTGCCGGGCAAACCGGAAAGATTTCCGGGAAAATTGTTGATGCCGAAACCGGTGAAGCAATCATCGGGGCAAATATAGTTGTTGAAGGAACATTTTTAGGCGCTGCCGCCGATTTTGACGGCTATTATTTCATTAATAATATTCCTCCCGGTGAATATCGAATAGTTGCGAGTGCTATAGGATATCAAAAGGTTGTCATTCAAAAAGTTGTTGTAAAAATAGACTTAACAACTAAACTTGATGTCAAGCTTTCAGCGCAGACAATTAATATAGATAAAGTAGTTGTTATTACTGCTGAACGTCCTATGGTTCAAAAGGATCTCACATCATCTTCGGTTACCGTATCTGCAAACGATATTAAGATGATGCCGGTTGAAAATATCAACCAGGTTATTAACTTGCAAGCCGGTGTTGTTGACGGACACTTTCGCGGCGGTCGTTCCGGCGAAGTTGCATATTTAGTTGATGGGGTTTCGGTTACCGACGCATTCAACGGCGGATTTGGTATCCAGCTTGAAAATAGTTCAATCCGTGAAATGGAAGTAATCAGCGGTACCTTCAATGCTGAATATGGTCAGGCAATGTCCGGCGTTGTTAACATTGTAACGCAGGACGGTTCATCAAAATTCGATATCAACGCATCTGCGTACGTTGGAAATTATTATACGACCCACACCGATATTTTTAGAAATTTAGATAAATTCACTTCAATTAAAACAAAAGATTTTCAATTAAGCCTTAGTGGTCCAACTGAAATTGTAGATAACTTATCTTATTTTATAACCGCCCGTTACTACAAAGAAGACGGTTACTTATTCGGCAAACGCGAATATCTCGTTTCTGATGATGCAGCGTCGGCGTTTACTAACCCATTCGATCCAACCCAAACTATTGTGATTGACAGATATTCCGGAGATGGTGCAAATGTTGCAATGAATCCATCCGAGAAGAAATCACTCAACGGAAAAATCTCTTACACAATGAAACAGTTTAAACTTAGTTACAGCTATTTTGGAGATGACAATTATAACAGATACTATGATCACTATTGGTCTTGGACCCCTGATGGGACTCAAAAGCATTATCGTTTCAGCCACATGAATAGTCTTCAAATTACTCATGTCCCTTCGCAGAGTACATTCCAATCATTGAAATTTAATTCTAACTATTTCAATTATAAAGGATATCTTTATTCTGATCCGTACGATTCCCGGTATGTTGACATTGCAAAAGGAGAGCCTAAATCAGGCTATACTTTCCATCAAGGCGGAAACCAGGGAGGACGCTATGCACGCGAGACACTTACTAATATCGTTCAATGGACAATCAACTCGCAAGTTTCCAAAGAACATAAGATCGGTGCAGGTATTGAAGCCCGTTTTCACAAAATCTATAACCACGGCCTTTCTTTAATTGATAAAGATGAAAACGATTCTGTGTTTACTCCTTGGTATCGCGATCTTGGTGCGCCGGGTAATCAAGATTACACAAAGTATCCTAGAGAATTTTCAGCATATGTCCAGGACAAAATGGAATATGATATCATGATTATCAATGCAGGTATTCGCCTTGATTATTTTGACCCTAATTCAGAGCTTCCTGCTGATTTAAGAAATCCTTCAAATAATTCTTCTTTCCCTGGTGCAGGACAAAGGGTAAAAACAACAAAGAAATATCAATTAAGTCCAAGACTTGGAGTTTCATTCCCAATAACCGATCAAGGAATTATTCACTTTTCGTATGGTCATTTTTTCCAGACCCCGAGTTTCGAAAATTTATTTATTAACTCAGATTATTTAATCACCCAGACCTCTTCACTTTCACAAGTTACCGGAAACCCCGATTTGAAGCCTCAAAAAACGATCATGTATGAAATCGGGTTACAGCAAATTCTTTTCCCTAACATCTCTTTGAATACCTCGATTTATTACCGCGACATTCGTAATCTACTTGGTATGGAAATTATCAATACCTATGAAGGTGTAAAATATGCCCGCTTCGTGAATAGAGACTACGGTAATGTGCGCGGATTTATCGTAACGCTTGAAAGAAGATTTATTGATTACTTTGGTGCTAAATTAGATTATACATACCAGATAGCTGAAGGAAATGCTTCTGATCCATATGCTGTTTTTAATAACAATCAGACTATTCCCCCAATCGAAGCAAATAAAAAAGTTGTTCCTTTGGATTGGGATCAACGGTCAACTTTAAGTCTTTCACTTACTGCGGGCGATCCCGGTGATTGGAGCGTTGGACTTATCTTCAGTTATGGTTCGGGTTTTCCTTATACTGAAAGCGTTCGTGTTTCAAACGGCGTTCGTTTTGAAAATGGCGGTATTAAGCCTCCAACTTATAATGTTGATCTTCGCGCCGAGAAAACGTTTGACCTTTATGGAGTAAAGTTAAACGCTTTCGTACTTATCTATAATCTTCTTGACATTAAGAATGAGTACGGTGTAAATTCAGCTTCCGGACGTGCAAATGTTGACATTTATACGAGTGAGGCAAGTCCGATTATCGGGCACAATACTATCCAAGAATATTTGAATAACCCAACCGCCTTTTCAGCGCCTCGTCAGATACGACTTGGTATGCAATTCGGAATTTAGCATTTACAGGAGATAACATGAAAAACAAAATAATTCTTCTTCTCTTTCTCTTAGCCGGCAGTTTTTCTCTTTATGCCCAGGTTGATCCTCAGGTTGAGCTATATCGATCTGACGACCGAGGAAATTTTAAATATGAAAAAGAGAGCGTAATGGATGGAAACCTGGTACGTACTCTTTTTAAAAATACTACGGAAGTTGCTCACTGGCCTTTTATGCCTTCAGGTGAATGGCCTAAAGGTACCGGGCATGCATATATCGATGGTGTAACAGTTCTGATTGCAGCGCAAGTCTCTAAAACAAAAAACGGGCAAGTTGTTCATCCCGTTGAAGCAAGTTACCGCGAAGAAATGGATCAAGACCCGGTAACCGGTGAAATTTGGGGACTTGAACCGCTCCCCGGTTATTCTAATCTCTCTTCAACAAAACCTGCTATGAGCATTGATAAAACTTCGTGGCCTGCAGTTTGGCCCAAAGCAACATTTCGTTATGATTACCCTGCAAGTGAAGCAGCAAGATGGGATGGACATTGGTACGGCTATTTTGGGTTAGATCAAAAGAATGCCGACTTTGAAACTTTTTTTGTGGTTGATGATAATAGAGACGGCGAGTTCAGACGAGCGCCTTATAGTTATTTTCCGATTCACTCGGATACTACCTGGGGCGGGCTCGGAATTCGAGTTGAGACACGTGGTTTCCAGTGGTCTCACGTTTTAGCTGAAGATATTATTTTTTGGCACTATGATATTGTGAACATCTCTGATGTTGATTATGACAGTACCTGTTTTGGTTTCTACTCCGATCCCGGTGTTGGTGGAAAAGACGATAACGGTGATAATGTTCGATACGATAAATATTTAGATTTAACTTATGCATGGGATATTGATGGAAAAGGAACTCCTGGCGGTTGGATTACCGGCTATTACGGATATGCTTATCTCGAAAGTCCCGGCAACGCTACAAATGGTATTGATGATGATGAGGATGCGACAAAGGTAGATGGATCAACCTGGAAAAACGGTTCAACGTTCAATCCTTTGATGGTTGATGAACGGCGTGATGATGGTATTGATAATGATGAAGATTGGGTTGGGTTCCTGGATTTAAACAATAACGGTAAATGGGATCCGGCAACTGAACCGGTAAATAATGATGTTGGAAAAGATGGCGTTGGACCTTATGATCCTCAATATACTGGTCCTGATGAAGGTGAAGGAGATGGAAAACCGACAGATGGTGAGCCTAATTTTGATAAAACCGATAAAGATGAATCAGATCAAATCGGTTTGAACGCTGTCTCTCTCGTTAATCTTGCGCACACGCCTTCAAATCCTTGGCCCAAATATGATGAAGTTGTCTGGTCGAAAATGGTTGGCGGCTTTGCTGATACTACTATCAGCGACGCAAATGTAAACATCGTTTTCTCTTCCGGTCCTTTCCCACTTAAAAAAGGATTGCGCGAACGTTATTCAATGGCATTGGTTTTTGGCTCTGATAAAGAAGATATGATATTTAATAAAGTCACGGTTCAGCAGATTTATAATGCAAACTATAACTTCTCAAAACCCCCGGTTACACCTATGGTAAATGCGGTTGCCGGTGATAAAAAAGTTATTTTATACTGGGATAAAAAAGCTGAAGAGTCACGCGATCCTTTCTTAGGATTTGAGTATGATGCAAACGGTAACCGTATGGGCTTTAAAAAAGATTTTGAAGGTTATCTCATCTATAAAAGCCGTGAACCGGAATTTAATGATATTAAAATAATTACAGATTCTAGAGGCGAACCTAAATACTCAAAACCGATTGCCCAATTTGATAAGGTAGATGGTATTAAGGGTCCTGATCCTGTTGGTATTAATGGAGCCCGCTTTTGGAGAGGCTCCGAAACAGGAATACAAAACTCATACATTGATACTGATGTTAAGAATGGCGAAAAATATTATTACGCCGTTGTTTCCTATGATATGGGTGATCCCAAATTCGGTACTTCCGGATTACAACCTTCGGAGTGTACGAAAATTATCACTGAAGATTTTGCTGGAAACGTTCAGTTTGTTGATATCAACTGTGCGGTTGTTGTTCCTAACGCTCCTGCCTCCGGCTACATTCCTCCTGAAATAGTGGGAGACGTTCAACATGTTTCTTCCGGTATTGGTACGGGGTCTCTTATCGTAAATGTTTTAGATCCTGGAAAAATAATAAACGGCGCTGGGTATTCAGTGAGATTTAATTCAGATTCGCTTCTTTATCAATATACAACTAAATCGTACGATGTAGTTCGCTCATATCAAGGTGTAGATTCTGTAATGCTTCCAGGAGTAGATTCTACTTTTTTTGGAAAAGATAAAATGGGGGATGTTTTTGACGGACTTTCTCTTTCGGTAATTAATGATACAAGCATTGCGCTTGATTTCACTAAATCCGGGTGGGTTGTTAGAAATAACAATGCTAATTTGATCGTCACTCAAGATGTCTCTTCAAAAGGAATTAAATGGCCTGCTGATTATGAAATAGAATTTTATGATCACGTTGTCGATACCACCTTTATTAAAGGTGGATCTTACGTAGTACTTCCAATCAATTTTAGGATTAAGAATATTACGGAAGGACGATATGTTAAAATTGCAATGGCTGATCCCGATAAATCAGGAGGAGCAACACTTACCATTGGGGATGAGATTAGAATTCTCGAATCTAAAACTACCCCGATTACTACAGGAAATGCGCTAACGGTATGGTCGATTTCTTGTTCTCTCCCATTTGGCGGCGCTACACCGGTCGATCCTGCACCGGGAGATATTTTTAGAATTTCCACAACGCGCCCCCTCCATAAAAATGATGCGTTTACTTTTTCAACAAAAGTTGCAGCCATTAATAACGGTAAGGCTAAAACAGACCTGGAAAAAATTTCCGTCGTCCCCAATCCTTATCTTGGTGCTGCTTCATGGGAAAAAAGAAACTTGAACGCATCCGGACGCGGAGAACGGAAAATTGAATTTATAAATCTTCCTGAAAAATGTGAAATTAAGATTTATACAATGGCCGGTTATCTTGTTAAAACGTTACAAAAAGATTCCCCGTTAAGCGATGGTTCCCTTACTTGGAATTTAGTTTCTGAAGACGGAATGGATATCGCATACGGCATCTACGTCTTCCATGTTAAAGCTGAAGGAATCGGCGAACATATTGGTAAATTTGCGGTAATTAAATAAGGTGGAACTAACTATGAAAACACTATTAAAACTAACAATGCTTTTCTTCATTATTGTTGGAAACACCTTTTCTCAATCAATAAAAGATGTTTCAAAAAAAGGAACCGTTGCCGCTCCTTTCCTTTCAATCGGTCAAGGCGCAAGAGCAACTTCTATGGGGAGCGCGTATGTTTCTTTGTCTGATGATGCGAGCGCCGTTTATTGGAACCCTGCCGGTTTGGCAAAACTTCATGGCACAGGCGCCATGTTCGATAGAACTGCATGGTTCGCTGACGTAAATTATAACTTTGTTTCAGGCTATGTCAATTTAGGTGATGCCGGAACTATCGGATTAAGTTTTACTTCTTCCGAATACGGCGATATGAAAGTTACAACGATTGACGCGCCGAATGGAACCGGTGAACTTTTTTCAGCTACCGACGCGGTCTTTGCATTATCTTATGCAATGAATTTGACCGACAATTTTGCGATTGGATTTACTCCCAAAATTGTTTATCAATCGATATGGAAAATGTCTGCTACCGCTATCGCACTTGATCTTGGAGTTCAATATGTTACACCATTCGATGGAATAGTATTAGGTATGTCTATTTCAAATTTCGGCACTAAAATGAGATTGGACGGAACTTCGAATTTGGTGTTGCATGATTTGGATCCAACATCTACCGGAAACAACGGAAGTATTCCTGCAAATTTGCAAACTGATGATTGGGCATTGCCTCTTAATTTTAGAGTTGGACTCGGGTACAGCTTCCATATTTTAGATGATCACAAAATTACTCTTGCTCTTGATGCATTACATCCAAGTGATAATTATGAAAGCATTAACGTTGGTGCAGAATATGCTTATAATGATTTTCTTTTTCTCCGCGGCGGATATAAGTCGTTATTCCTCGCTGATACTGAAGAATCCTTTGCTCTTGGTTTTGGCGTTAAGCAAGCGCTGTTAAACAATCTTGCCATCAAACTTGATTATGCTTATCAAAATTTTGGAAGATTAAGCAACATACAGAAATTTACCATCGGTATTGTTTTTTAATTAAGGTTTATGAGACGCATCGTAATAGTCAATAGTCAATAGTCATTAGTCAGTTGCAAAATATTTATTTTTCAAGTTACTGACTAATGACCTATGGCAACTTTAATAAAGTGCGTCTCTTTTTATTCATCTTTCTCATCATAACAATATGAAACAACTTATTTCCCTTTTTATTCTTCTCTTTACTCTTCCACTCTTTGCTAAACTTTATAAAGGAGCCGAATACCGTACTAAAGAAGCCGTTACTTATGGAAAGTTTGAAGTGAGAATGAAACCTGCCGGGAAAGAAGGAATGCTTGCTTCATTTTTTACTTACCATGAAATAACCAGCACCAGTGATTGGAATGAAATCGATATTGAAATCTTAGGCAGATACCCAAACGATGTGCAGTTTAATCCGATTACCAAAGGACAGGTAAACCATGTTCACCATGAATTGACAACCTTTAATCCGGCGTTGGATTATCATGATTATGGATTTGAATGGACGCCTGATTATGTTGCCTGGTTTATTGACGGGAAGGAAGTTCATCGTCAAACCGGTGATCATATTAAAACTCTTAACTTGCCGCAAAAATTAATGATGAATGTCTGGAACTCTATTTATTCAAACTGGGTGGGCGCTTGGAGCGACAACATTCTCCCGGCTTTTTCATACTACGATTGGATTAAATATTCTTCCTACACTCCGGGAACCGGAAATTACGGAACCGGGAATAATTTTACATTGCAGTGGAGTGATGAGTTGGATTCCTTTGATTCAACACGATGGGAAAAAGCAACCCATACTTTTGATGGAAACAACTGCGATTTTATTAAAGAAAACATCATCTTCGAAAACGGGAAAATGATCCTTGCTTTAACCGATGAAATAAACATCGGATATAAAGATACCAAAGGTCCTGTTGCAATGTGGGCAAGAGCCGAAAAGAATAAAGTGACACTCTTTTTTTCTGAAGAAATTAATGGAGTAAATGCTGCCAACAAAAACAATTATTCAATTCCGGGAATTACTGTTCAATCTGTAAAACTACTTGATGATAAACGTACCGTTGAATTAACAACTTCGGATATAAATTTGGCGCAGAGTTATAACGTAATTGTACTGAATCAAAAAGATAATTTCGGGAACATAGGTACAACCCGCGCAATAACAATGCAGAATTCCAAACCGTTGCAGTTTCCGTTAAAAATAAATATTGGCGGAGATGTGGTTGGCAATTTTCTTCCGGATCAAGAATGGAGTGAAAAAGTTGAGTACGGATTTCTTTCCGGCGAAGTAAAAAATCTTCCTGCCGATCTTCAAATAAATAATACGGATGATGATTCGGTATTCCGCTCTGAACGAAGTGATTTTCCTACTTACCGTGTTAGAGTTCCTAACGGTACTTATAAAGTAACAATGATGTTTGCCGAGAATTATTATAGTAGTGTGGGCAAGCGTGTTTTTGATGTTCTTGTTGAAAACCAAATGGTTGAAAATAATCTGGATATTTTTGCGAAAGTTGGCACAAACTCAGCTTATACAATTACAGTTACAACGCAGGTAAGTGACGGAGTTCTTGACCTTTATTTTCAATCTGAAATTGGGAATAACGTTATCAACGGGTTAATGGTGGAGCAGGTAGCTACAGACATTAAGCAAGAAGGATTTTTATTGCCGGATAAGTTTCACATAGAACAGAATTATCCAAATCCTTTTAACGGAATGACGACTATAAAATTTTATTTACCGGATAATGAAAAAATAGCTTTCCAGGTTTATAATCTTTTAGGAGAAAATATTTTTTTTAAAGAATTGGGGGAATTAGAAAAAGGAACGCATGATTACAGTTGGATTGCAGAAGACAATTTTAAAAGTCCGTTAAGTTCCGGAGTATATTTTTATCAAATCAAAGGAAAAGAAAATTCCGACACAAAAAAACTTGTTTTATTAAGGTGAAAAGAAAAAATCAGTCGGCAATCAGCAGTCGGCAATCAGCAGTTGGCAATCAGCAGTCGGCAATCAGCGGTTGGCAATCAGCAATCAACAGAAAAGGATTGTGATTGAAGTTTTTGTTTTTGCGTTAAATATTCTTCCATCAACCTTCATCCATCAAACCTCAAACATCTTTTTTTTCACATCAATCCTTTTTGTAATGTATCCGTAAAGCAACAAAGCAATTGCCGAAGTTGATCCGATAGCTGTAAAATAGTACCAAATATAATGAGCATGAAGATAAGCAGTCGGGAGTTGTGCTGCTGTTAATGTGGTTGGATCAGGACAATATGCCGTCAACAAGTAACCTGAGATTCCAAATCCCAACAGTGATGCAAGAAATGAATGAAGATGTGAAAATCCGAGATACAAACCTTCTTCACCTTTGGGAGCTTGCAAAGAAAAAAATTCCAAATAACGGGGAGAAATAAAACATTCCGCCAATCCTTGAATTGCAATACCTGCAATCAACATAACAGTTATAGGATGCATGGAAAATAATCCGAAAACAGAAATTGATTCACCGGTGATAGTAATAAGAACCGAGCTTAAAGCCATGGTTGTTGCAGATAAAGGCATTAACAGCATTCCGATACTCATGGAGGTTATGGATTTAACTTTCCTCATGAGGTGAGTAACAAGCACAACCATTGTCATTACTACAAATGGATTAACGTTTGCGATCCATTCAGGGGAAGCGTTCTTTCCAACTAATCGTAAAACATACTTCGGCATTGTTGCATACATTTGATGCTGAATGATCCAGAATCCGGTAACGATCAAGATGAGCGTAAGCAGCCGGATGTTTGTTGAGACTTTGATAAAACTTCTCCAAACTTCTTTAATGTTTTTCCCCTCACCATTTGCATCTACATTTTTATAAAATAAAAAAACTGCGACAAGAGCAATGAAGGTCATTGTTGCAGAGAAAAAATTTATCGACTCCAAACCTAAGTTTATCCGAAGGGGATAAGCAATTGTTTTTCCGAAAAAAGCTCCGACGTTTACAATCCCATAAAAAATTGAATAGGCTTTTGCTCTTGTTAATTCTGTTGATGTTTTAGCAACCGTTCCCGTAATAATTGATTTTATAAACGAACCACCAATCATCAATATAACAATAGCGGGAACAACGATCGGTTTGTACGGCAGAGCGCCAAGCGTAAAATATCCGATCGTAAGGAGAGAGAATGCTAAAATAATTGCTTTGCGAAATCCGATCTTATCAGCTAAAGCACCGGTGAAAGGAGGAAGAAAATAAAGTCCAGCAGAAAAAAATCCGCCGATCCACGCAGCCCAGATATCATCAAAACCAACAACATTGGTTAAATATAGCGTTATGGCTATAAAGACGGCGTAATAAGCCGCTCGTTCAAAAAGTTCAACTGCGTTGGCTGTCCAAAATGCTTTTGGAAAATTCCAACTTCCGGAATTTTGAGAACCATCCTTTGGAGAAGAATCCATATTTATTTTCCCGATTATTTGATTTTGTAAATATAGTACCTTACAATTTAAATCCGATAATATTTGGCAGAAAAAACAAAAGACGATTCGTAGCAGCGAGTTGTCGGTTGTGATTTTCGGGTCAAGTGGTAGAGAAAAATCAACGAACGCAGCCATTAATTGCCAACAGTCACCATTCTTTGTTTATAGAAAAATTTCCTAAAATCTGATAAGCAAAAAAAAGAACCTAATTTTTGAATTAAATACTTCTCATTTAACAATTTTATTTATGGAACATTATTTGCTACATTTGTTACGCAATTAACTAATATTTCAAAATACTAATAGAGGACATTTATGAAACGATATGTACGTTTTGTTTTTCTCGCACTCTTCGTTGCTACGTTAGCTTTTCCACAGGCGGTAAAAGTACAACGGTTAGCAAAATCTCCACTTACACTCGGTCTTAGTTCGTCAACAGCAACTACCTGGCCGGTATCAAGTGGACTTAGAGTTTTCGCAAAAGGACAACCTGTTTATTTTTCAGCCGATACAACCGGCTCAAAAACTACTATTGTTACTTCTTTTGCATGGACTTTAACTTCTAAACCTGCCGGTTCAACAGCTGCTTTAGATACAGTTGATAAACAAACAACAAAATTTGTTGCAGATGTTACCGGACAATATATTGTTACGGTAAGCGTTAACGGCGGAGCTAAAACTTCTGCTGATACCGTTTTTGCAAGCACTTATATGGGCTTGCCGAAATCACCAGCATTAAGTTGTCTTACCTGTCATCCCAATCAATCAACTTATCTTGCAACAAACCATTCTACTATGTATGAAAGAGGCATCAAAGGTACCTTATCTGTTAATACTACAAGTTATGTAGCTTCATACGGAACCTATTGCGTAAAATGCCATACTACCGGTTGGGAAAAGAATGTTGCTAACGGTAACTTTGCTAATTTAGCCTATACTACCGGCTGGGATACTACCTGGTACCAAACCGGTGTTGACTCTATGAATGCTGCTAAGACGACAGCTTACTTCAAACCTAATGATCCTATCCGCTGGAATTTGATGAACTCAAGTTATTCTACTGTTGCAAAAGCAGCTGCTATTACTTGTGAATCTTGCCATGGAGCTGGAACTGACCACAATGGTGACAAAACTAAAATTGGTAAAAGTGTTGGCGCAGGTGTTTGCGGACAATGTCACGAAAAATCTACCACAAAAGGTCCTTTCGCTACATGGTCACAATCTACACATTCAAATATGGCAATAAGCAAAGGGGCTTCCAGTACTTCAACAGGTTGTTTCCCTTGCCATAGCGGCCAGGCATTCGTTAAATTTATCAATAATAAAGCTAACCCCGGTTATGCTGTTTCTGATTTTTATCCTTCAGTTTCATGCGCAACCTGCCATGATCCGCATGATGCAACAAATCCGAATCAATTAAGAACTATGGTTCTTGATTCACTGACAAACGGTGCAAAACCTCCTGTTGGCGTTGGCGGCAAAGGTTTACTTTGTATGAATTGCCATCATAGCCGTTATGATAATACACTTAGAATGGTAAATAATAAAAAGTCTTTAGTTGATTCTGCCGGAATAAAAGGAACTGTATTCCCATCTTTCAGTACACATGAAGGCTTCCAGGGAGACGTTTTCTTAGGATTAAACTTTAATAATTTTGAAGGAAAAATTACAAGTCTTGTTGGTACAATGACACACGACGGCGTTGCAGATGCGTGCGTTACCTGCCACATGGCTCAACCTGTTGGCAGCACAGACGCAACTGCAGATCACTCAATGAAAATGGTTGACGCTAATGGTAATGATAAAGTTACTGCTTGTAGATCATGCCATGGAAATATCAATTCATTTGAAGATATTAAAGCCGGTGCAGATTATGATGGTGATGGAATTGTCGAAGGATCGATGGTTGAATTTGACGGCTTAATGGCTAACTTAAAATCATTGCTTGACCTTAAAGCCGACGGTACTATCGCTAACGGAAAAGCAGATTCACTCGCCATTGTTACCAACGATTATTTCCCAAGAAATCTTGATGGTATTTACAATTATCGTTGGTTAGAGAATGATTTAAGCCACGGCGCTCATAACATGAGACTTGCTATCAGTTTACTCCAATACACTATTCAGTATGTTAAATTTGGAGACATTCCTGTTGAATTAAGTTCATTTAGCGCTTCCGTAAATAATAGCGCTGTTAGCTTACAATGGCAGACAGCTACCGAAAAGAATAATAAAGGATTTGAAGTTCAACGTAAAATCGGAACCAAATGGGAAACCATCAGTTTTGTTAACGGTAAAGGAACTTCAACCGAAATTAGCAGATACAGCTATTCAGATAACTTATCAAAAGTATCTGTATCAGGAAGTATTTCTTACAGATTACGTCAAGTTGATTTTGACGGAACAGCTATCTTCTCAAAAGAAGTAAATGTAAGCTATACCTCAGCTCCAAAATCATTCAGCTTATCACAGAACTACCCGAATCCGTTTAACCCATCAACGACAATTCGTTATGCGTTGCCGTTCGATAGCAATGTGAAGATATCAATTTACAAAGTAACCGGTGAATTAGTAAAAGTTCTCGTAAGCGGAACTAAGCCAGCCGGAAACTATGAAGTTACGATGAACACAGCCCATGAAAATGCGGAATTCTCATCAGGTATTTACTTCTACTCAATAGAAGCCAATGCAGTTGACGGATCGAACAGTTTCAGACAAACGAAGAAGATGATCCTTCTGAAGTAATTTCATCAGAAAGAAAACCTTTCTAAAAGAAGAGCCGCCATTGCGCGGCTCTTTTTATTTTAAACTTCCCACGCTGCACGTATTTTAAAACTCATCCACCAACATTTAAGCTAATTCGAAGCCGACATGACCGCAATGGAATAATATCCACTCGCCTATTCTGTCGGTTTGCCGCCTGAATAGTCGAATCATTTCAGCTTTATTTTCTAAATCTGGCGTTTTCTTCTTCTTTTTCGCATGGCACACTGATTGGTATATATGAATAGTTATTGAATTTGAATTATATGAAACTACTAATCGTTCAAAAAGAGAAATGAAATGAAAACCTTGTTCACTTGGTCTGTATTACTATTAATCTCCTACCCGGTTGTTGCACAAGACTCAACCGGAGTGAAGGATAAGAAAGAAAAAACTACTTTGGAAGCCGGAAAAAACGAGAACTTTTCTTTTGATAAAAAGAAGAAAAATGATGTGTTCATAGATAAAGATGGAGACGGTATTTGCGATTTCCGCACTAAGGGAATGAGTTTTGAAAAATTTCGTAAACGAAACCGCCAAGGTCTTGGCGAAGGGAAAGGAAAGGGAAAAAATTGAAAACGATAATCTTCTTATTTACAGCTTTTTTATTTTCACATACATTGCATGCGCAGATTGAGGTCTCTTCCGAATTATTCCGCTATTCCGACGATAATATTTATAACAGCTCGGCAAAAGTTTCTGATAATATTTATAATGCTTCTCTTAACGGAGCTTATAACTTCAGCAGCGGAAAAAATACGTTGCAGTTGTATAATCAAAATACGATGAGTTATTACCAGGAAAATATTGGAACTTCATCGCTTTTAAGAAAATTCGGTGTTGCAGATAATGTAAAATTTTCTGAAACATCTCAACTTAATCTTGGGATTAATTACAGCATAAAAAATAATCGCGATGTGTTTACTCTTCTCGATTTTTCTCAAATCTCTGCTTATGGAAATCTAAGATATTCTTTTTCCGAATCGGATTTTCTTACCGGCGGATATGCTTATTACAACAATAGCTTTGTTAATTTTTCTTTATTCTCGCATGATGTGCATAAAGCGTTTCTAAGATTCAATAGTTCGTTTGAAACAGAAACCTCTCTTATTCTCGGCGGCGATGTAAGCGCAAAATTGTATCCGGCAAATGAAGGAACTCCTGGAAGTGAGGCATATCAACTCAATTTGTTTGCGCAGGTTGGACAAGCGCTAACAACCAATACCGGCTTAAGCGCATATTTACAACTGCGAAGTAACCTGTCGCAAACAGCCCGCACTTTTTATTACGACAACACGCTTTTTTACCAGGATGAACTTTTTAATGATGTTTTTTCAAACGAAGGTTTTGAAACCGGAATGTCGTTAACAAAAATATTCTCTTCAACGTTTGGCGCTAAAGCAGAATTTGTTTATGCTAAGCGGGAATACTCTACTCTTCCTGCGTTAGACTTTGGAGGGAACGTCATCGCTTCTTCACGGATCGATAATCAATTTGCTTTTGGAATAGAATTGCAGAAAGATATTTCAAGTTATCTACGTGGCGTTTCAGTTCAAGCTAACTGGAATTACCTCTTCAATACTTCAAATGACCGTTTTTACAAATACGATAATCAACTCTTCTCAATAGGACTTGACTACACATTCTAACCGGATCACGTCACTCTAAAATAGTTGCAAGAAAGTATGGGATTAATTTTTTATCCCATACTTCTGAAGTTTATACCGCAAATTTCTTTCTGTAAGTCCCAACAATTTTCCAGCTTGTGTTTGGTTGCCATTGCTTTTCGAGAGAGCATCGACAATTAAATTCTTTTCAAGGGTTTCAACTAATTCAATAAGAGTTCCTTCTTGCAGTTCATTTGTTTTTTCAGCTACAAAACCTTTTATTGATAATGGTAAATCATGTTGTGTAATAGTATTTCCTCTTGCTAAAACAACAGCGCGTTCAATACTGTTTTCCAGTTCTCGTACGTTCCCGGGATATGAGTATTTCATCAAGAAATCAATTGCTTCCTTAGAAACAGAAAAAGCTGCTTTGTTATTTTCTTTTGCATATTTTGTAAGGAAAAATTCTATCAGTGGAAGAATATCCTCTTTTCGTTCGCGAAGTGGGGGGATTTTTATTGCTACTATATTCAGTCGATAAAATAAATCTTCACGGAAAGTTCCGTCTTTTATTTTCTTCTCCAAATTTTGATTTGTTGCCGCAATAATGCGAACATCAATTGGAATAGTTTCTGTGCTGCCGACCCGTTCGATTTGCTGTTCCTGCAGTACACGCAGTAATTTTACTTGCATCGGCAAAGGAACATCGCCAATCTCATCAAGAAAAATCGTTCCCTTGTCCGCTAATTCGAATCGTCCCTTTTTCATTTTATCAGCGCCGGTAAAAGCGCCACGTTCATGCCCGAACAATTCACTTTCCATCAAGTTTTCCGAAAGAGCCGGAATATTAACCGCAATAAAAGCGTGGTTTTTTCTTGGACTTATAAAATGAATTGCTTTCGCCAACACTTCTTTTCCTGTACCGTTTTCTCCGGTAATTAAAACGGTAGCTTTGCTTTCTGCAACGCGCGCTGCAAGACTTATTGCTTCTTCCATCCGCGGGGATTGAGAAATAATTGAAGATATTTTGAACCGTTCTTCGAGTTGTTGTTTTAAATATTGATTTTCTGATTTAAGGTTTTTATTTTCAATTATTCTTTCTAGTAGAAGATCAAGTTCGTCAAGATCAATTGGCTTTGCAAGATAATCATAAGCGCCAAGCCGCATTGCTTTTACGGCATTTTCAACGGTGCCGAATGCGGTAACCATAACAAAACTGATTTCGGGATTAATAATTTTAACGGCTTCCAGAACTTCTATGCCGGTTTTGTCGGGCATTTTAAAATCTGAAATAATAATATCTATCGCGTTGCGTTGTGCAAGACGGATGCCCTCTTCTCCAGAGCCGGCGGTATAAACAGCGTATCCTTTTTTCTTTAAGTAGCCGCTTAGAATTTCCCGCTGCCCCTGTTCGTCGTCAACAATTAATAAGTTAAAATTTTTCATGATCCGGTATTGTAATAGTGAATGTTGTGCCTTGATTTACTTTACTTGCAACATTAATTGTGCCGTTATGTTGATTCACAATTTTCTGTGCAATACTTAACCCTAAACCGTTGCCTTCTTTTTTTGTAGTGAAATACAAATTGAAAATCTTTGAAAGATTCTCTTCGGAAATTCCTTTTCCGTCATCGTGGATTTTGATAAAAATATTCTGATCTTTTTTATCATAAGAAAGAACAACGGATCCATTTTCTTCTACTCCATCAAATGCGTTTTGCAGAAGATTCATCATCGTTTGCTTCATTAATTCCGGGTCAATAGCAAGGGTAAATTCATTTTCAGTGTTTACGCGGAAATGAATACAGCGTTGCTTTGCTTGTTCGTTGAAGAGGAGAGCTATTTCATTGAAAAATTCAGCGGAGTTGATGTTCTTTCTCTGCAAGTCAATTGGTTTAGCGTAATTTAGAAACTGTGTAATTATTTTATTGATTCTGTCAACTTCGGTTTTAAGTACTTTTGTAATATCAAGATATTCGGCACTTCCTTCAACGGGAATAAATTCTCTGTTCAAGCGTTGTGCGATCATACCGATCGCATTTATCGGGTTTCGAATTTCATGTGCAACGCCTGAAGCTAACTCGCCCATTGCCGAAAGTTTTTCATTCCGTTTTTTTTGATCATCTAATAATCGGGCTTCGGTTAAGTCTTTTATCACCAAAGTTGTGTTACCCCCCTCATCATCGTTTTGAGAAACAGTGATAGAAAGATATTTAACTCCAGAGTCGATAGATATTTCCGTTGAAAATTCAGACGCGGTTTTATTCTCTTGGGAATTAAACAATTTTAAAGCTTCAAACAATCCATTGGAGCAGGAAGAAAGAGAAAGATTAAGCACCTCATCTGAAGGCTTTTGAAAAAGTTTTTCCGCTTGTTTGTTAAAAAGTGAAATGTGAAAATTTTTATCAAATACAATTACCGCTTCTCCCATATTTTCTAAAACTGTGCCTGTAAATGTTTTAAATTTACTTAATTCACTCGATACCGATTTAAGGTTTTGCATCGTAAAAACAATACTTAAAACGATAATTGAAATTGCAGCAAGCAAAAAAGAAATAATCACTACTCTACGAACCATTCTGGTTTCTAAGTTTCTAATCTCATCCATCGCTAAGCCGATCCTGAAAATACCGACATTTTCTCCTTCATATCTGAGCTGCTGAATTACTTCATAAACCTTGTTCCCTTTAAAAGTGAATTCCCTGGTAAAAGGTTTATCTATAGTTAATGCTTGCTGAAGAAGTTCATCTTCATATATCGAATTGATTTTGGTGACTCCTTTGCTCGCGGCTATAACGCCATCAGAATCTTGTAATACGATGTAAACAATTCCAGGATTAGAAGCGATGTCTTGTACAATTTTTCCAATACCGATATTTTTTCTAAACTCCAACAAAGAAGCGGCATCAAGATTTATAATGATGGCTCCCTTATTATTTGCTCTTGCAACGGCAACGGCAAACCGTTGTTCTCCGGCAATTCTAGACTCTTTTAATCCGATCACTACTTGATCCGTTTTGCCGGAGAGAAGTTCATTTATTTCCTTAGGACGTCTGGAGCTGTTTTCTCCTTTGCGAAAGAAACCGGGAGAAGGAACTCCGTTTGATAAAACACGCACTCCTTCTGCGTTTAAGATATTTATTCTAAAAAGGGAATTCATTTTAGCGTAAGCGGATAAATCTTTTTCAGTTAATCTACCGGAACTATCAAGGTGGCGGATGAATCTGGCGTTATCTAATAATCGATTGGTGAGCAAATTTTCTATTTCATCCGAAGCATGAAGTGTATTGACGCTCGAAAGGCGAATGGTTTCGATTAGTGATGCCGACTCTCTATCGAGCAGCCGATAGATTTCTTTCCTACTTTCACTTAATTCAAAATATGCCGATGCTATCATCACAATTCCTATAACAAAGGAAATGATGATGATAATTTTCGGATGTAATCTGAATTTATTTTTCATAATCAAAATTAAAAGAAATCTGTTTTACTCATGTTACACAAAACTTTTAGGTATTAACCCCGCCATTCATGGCGGGGAAAGAACAACAACAGACAGTATAGGCTTTAGCCATTATTTACGCTATTAATGGGCTAAAGCCAAAATGTTTTGTCTTATTTTAATCCCCGGCATAAATGCCGGGGTTACTCGATAAAGAAATTGCGTAAGGTGACTATTTAATATAACTACAAATGTTTGATTCAATACCCGGTGTTGAGATTCCAACCTTTTCGACCTTCGTGTCGTATCAAAGCGTCAAGAAAGTCGAACTTCATTTAAACAAATCTAATAACCCTTCATTTCATCCGATATTCAGCTTGTAAATGTTGGCACACCGGTTGTATAAACAACATCGAACTAATTATTATTAACAAAACAAAAGGAGTTAGATCATGAAAACCTTAGCAAAAATTTCATCGGTCTTCGCACTAGTTCTTTTCATCACCGTTTTCTTCACATCTGAAGCCAGCGCGCAGCAATACGGCGGCGGTAAAAAAGCAAACAAAGGATTTGTTGACGTGAACGGCGACGGCATCAATGACAATGCATTAGATGCTGATGGTGACGGAATCCCTAACGGTCAGGATGCAGACTTTGTCCGCCCACAAGACGGCAGCGGAAGCAAAAATATGTTCGGTAAAGGTTCAGGCAAAAAAGGTCTTGGAACCGGTAACGGAACTGGAATTTGCGACGGCACCGGGCTTGGCTCTGGTAATGGATCCGGAACAGGAGTTTGTGACGGAACCGGAAGCGGATCAAACGGCAAAGGCAGAGGAAGAAAATAGTTCTTCGATTTGGGTGGCTGAATAGCCGCCCATTTTTTTTGAAGTTTAAAATTGAAACCTATAATTAGAATTTGAAATACTAAAATGAAAACTTTAATTGCACGGACATCTTTTAATATTCACGATGTGATAACCGCATTCTTTTCAAAATTAAAAGCTAAATTACCTCTTACAGGATGTACAATGGAAAGTGAAAATTCAGTAAGCGATTTAAATTTTAATAATCATAAAAATGTAATCTGTGTTGGTCATGAAGATTTTCCTGATGATACGGATGGCGATTATTTTTCTCCATCAAAATGGTACATTAATTAATATTTTCTTTTGAATCTATTCACAATCAATCTCATCCAAACAAATAAAAAGGAACAGCAATGGAACATCCCCGCAGTAGAAATATTTTAAATGCGGCACTATTAATTTTATCGTTTGTAGCATTGCTAAATGCGAGTTTAATAGGGCAAAACAAGACGGGGACTATCTCCGGAGAAGTTCGTGACGCAGTTACCAAACAACCGCTTCTTTATGCAAACATTTCAATTGTTGGAACGCAATTAGGAACAGTAACGGACGAAAAGGGCTATTTTGTCATTAAAAATATTGTTCCTGAAGTTTATCAATTAAAAATTTCTTATATCGGATACATTTCAACAATTAAAGAAGATATTACGGTTATTCATTCACGCAATACCTCTGTGTTTATAGAGCTTAGACCCTCACAAATTGAAATGAGTGAAGTAAGCGTTACCGGAGGATATTTTCAAAAACCGATTGATCAATCAATAAGTATTCGTTCGCTTACACAACAGGAAATCCGCCGTTCACCAGGTTCTGCTGAAGATATTTTTCGTGTTATGCAATCTTTGCCCGGTGTAGCGAGCGCGGGAGGTAAAAGCGCACAACTTATCGTTAGGGGCGGAAGTCCTGATGAAAATCTGACGTTGCTTGATAACATAGAAATTTATAACCCTATTCACTTTGCCCGTACCGGCGAATCAATGGGAATAGTCAGCATCATAAATCCTTCATTGTTAAAAGGAGTAGATTTTATGACGGGTGGTTTTCCTGCGAAGTATGGAGACAAGATGTCTTCAGTATTTGAAATGTCTCTCGTTGACGGAAATAAAGAGATGTACAATACTGACATCAATGTAAATTTGGGTGGATTTGGCGCAATGGTTGATGGACCTGTGCCTGGAAACGGGACAATGATTTTTTCTGCGCGCCGTGGATTTTTTGATTTACTGACAAGTCTATTGAACAAGCCCGCAGCTCCGCAATATTACGATGCAGTTGCAAAACTTACTTATGATCTTGATGAAAAAAACAGAATTAGTATTGTGGGATTTTATTACCTCGATCAAATTATACGCGAAGGAACTTCCACTACAAAAAAAACGGCTTCCGAAGCGACAAATTTTAAATATGATTATCTAACACGCGATGATTATGGAACTGCGTTTGGAACAAATTGGCGGTATCTTTTTTCTCCAAAAGCATTTTCGCTTACCACCTTATCTTTCTCCGGCAACGGATGGAATACACTTCAAGGAACTGAAACAGACCGGTCTTTGAGTGGTGAGGAAATTCGCGAAAACAGTTTTGATATTAAAAATGAAGTTACACTTAATGTTTTAGCTAATTTAGAACTTAAAGCAGGCGGATATCTTCGTTTTATTGATTCGAAACATACAGCTTGGAAACCCGCCGATACTACGCGTACCGGACAAATTATTCCCGCGTCTTCTATTTCTTTTTTACCTGAAATGAGTAATAAAGTTTCTATCTTTTTACAAAATACATGGAGGCCCTTTGCCAGATTCTCACTTACTTCCGGAGTTCGCTATGATTATTTTTCATTTACAAAAGAAGGAAATGTTAGTCCGCGGATTTCATTTTCATATTACCTGACCGACAAAACATCTTTCAACGCTTCCTTTGGGAAATTTTATCAGACGCCTGCCGCCTATCAAATAGCGCTTGATCCGCTTAATGTTTTATTAAAGAGTAGTCTTGCAACGCACTACATTGTTGGTGTTGATCATCTTTTTGCGGAGGATACAAAATTTACCGTGGAATTATATCACAAAGATTTAACAAATGTTTTTGTAGCAAATGATACCACCGATGTATTAACTAATGCCGGGGAAGGATTTGCGCAGGGAATTGAATTTTCGCTTCAGAAAAAATTTATCGATGGGATTGTGGGAAGCGCTTCATACTCATACGCTGCTTCAAAAAGAAAGGATGCGTCTAATCTCTCTGAATATTATTTTGAATACGACCGCACTCATATTTTTAATTTGCTCGGAGGATTTGAACTTTCTAAAACGTGGCAAATTGGATTTAAGTTTCAGTACGCTTCCGGTAATCCTTATACTCCCGCCACCGGAGTTGCAACAAAAAATGGAATTAATTACGTTATTGATGGAGTTTATAATTCTGCACGGCTGCCTGATTATCATAAGCTTGATATTCGTATTGATAAAAAATTCATTTTTGAAAATTGGACATTAACTGCTTACCTTGATTTATGGAATGTTTATAACCGACAAAACGTTCTCTCTTATTCTTCAAAAGTAGATGCAACCGGAATTATTACCACAACACCGCGGTTTGATTTTGGTATTCTGCCTATTTTGGGTTTGTCAGCGCAATTTTAATCAACAGTTGCAGAAGAAGTTATTTCTTTTGAACGAGAAATGAAATCCGGCAGTTAATTTCAGACAAAAGAGAAAACCTTGCTAAATAAAAGAGCCGCGTTTGTGCGGCTCTTTTTATTTTAAACGATTGAATAAACGATTGCAACGAGATAAAATCCTCTTCTAATAATTCCTTTTTTCTTCTTAAATCTTATAATTTTTTCACCTCAATTTTTCATAAATGGGAAATACTTCAAAAAAAAGTTCACTTATCAATTAAAATGTTTACTGTTAAAGTGGCAAGAAAGTTGATACTGAGTGGTATCAACAATTATGGTATCATTGAATATGGACAAACCAAAATATACGATTAGCACTGCTGCAAAATTAAGTGGAATTTCGATTCACACATTGCGCATGTATGAAAGGGAAGGGTTGATTATTCCTTATAAAAAAAGCAGTAATCAACGTTTGTACACTGATCGCGACCTTGAGAGAGTAAAATGTATTCGTCATACTATAAATGAAGATAAAATCAATATTGAAGGGATTCGCAGAGTCGTCTCACTTATACCTTGCTGGGCGATTGTAAAATGTAATGAAAACAGCAGGAAAACTTGTGAAGCATTTAACGGGCATACAAAACCCTGCTGGATGATCAATCATGAAAATAATTTTTGCACAGGTAAAGATTGTCGTGAGTGCGAAGTTTATCATTCCTTTGGAAGCTGCGAATCGATAAAATCAAAATTAAAAGAATTACTGACTTAATACTGAGGAAACCTAATGAAAAAATTACTCATTCTGGGAGGCGGAACCGCGGGGACAATGATGTTGAACAAACTGAACGGTGTTCTCGACGCAAACGATTGGCAAATTACTATCGTCGATCAATTTGAAACGCATTATTATCAACCGGGATTTTTATTTATCCCTTTCGGAATTTATTCAAAGAAAGATGTCGTTAAACCAAAACGTGATTATTTCCCGACCGGAACAAATGTGGTTATGAGCGAGATTGACAAAATAGAACCAAACGAAAACCGGGTTCTTCTTAAAAACAATCAAGTGCTTACTTATGATGTGCTAATAATTGCAACCGGTTCCAAAATTAGTCCGGATGAAATTGAAGGATTGAAAGATGAACTGTGGTTCAAAAATATTTTTGACTTTTATACGATTGAAGGCGCATGTGCATTGGCGGGATTCTTTAAAAATTGGCAGGGCGGGAAATTAGTTTTAAATATTGCCGAGATGCCTATTAAATGCCCAGTTGCACCACTTGAGTTCGTCTTTTTAGCCGATTGGTACTTTACCGAAAGAGGGATTAGAGATAAAGTTGAAATCCATTTTGTAACGCCCTTGCCCGGCGCATTTACTAAACCGAAAGCCTCTTCAATTTTGGGGGATTTCCTCGACAAGAAAAATATTAAATTAACTTCTGAGTTTAGTATCGCTAAAGTTGATAATGAAAATAAAAAAATTATTTCATGGGATGAAAAAGAAGTTCCCTTTGATGTGCTGGTTTCAATACCGCCTAATATGGGTGATGAAGCAATTGCGCGAAGCGGAATGGGGGATGAGTTTAACTTTATTCCAACGAACAAACACACTTTGCAGTCTGATAATTATAAAAATATTTTCATAATCGGCGATGCAACTAATCTACCGAGTTCAAAAGCCGGTTCCGTCGCTCACTTTGAAGCAGATATTCTTTTTGAAAATATTCTCAGCTATATCAATGGAGAGCCATTGCGCGCTTCATTTGATGGACACGCGAACTGCTTTATTGAATCGGGTTTTGGTAAAGGAATTCTCATCGATTTTAATTATGATACCGAACCCTTGCCCGGCAAATTCCCGCTTCCCGGCGTTGGACCATTCTCACTGCTTGAAGAAACTAAAATGAATCATTACGGAAAAGTTATGTTCCGGTGGATGTATTGGAATCAATTGTTAACCGGAAAAGAATTGCCGATTGAATCAAACATGTCAATGGCGGGGAAAAGAGGATAAATATGGAGCATGAAAAAATTCAAGATCAAATTGATCTTATCAATAAAAAGTTAGATGTAATTCTCGAAGAGATTGAATTACAGCGAAGACACCGCCGGCAGATGGAAGACCTAAAAGATGATTTGACGCGCGTCGGTAAAGACCTTTATGAAACTGCTGTTGTTGAGTTGGAAGAAATGCACGATCAACTTTCATCGCAAGATGTAATGCATCTTGTTAAAAAATTAATGCGTAATGTTAACACGATTACAAAATCTTTTGAGCAGTTAGAAAGCATAAAAGATTTTATGAATGATTTCTCGCCGATCTCAAGAGAAATGGTCTTCGATTTTATGCATAAACTGGATGAGTTTGACCGGAAAGGATATTTCCAATTTTTCGGTGAACTTAATTCGGTGATGGATAATATCGTTACCTCATTTACGCTGGAGGACATTAAAGCCCTTGGTGATAATGTAGTAACAATTTTAAATACGGTGAAGAGTTTAACGCAACCGGATATGCTTCACGCAATAAACAATGCGGTTTCAGTTTATAAAAATCTTGATACAACAATGGAAGAAGAAGTCTCCTTTTTCCAATTAATTAAAGAGATGAATTCACCGGAAGTGCGAAAAGGAATGGCGGTAGGTCTAAAGTTTCTAAAAAATCTTGCCAATCCAAACGGCAGCCAACTAACAAAAACAAACCATAAATAAATTAATTAAGGAAACACAAAATGTCGGAACTAACCTTAGCCCGCGATGCGGATGGGAATTTAGCAAATAAAGCAGATTGGAATGAAGAAGCTGCTTTAATGCTTGCAAAAGAGGAAGGGATTGAATTATTGAACGAAAGACGGTGGGTGGTAATCAATTTTATGCGAAAAGTATTTGAAGAAAAAGGAGATGCACCGTCGATCAGGCGATTGACAAAAGAAAGCGGCATAAACACAAAAGAATTGTACGAACTCTTTCCCGGTGGTCCCGCTAAAAAAGCCGCTAAAATTGCAGGATTACCTAAACCAAAAGGTTGTATTTAATTATTAAAGGAGAAATGAAAAATGAAAGAACCGATCAAAAAAGTGTCAATAGTTGTTTCCCGTGGTTCGCTTGAAGGCGTTTATCCCGGGCTGATCATGGCAAACGGTGCAAGAATGGAAGGGATTGAAGCTCAATTATTTTTTACCTTCTTTGGGCTGTATGCCGTTCTCGAAAAAAAGATGGACAAATTAAAAGTTGCAACTGTCGGAAATCCCGCAATGTGTGTTCCCGATGCAATGGGTCCAGGTTTACCTACTTGGATGGGCGCAATTCCCGGTATGTCTTGGTATGCCACCTCGATGATGAAAAAAGAAATGGAAAAACTTGATATTCCTCCTGTACGGGAATTTATTGAAATGATCCATGATGCCGGCTGCGAAATATATGGATGCAAAGCTACTGTGGATATGTTTCATCTATCAAAGAAAGATTTTTGTCCTCAAGTTGATGCAGTGATAACCGTTGGTGAGTTTTATGAAAAATCAGCCGGTGCACAAATTATCTTTACATAATTAAAAACCGTCGGCTTCTTATAGCCGACTTTTTTTTATCCTTTTTGGGGAAGGTGAGACAATGATAAAAAAGCAGCCACTAACCCCAGCTTCTTCAGGCTGGGGTTACACAACCACGACACACACCAGCTTTTGCCCAAATATTCTTTAATTTATTTTAATTTCTAAAATCAAAAATCGTTAATCCTTGCCTGCTCCGCCAAGGGCGGTGGTTCATAAATCAATTTCATCCATTCATCAATCGTTCATCTTAATTTATTTTTTCTTATTTTCTCATACACAATTTTACGACACTTGATATGCCTTTAAGTTGGAATGAAATCAAAGAGCGCGCGGTAAACTTTTCCAAAGAATGGGTGGATACTTTTAACGAAGATGCAGATGCAAAACCTTTTCTCGAAGCATTCTTTAATGTCTTCGGAATCAGCAGAAAAAAGGTTGCTACATTTGAATACCGCGTTAAGAAACTTGATGAGCATGACGGCTACATTGACCTCCTCTGGAAAGGAACCATGCTGGTTGAGATGAAAAGTCGGGGAAAAGATTTAACCAAAGCATACCAACAAGCCATCGATTATCTTCAAAAACTTCCGCAGCACGAACTACCACGATACCTACTTGTGTCCGACTTTGAATTATTCCGTCTCTATGATCTTGAAGAAAATTCTTTAACTGAATTCAAGTTTTCTGAATTTGTAACTAACGTACAGCATTTTGGTTTCATAGCCGGTTACCAGAAACATACGTTTAAAGAGGAAGATCCGGTAAATATTAAAGCGGCTGAATTGATGGGGAGACTGCACGACAAACTAAAATCAGTTGGATATGATGGACACAACTTGGAACTCTACTTAGTCCGTTTGCTCTTTTGTCTCTTTGCCGATGATACAACTATTTTTGAAAAAGATATTTTCTTAGATTTCATTACTCAACGTACGAATGAAGACGGAAGCGATCTTGCCCCGCACATAAGTGAATTATTTTTTATACTCAATACTTCAAGAGAGAAACGTCTCAAAAATCTCGACGAACAATTGAACGTATTCCCTTTTGTAAATGGAAAACTTTTTGAAGAATCGCTACCTCCGGCTTCATTTGATAGCGAAATGCGCCGTATCCTTTTAGAATGCTGCAATTTGGATTGGAGTAAAATCTCGCCTGCTATTTTCGGTTCAATGTTTCAAAGCGTTAAGAACCCGGTTGAACGGAGAAATCTCGGCGCACATTACACAAGTGAAAAGAATATTCTAAAACTTATCAAACCGTTATTCTTAGATGAATTATGGTCTGAGTTTGAAACAATTAAGGATAATAAAAACAAGCTGATTGACTTCCACAAGAAAATAAGCAACTTAAAGTTTCTTGATCCCGCATGCGGCTGTGGAAATTTTCTTGTAGTTACTTATCGGGAACTACGTTTCCTCGAAATAGAGATCCTTCGCATGCTTTACAAATACGGCGTGAAGTTTTTAGATGTAAAGGAGATCATTTGGCTTGATGTTGATATGATGTACGGAATTGAGTGTGAAGAATTTCCTGCACGTATTGCTGAAGTTGCCATGTGGTTAATTGATCATCAGATGAACATGGTTATTAGTAATGAGTTTGGACAGTACTTTGTCCGCCTGCCGCTTAAGAAAGCAGCGACAATTGTTCATGGTGACGCGTTAAAAACAGACTGGCAGAGTTTATTAAATCCGGTTAATTCAATAGACGTTTATGCAAAACATACAAACATTTATTTAGTTGAAGAACCTCAGGTAAAGTATAAATCTGTAAATGTCCAAACGGAAACTTTTGAGATTCATAAAGGGGAACAGCCGCAAGACAAAGAAGAAATAAAATTCGATTACATTTTTGGTAATCCGCCATTTATTGGTTCAAAAATGATGAAGCAAAACCAGCGCGATGAAATTGTTAAACAGTTTGACAATGCTGAAGGAAGCGGAGTTCTTGATTATGTTAGTGCTTGGTACATCAAAGCGGCAAAGTATATCCAAAGCACAAAAATCAAAGTGGCATTTGTTTCAACAAATTCGATTGTACAAGGAGAACAGGTAAGTATTCTTTGGGGGCAAATGCTGAATAAGTACAATATCAAAATTCATTTTGCTCACCGCACATTTAAATGGAGCAATGAAGCTAAAGGGAATGCCGCAGTATATTGCGTTATAATTGGTTTTGCTAATTATGATACCGATAAGAAAAGTATTTACGATTACGAAGATATAAAAGGTGAAGCTCACCAAATAAAAGCAAAAAACATCAATCCGTATTTAGTTGATGCAAAAGATTTGTTGATCAATAAAAGTTCAAATCCAATTTGTAATGTGCCGAAAATGAGTTTTGGGAATATGCCTTTAGATGGTGGGCATTTGCTTTTATCAGATAAAGAAAAAAAAGAGTTCATCATAAAAGAACCTAAAGCAAAAAAATATTTGAAACCGTTAATTTCAGCATACGAGTTTCTCAATGGAGAAAAACGATGGTGTTTGTGGCTTGTGGATATTGAACCGCATGAATTAAAATTATTACCAGAAGTTTTGAAACGCGTTGAATTGGTTAGAAAATTTCGGTTAGAAAGTGTAGCACCTTCTACACAAAAATTTGCTGAAACTCCCACTTTATTTCGAGATAGAAAACAACCCAAAACTTACATTTTAATTCCAAGCACAACTTCCGAAAACAGAAAGTATATTCCTTTAGGTTTTTTTGGTAAAGACGATATTGCCAATAATAGCTGCCATACCGTAGCCAATGGCAGATTATATCACTTCGGAATACTAACTTCTGCTATGCATATGGCATGGGTGAAATCAGTTTGTGGTAGATTAGAAAGTCGCTTTCGCTATTCAAAAGATATTGTTTACAACAACTACCCTTGGCCAGAAAATCCAAATACAAAACAGATCAAAACAATTGAAACAGCCGCGCAAAAAGTATTGGATGTGCGGACAAAATTCCCCGATAGTTCGTTAGCAGATTTGTACGATCCAATTACGATGCCGCCAATATTGGTTAAAGCGCACAACGAACTCGACAAAGCCGTTGACCTGGCATATCGTTCACAGCCATTCACCACAGAGGCAAAGCGCATGGAATTTCTCTTTGAACTTTATGAAAAATATACCCAACCTTTAGGTTTTAGTGGAAAGAAAAAAATAAAAAAAACAAACTAACCTCTCCGAGTTTTTCAAAACCTCGTAGGTTTGGATCAAAATCAATTAAGCCTCTAACCAGCCTGTATCAAGCCTCTGACCAGCCATGACATAAATGCTAAAATCCGTTTAATTTTTTGCCACTAACCTTCAACCTTCATCAATCAATAATCTTTGTCTGTTGCCAATTAACCTTAATTGCAAATTATCTATGGTTGGTAATTTGTAATTACTGCTTACTGATAAGTGACAATAAACAGCGATAATTGCTTAAAATCAAGGGTTCTTTTCAAAGAGAACCTTTTTGCTGATAATGGAAATATGCGGAATGGAAGTCGTTATATTATAAATAATATCAACAATACTGAAGTTTTGTTTATGGAACACTATTTGCCAAGAAGAGAATGCAATTAACTAATTAGTTCAAATTAAACATAGAGGATATCTATGAAACGATATGTACGTTTCTTTGTTTTCGCTCTCTTTGCTGCAAGTTTAGCTTTACCGCAAGCGGTACAGGTTAAAAGAGTGGCAAAATCTCCTGCAGATATTAAGCTTACCCCTTGGGTTGGTCCGGTATCAACTGGTTTAAAAGTTCTTGGCAAAGCATCCACAGTATACTTTGTCGCAGACACAACCGGTTCCGGTGCAACAGCCGTAACTTCATTTGCGTGGTCGATCAACTCAAAACCTGGTGGTTCGGTTGCCGCATTTGATACAACAGACAAAATGGAAGCAAGATTAAAACCTGATGTAACGGGACAATACATTGTTCAAGTTTCTGTAAACGGCGGCGCCAAAACTGCTGTTGACACAATTTTTGCAAGCACATTTAGAGGTCAATATGCTACACCTATTAGCTGTGGTATATGCCATAGCGCTACTAATACTGCTTGGGAAGCTACAAGGCATTCCTCAATTTATAAACGCGCAATATCCGGTATGCTGGAAAATACTGCGGAAACTAATTTTATGGGTGTTTATGGCAAGACTTGCGCAGGATGTCATACTACAGGTTATGATGTTAACGCAAATAACGGAAATTTTGGATATACTGCTCACGCAACCGGTTGGGATAC
>Ga0172379_10002005_pt1 | contig 37862 bp, 28 predicted proteins | sample GrowelOW334metaG_FD_119756 | JGI IMG/M metagenome (GOLD analysis project Ga0172379, IMG submission 119756) | Groundwater microbial communities from an aquifer near a municipal landfill in Southern Ontario, Canada - Groundwater well OW334 metaG | ecosystem: Environmental > Aquatic > Deep... | reverse complement strand
GGAAGGTATTCGAAATCAACTTTCCCCGCCCAGTCGACGATTCCGGAATCATAGATATATTGAAACTTGGTTATCAGCGTATCATTATTGAACTGCTGGTCCATCATCGAGGTGACAAAATTGTACTTACTGTAGGTTATGGTGGTATTGCTGAATAATTTGGGTGTTATGACATAGTTCCACCTGAGGGCTGCCGTTAGATTGCCCCAGCCCAAACCTCCATCAGCCTCATTCCGAAAGCTTCTGCCCTGGATATCACCCTTATCCATATTGTGCAAATAGGCTTTATCACGACCGGAATAGGCGCTGAGAAAGAGGCGGCTCCTATCGGAGAATTTGTGATTGATCTTGGCATTCAGATCATAGAAATAATATCCTGCATTGACATTGCTGTTGCTCTGGGCTGCCTGTAGCTTGATCAGCGGCTGCGCAAGAACATCAATGTACGTTCTCCTTCCGGATACGATAAAGGAGGTTTTATCCTTGATGATCGGCCCCTCGATGGTCAGCTTGCTGGAAATAATCCCCACACTCCCTTCAGCGCTGAATTTCTTATTATTGCCATCGCGCATGCGGATATCCAGAACGGAAGAAAGCCGTCCGCCGTAACGGGCCGGAAAGCCACCAGTGATAAGTTTGACGCTCTGTATGGCATCAGGATTAAACACGGAGAAAAAACCAAACAGGTGGTTGGCATTATATACCGGAACCCCATCAAGAAGGATGAGATTCTGATCCGGTCCACCACCCCTGACGTATATTCCGCTGGTGCCTTCATTTCCGCCTTTTACTCCCGGCAGCAACTGGAGAGCTTTTAACACATCCACTTCACCCAAAAGCATCGGCAAGGCCTTGATGGATTTTGCGCTGAGCTCGGTCATGCTCATCTGGGTGCTTAAAACGGCCGATTTAGCCCTTTGGGCGGAAATGACCACTTCCTCCAGACTGATCACCGGAGATAGCCTGAAATTCAGCAGGGTATCCTTATGCAGGTTAATATCCACCTCCACAGGCCGGTAACCGATATAAGATACGGTCAGTTTAATCTTCCCGGCCGGAAAGGTCAGGCTGTAAAATCCAAAAGCATTAGTTGTGATTCCCTTGATGGAGATTGCGTCATACACACTGCCGCTGATCAGTTTCTCCCCGGTGAGGGAGTCCTCCACGGTCCCCCTAATTGTAAACCTCTGTGCATGAATGGATAAACCAATGCAAATTAGAGTAATGATTAGGAAAATTCTCTTCATAAAACAATCAGTTTATATCAACTTGTGTGATCTGTTTTAACTATTTGGTAAAGAACGGCAATAGTGCTTCGATTAAATCCTTTGGCGGCCTGACCGGCTTGCGGCTCTTTGAATCGGTGAAGACCAGCTGGACTTCCGCTTCATTAATGACCTCCCCTGCTTCATTGAACAATTCATGGAAGAAGGTAATCCTCGCGGTCGGCAGTGTCCGAAGCACCGTGCGAATGGTGATGAGTTCGTCGTATGAAACCGGTTTGATATACCTGACGACCATTTTTACCACTGGAAGCATGATCCCGCGGGTCTCCAGACTGCGGTAGGTCATTCCCAGCTTCCTGATTAATTCTGTCCGGCCGATTTCGTAAAACTCGGCATAACGGCCGTAGTATACGTAGCCCATTTGGTCGGTTTCGCCGTAGCGGATGCGTTGCTGAACGTCGTTGGTGTACATAAGGACGTTAAGATAGGATAAGATTGGCAAAAAGATCGTAGTCGTCGGCTTTTGTGATGATAACCTGATGAAATTCACCTGGATTGGCTTTTCCGGTGGATAGGGGGATCAGAATTTCCTGGTCCACTTCAGGAGAATCGTAGCGCGATCGGCCGACATAAAATTCACCGTCGGTGCGGTCGATAATGACCTGGAGAACCTGTCCGGTGCGGGCTTCGTTAAGTTCAGCCGAGATTTTCTGCTGAAGTTCCATAAGAAGGGAATATCTATCCTGTTTAACCTCTTCAGGAACATCATCGGTAAAAAGATCGCCGGACCGTGTCCCTTCCTCGGGCGAGTAAGTAAAAACCCCCAATCGTTCAAACCTTGCCTCTTTCACAAATTCAAGAAGTTCGGCAAAATCTTCCTCAGTTTCACCCGGATGCCCCACCAGCAAGGTGGTACGTATGGCGACATCCGGCAATTTCGCACGGATATCCCTGATCAACTTGTAAGTATCTGATTTAGAATATCCCCGGTTCATCCTTTTCAGCATTTTATCGCTGATATGCTGGAACGGGATGTCGAGATAATTGCAAATTTTGTCCTCTGACTGCATGAGGTCGATCAGTCCGGCCGGAAAGCTTTCGGGGTAAGCATAATGCAAACGGATCCATGAAATTCCTTTAACGGCGGATAATTCGGTAAGCAAGGGCACCAGCATGCTTTTCCGGTACAGGTCGCGGCCATAGTAGGAAAGGTCCTGAGCGATCAGCAGCAGTTCCTTCACTCCTTTTCCGGCAAGGTAGGTGGCTTCTTCAATAACATCTTCCATCTTCCTCGATACATGTTTTCCACGGATCGCCGGGATGGCGCAGAAAGAGCAATTGCGGCTGCAACCTTCAGAAACCTTGAGATAGGCATAGTGCGGCGGTGTTGAGGCTGTCCGCCGGTTCAATATTTCCGGATTAAAGGCCAGGTTGAGCGAAGTAACAATTTCAGGTATCTGTTCCACCCCAAACCAGGCATCTACTTCCGGCATTTCCGGAACCAGCTCGTTACGATAGCGCTGTATGAGACAGCCCATTGCGAATATTTTGGTGATCTGACCATTTTTTTTAGCCTCTATGGCTTCCAGAATGGTATTAACCGATTCTTCCTTGGCATCCAGAATAAAGCCGCAGGTATTGATGACCAGCACATCGGCATTTACCCGCTCCGGATCGAGCCGGGTTTTTATACCCTGGGAACGCAGCTGGCTCAGGAGTTTTTCCGAATCCACCAGGTTCTTTGAACAACCAAGATTTATGATGTCGACTCGCAAGGTGAAGAAAGAGTTAAGAGGGGTTAAGAGGGGTTAAGAGGGGTTAAGAGAGGTTAAGAGAGGTCGGGGCCGAAGAGGGAATCGATGAAAGCGGTTTTGTTAAAGAGCTGGAGATCCTCAATTTTTTCTCCTATTCCAATATACCTGACCGGTATTTTAAACTGGTCGCTGATACCTATAACCACGCCGCCTTTAGCGGTTCCGTCGAGTTTGGTGAGAGCAAGCGCCGTGACTTCAGTGGCTGCGGTGAACTGTTTGGCCTGTTCAAAGGCATTCTGGCCGGTGGATCCGTCCAAAACCAACAGCACTTCATGCGGTGCATCAGGGATCACCTTTTTCATGACATCGCGGATTTTTGTCAGTTCATTCATCAGGCCGACCTTGTTGTGCAACCGGCCGGCGGTATCGATGATCACCACGTCCGACTGCTGGGCAACAGCAGAGCGCAAGGTATCGAATGCAACAGAAGCAGGATCGGCGCCCATCTTTTGCTTGATCAGGGGGACTCCGGCGCGCTGCGACCAAACTTCGAGCTGTTCGATAGCTGCTGCACGGAAGGTATCCGCTGCACCTAACAACACCTTTTTACCCTTGTTCTTATATTGATAGGCCAGCTTGCCGATCGTCGTGGTTTTTCCTACCCCGTTAACCCCGACAACCATGATCACATAGGGGCCTCCCTTATCGGGAAATGGCAGGTCGTCCTGATCACCGGTATTGTTTTCCGATAAGAGTGCCCCGATCTCCTCCTTCAGGATGCGATTGAGTTCATCGGTACTCATATATTTATCCCGGGCGGCTCGTTTCTCAATGCGTTCAATGATCCTGACGGTGGTAGTAACTCCGACATCAGAGGAAATGAGGACCTCCTCGAGGTTGTCCAGCACTTCATCGTCGACTTTGCTTTTTCCCGCAATGACCCGGGTCAGTTTCTTCAGAACACTCTCTTTTGTCTGGGCCAGGCCCTCATCGAGGTTCTTTTTTTTATCTGCTGAAAACCAACTGAAAATGCCCATAGAGGAAAAGTTTATATAAAATAAAAAGAGCTTTCTCCACTTTTGGTGATGAAAGCCCCATTCTATTCTGGAACAACATACTCCGACTACTTCTGATTGAAGTAATCCTTGATGTGATCATTATGAACCATCTCTTCTTTAAAGGTGTAGGCTCCGCTTTTGGGCGACTTCACCATTTTGATAACCTTGGCATAGTGTCTTCCTTTGCCGGTCTGCATGGTAGCAACAACTTTCTTTGCCATATTCTAACTATTTAATTTCCCGGTGAACGGTTACTTTCTGAAGTACTGGATTATACTTGCGCATTTCCAGACGATCCGGAGTGTTTTTCCGGTTCTTGGTGGTGATATAACGTGAAGTACCTGGCTGTCCTGAGGTTTTATGCTCGGTGCATTCAAGGATCACCTGAATCCGATTGCCTTTGGCTTTTTTTCCCATTTGTTACTGCTCCTCTTAATATTTGGTGATCAAACCTTCTTGTTTTGCTTTTTTAAGACTAGCTAACAGGCCATTTTTTGTAATGGTACGGATACCATTGGCCGATACTTTCAGCGTTACCCAGCGGTTTTCTTCCGGGAGCCAGAACTTCCGGGTAAACAGATTCGGATAAAAACGCCTCTTTACTCTCCGGTTTGAGTGGGACACATGGTTGCCCACCATCATTTTCTTACCGGTAATCTGACACATCTTCGACATGCTCTTTGAATTTTGGATCGCAAATTACGGCATTTTTATTCAAATATTCAAGAGATCATTGAAAAAAAAGCCTTGATCTTATTAACTAACCGATGTTAAAAGAAGTTTTGTCAGGATATTGTTTCTTTCAAAACCTCAATCCGGAGCAGGTTCAACGCGGCCAAAGAGGCCCTAACTATATTATGCTCACGGTGTTCGCCAAACTGAAATTTTTTTGACACCACCCCACCCGGACCGGCTACGGCAACCCAGGTGGTGCCAACAGGCTTTTCAATTGTACCACCGTCGGGACCGGCAATGCCCGAAGTGGCCAATGAAAAAACGGTTCCAAAATGCAAACAGCAACCTTTTGCCATCTGTTCAACGACTGCCTGGCTGACGGCGCCATGCTCCAGCAGCATGTCTTGGGTCACATCCAGATATTTTATCTTGATATCATTGGCATAGGCGATGATTCCACCTTTAAAATAAGCCGAACTTCCAGGAATTCGCGTAATGAGATGCCCTATGCTGCCTCCCGTGCAACTTTCCGCAGTGGATACAGTTAGGTTCCTTTCCAGGAGAGCCTTTCCGACAGTTTCCTCCAGGGATATTTCATCAAATCCGAACAGGTATTCTTCTATGAGGACCGAAAGGGATGCAGTCAGTTCGGCCATGATAGTTTCGAGTTGTATCCGGTCTTGTCCGGTACCACTGATTCTCAGTCTTACCATTCCTGGTGACGGCAGATAGGCCAGTGAAAAATCTCCGGGCAGGGCATCCTCCCAACTGGTCAGTAACCCGGCCAGCCTGGATTCCCCAAGGCCCGTAGTCATGAGTGTTTTGTGCAGGATGGCTGGTGTATGGAAAAAATCCGCCAGCATTGCTAATCCCGAGTTTTCCATGATAGCCTTCATTTCATAGGGAACACCGGGCATTGAGATTACCACTTTTCCATCCTTTTCGAACCACATGCCAGGTGCGGTGCCCTGCGGATTGCGGATTACCCGGCAGTTTTCAGGCACCATCGCCTGTGCAAGATTAACCGCAGAAACCGGATAATTCCCTGCACTAAGAATATGGTGGATATCTTCCAAAACGACTCTATTCTCGACCAATTTTGAGTCAAAGAATTCGGCCAGCGTTGCTTTCGTCCGGTCGTCATTGGTCGGTCCCAACCCGCCGGTGATCAGCACTACTTCAGCCCGGCTCATGGAATCCCTCAACGCGGAACGTATTTCTCCAGGACTGTCAGATATTGAAATGATTCTTTTCACCGGCAGGCCGATCATCGACATATGTTCTCCGATCCAGGCAGAGTTTGTATCGATGGTTTGACCGATAAGGATTTCATCGCCAATGGTAATTATTTCACAGATAGGATTCATGGTTTCATTTCATTAAGCCGCTGTAACAGTGATGGGTGCGAGCCTATTACTTCATTTGTTCATCAAGCTTTTCGATTTCAGCTTTCCTCTTTATCAATTTAGCCTGGTAATCATCAATAAAGTAATCGTGCATTCCCAGTGCTTTCGATTGTTTCAACCAATCCATTGCAGCTGAGATATTGTTGGCCATTTCGCAGGTAAGAGACATATTATAGCAGGCTTTGGCAGCCATGGTTTTATTGTCCGATTCGGTATAAGGCCTGAATACCTCGGCAGCCTCGCGCCACTTGCTCTCCCTGAGGAATCTGGCACCGTTGTTAAAATTCATCGATGCGGTGGTAAAATAGTATCGTTCAAAATTGGTCCACCAGGGCGCCAGTTTTTTTGCGGTATTCTGTCCGGCGATATACATGGCATCTTTAAAAAATCCAATCCTTTGATCCGAGGAGGAAGAAAATTGAGAAGGAGAATTTATATCAAAAGTGACGGTATCGGCAAATCTGAACTCCTTCGACTGGAAATCGTTCAACCGGTATAACCGCCAGAAAGATTTGACCACCACCCGGCATTGGCAGGCCATAGGCCATCCGTCGCTTGTCGAGCAAACAACGGAATCGCTAATCATACCCTGTTCCATCGATAAAACAGCATCTTTAGGCGGATCTCCCGAAACCATCCTCACCACATCCCAGGGGATTTTTGAGTGGTGTTCAAAGGCATCTCCGAGCAGGCATCTTTTGACAACCGGGTTATACAGATCAAACCGCGGGCTTTCGACTAAAGCATCAGAACATCCCAACACCAGCTGTTTTGACATGACGCTGTCCCATTTGAAATCCGGCATCTTTCCGGCGGCTTGAAGCGATACTTTATAAACACTGTCCAGGTCGGATCGTGAAACCACGGTGAGGGAGCGGATTACGGACGGAATCGTAATCTCTGCAGGTTGCAGACCGTCCATCTCAAGCAGGCTTCCTGCATAGCAACCCGACAGAAACACAGGAAGAGCCAAAACCGATATCCGGGTCCGCCATTTCATCTGTTACCACCTCCTGATAATTTTCTTCTCTTTTATTTGGTTCTCAATGTCTGAAATCCTTTTATCGAGGACATTTATGTACTTTATCGTATTCCGGTCAGGATGTATCCGCAGTGACCGGCGGGCATATCCGATAGCCTGATTGAGGCGCCCGTCGAGTTCACAAATCAAGGCCATATTATAGGAAGCTTTAGCCTGAATGAGCGAATCCTTGCTGTTATAGGCCAGCCATTTCCACTTGGCCTCTGCCCTTCCCCATTTACCTTCCCTGAACGCTTTTTCTCCCAGCTGCATGGTGCTGTCACCATTAATGTAATAAGTTCGCTTTTCAGGGATCTGACCCGGTTTGATCAAAGAGTAATACCCTTCAGCAGCCTGAGAACAAGCTGAAAACAAGGCCTTTTTCTCTTCGGGAAGCTGTTTCATGGCTTCCTGCTCACTTTTCCCTTTACCCTTGAATTCACTGGTAAAAGTATAAACCGAATCATCCAGGACTCTCATTTTTTCAGGTTCATACACTCTGATTGCCATACTGACAGTTACGGAAAATTCAGCTTCATATTCTCCTGCCTGCTGGTTTATCGTCACCGGGGATTTTGACAATCCGAATCCTTCAAGGATTAACAGGGATTGTACATATTCTTTTTTTGACAGACTGAGTAAGCCGTCCCATGGCAGGGGATCTGGAAGGGTGGCCTCATTATGCCGCAACATTCTTGGGAAATGTCTGACTTTAACCATAAACTGATCCTTGATGATCATGCGTTTTGCCAGCGTGTCAATGATGGCTTCTGAAAGTTTCCATTTCAGACTATCGACCGTCTCATAGGCCCCCCATTGAACATCCTCATAGGATCCGGTAGCCGGCACAAAACGGGAGGTAACCATAACCGACCTTATATCAGGGGGATAAACAATTTTAGGTGGTGTGTAAACATTTACCGTTACTTTTTGCAACTGACAACTGCTGATGACAGCCTGAAGAACAAACAAGAAAAGCACCAACTTTCTCATATATACATCTGATTAACGGATACCAAACCAACGTCGCAAAAACCATTCCATTGCAAGGAAAAGAACAATAAGTCCAAGTAGCCATTTGAAATTGATAAGATCATACCATTTAAACTCCTTTTTAACCTTCAATTCCGACGGCTCAAGGCCAGATAGGTAGGATATCAGCTGGCTTTCCTGTCCGGGTCCGAAAAATTCCCCGTTCGTATTTCCGGCCATGGACCGCAGCGATCCAAAATCGGCAACCGGATCAGTTTGCTCCACCTGTCTTACCATCATGCTCATGGTTCCCTCACGCCGGAGATTCTCTTCTCCAAGTTTCGTTTCGGCTTCATAACGATAAGTTCCTGGTGCGAACCCATTGATATTCAATTCATAATAATCATTCGTCCTGCCCATCTGGAATTCACTTTTTTGTCCCGAGGAGTCGATCACCGAGAAATTTACTTCCGGATCATTGACCGCTTCAAGAGAATTGTTCAGCAAATGTCCGCTGATCCTGACGGGTGAATAGGCGTAAAGCTCCTCCGGAATGACCACGCTGAACCGGTCCCTTTTTTCATCCAGCATAAGATACTGGACTGCACGTGAGAGCCAATCGTCGAAATAGTCATGGTTCTTCTGTTCCAGGTATTCATGCAATCTCCAAAGCCAGATTCCTTCCCCGCAGATAATGCCGAATTTCTGTCCGCGTGTGCCGGAAAAAGAAACCAGAGGATCAGGCAATTCAATATTCAGGATTTTCTGATTCATTTGGATCTGTGACCCCGGATCCGCTTTGTAGGTTTCGAAACTCAATCCAAGCGGTGGCCAGTTATTCAGATGATTATTGAAATCAGGAGGCAGATTGAACAGTGTAAATGAAGGGTTGTGAATTCCCTGCGCCGATTCCCCGGATTTCCGGCGGTTATCAATCGACATACCGGCATGTATACGGCTGAATAGTATGGGATCTGTCGTGCTGCTGATGATTAACAAAAGCGGGATTTGCAGCACATTGGTTTTTTTCAGCAATTCCTCCATAGGATACCGTAAAGATGGCAATCCATGAAGAATGATCAGATCATAATTCTTCTCCGATGGCGTATACTCTGATACTGCCTGTATCTTGACATTCAAAGAATTGGTTCCGGAAAGCGACTCCAAAACAGCATCAATATCCGGGTGTGCGGATTCATAAAGACAAAGCACTTCCCCTTCCTGTTCGATCACTTTTACGACAAAACCTTTTGAGTTATTATCCTGATTCTTATCCGGTTGATCGGTTAAAATTTTTGCAACAAGTTGCAGTACTCCTTTTTCCGGCGACTTCAGCAGGAACTCCGCATAAGGTGCCTCTTGTGTACCCTGCGGGAATATCTTTTCTTCAATCAGTCCTTTTGGACCAGTGATCTGGATTCTAAATCCCCCACCTTTCCAATCACCTGTATTGAAATAAACCCGTACAGGGAAACTGCTGTTTTTACGGACATATTCGTTGCAGACAACCTCCTGTACACGCACGTCCGGGAACCGGGTTGAATCTCCGGAACCTAATACTGTGACCGGTGCCGGGAAGTTCCTGGCGGCTTCGGAGAATGTCAGTCCTCTGGTTGCGACCCCGTCAGAGGTGATGAAAACACCGCCCAGGTCATGAGTTTTTGCAAATAACCGGAGGTAGGAGAACAGTTCCCCCGGATCGGTTAAGGGATCGTTGAAAGTGCCCTTTTCACCTTCTTCAGCCTGCGACCCGAACATAATGTCCTTGACAACAAAGCGGTCACTCATTCCGCTGACCAGTTTCTTAAGAAGGCCGGAGCGTGCCTCCAGAAATGCCTGTTTGTCTTTAACAGGAGGGATTGATACGCTGTTATCCTGGGCAATAATGTAATACTGCTTATTTTCCCGGGTAACGGCAGTCCTGATCCAGGGGGAGATGATCAGCAGCCCGACCAACATAATGACCAGCATGCGGGTAACAGCCAGTAATATGCGGTAAGGTTTCAGGAGGACGGCATCCTCCAGCTTCCTGAAATAGATCATCCATACCACAAAAATGGCGAGTGCCAGCAGGGGCAGCACCAACCAGAGAGGCAATGTGGATTCTATGTGCAACTTTTTTTAGGTAAGCATGGCACCACAGACCTGAATGACCTGTCCGCTGACATAAGAGGACAGGTCGGACGCCAGGAAGAGGGCAACTTTTGCTACTTCATCAGGAGTACCGCCTCGTTTCAGCGGAATCTTTTCCGCCCATTCCTTCCTAATCTCTTCAGGAAGTTTATCAGTCATTTCAGTCAGGATAAATCCGGGAGCAATGGCATTGCACCGGATGTTTCTCGATCCGAGTTCACGGGCAATGGTTTTGGTAAAGCCAATAATACCGGCCTTGGAGGCGCTATAGTTGGCCTGACCGGCGTTACCGCTAACCCCAACCACTGAAGACATATTGATGATGGAGCCGTTACGCTGCTTTAACATCAGCGATTGAACCGCTTTTGTCAGGTTGAAAACTGATTTCAGGTTAACATTAATGACCAGGTCCCACTGTTCCTCAGTCATTCTCATCAGCAAGGTGTCGCGGGTGATTCCCGCATTATTAACCAGGATATGAATCTGGCCGAATTCCTTTGCGGCCTCATCCACTACATGCTGGGCTTGATCGAACTTGGAAGCATCAGATGCGTACATCTTCACTTTCACGCCTTTAGTACGAAGTTCTTCTTCCAAAGCTTTAGCATTATCATCATAAAAAAGGTCGGTCAAAATCAAATTGCAGCCTTCTGCGGCAAATTTCTCTGCTATTGCTTTTCCGATCCCCCGCGATGCGCCGGTGATAAGGGCGGTTTTTCCTTCCAGTAATTTCATATAATTAAGAGTTGTCAGTTTTAATTTATCAGTCGTCGGTTGTGGCCTTCTCTAGTGCCGGCCTGTATCTATTCTTTCGCTTCACGCTTCACGTCTTTCGTCTCACGCTTCACGTCTTTCGTCTCACGCCTCACGTCAAAGTCCTAGTGCTGTCTTCATCGTGGTGCCGATATTTGCAGGAGATTCAGCCACATGGATACCGCAATCACGGAGGATGGCCATTTTTGCAGCTGCAGTATCATCGGTGCCACCAATAATAGCCCCTGCGTGACCCATCCTGCGGCCTTTTGGAGCCGTTTGACCGGCAATAAAACCTACCACAGGCTTTGTCCCGTGTTCCTTATACCAACGGGCAGCATCGGCCTCCATAGAGCCTCCGATTTCGCCAATCAAAACCACTCCGGCCGTATCCGGATCAGCCATGAATAATTTTATTGCATCAAGGGTGGTGGTACCGATAATCGGATCTCCTCCAATCCCAATGCAGGTGGACTGGCCGATTCCCAGGCGGGTCAATTGGTCAACGGCCTCATAGGTAAGGGTTCCTGAGCGCGAAACAACCCCAACATTCCCTTTCAGGTGAATAAAGCCGGGCATGATACCCACCTTGCATTCTCCAGGAGTAATGATTCCCGGGCAATTCGGACCGATGAGCCGGGTCGGCCGGTTCGACAGGTAAGCTTTAACTTTAACCATATCGGCCGTAGGAATTCCTTCAGATATACAAACTACAAGTTTCACGCCTGCGTCCGCTGCTTCCATGATGGCATCTGCAGCCACAGCCGGCGGAACAAAAATCAGCGAAACATCGGCACCGGTCTCTTTAACACATTCGGCAACCGTGTTAAAAACTGGCCGGTCGAGGTGCCGGGTACCCCCTTTTCCCGGGGTTATTCCGCCAACGACCTGGCTTCCGTACTCGATCATCTGGGTAGCATGGAATGATCCCTCCTTGCCCGTAAAACCTTGAACCAGAATGCGTGATTGCTTGTTTACAAGTATTGACATCTGAATAGTTGATTTTAATAAAGTGCGAATATAGAAAACAAATTTAAGGCGATCGAAGGAATGACCCGGATAAAACGAAAATGGCCCACGATCAGGTGAGCCATTTGTCTGTTAAAATAAAAACAGAATTATTTTCTGTATTTGCAGCAACCGGGGAGTTTATTGTAAACTGCATCATCAGCTTTGTGATTGTCGGTATCGTGACCAACTGCTGCTTCAGCCTTTTCAATTCCATCGACACTCGTTTTCTTTTCATCAAAGGTAACAGCCAGAGTTTTGGTTTTCAGATCATAGTCTGCTTTTTTAACTCCGTCGATAGCCAGAGCTGCTTTTTCAATACGGGTTTCACACATGCCGCATTTACCTGCTACATTGATCTTTTCGGTTTTCTTGCCTGATGCAAAAGCACCCATGCCGATCAAGAGGATCCCGGTCATTAAAATTAAAATCTTTGTCTTCATCTTTTCTCTTTTATTATCTGATTGAAACTATAACGCACAAAGATTGCATTTATTGAATTCAGTGACTGTCAAATATTTGTTAAATTTCACAACTTATTTTTAAGAGGCCATTTTCACACATGAACGATACAATCGCTGCAATTTCAACTGCTTCCGGTACAGGGGCCATTGCCATTATCCGTTTATCGGGACCTCAATCCTTTAGTATTATCCGTTCGTTATTCAAAGTGTCGGGCCATGAGGGGCTTTTAATCCTGAGCGGTAAAAGAGGGTTGCATCACGGTTGGATCCAGAAAGGTGAGCAGCCGGTAGATGAGGTCGTCGTCAGTCATTACGCTGCACCCAAGACCTATACCGGTGAAGATGTTATTGAAATTAGCTGTCATGGCTCTGCCTATATCCAGCAGGAAATCCTCCGGCTTTTAATTAATTCCGGTGCACGCATGGCCAGACCAGGTGAATTCACCGAACGGGCTTTTTTAAATGGAAAGATGGATCTCACACAGGCTGAAGCAGTTGCCGACCTTATTGCTTCATCAGGAGCTGCCTCGCACCGTTTGGCCATCGACCAGATCCGCGGTGGATTTTCCAATGAACTGGCGCTGATCAGGGGTTATTTACTGAATTTCGTTTCGCTGATCGAACTGGAGCTGGACTTTTCTGAAGAAGAAGTGGAATTTGCCGACCGCACCCGATTGACGGTTCTCGTCAGCGATATCATCGATAAGATTTCAGGCTTAGTCTCTTCCTTTGAGTTGGGAAATGCAATAAAATCCGGGGTACCGGTAGCCATTGCCGGGGAAACCAATGTCGGAAAATCCACCCTGCTAAACGCCTTGCTGAAGGAAGACAGGGCCATTGTTTCAGAGATCGCCGGTACCACCCGTGACAGCATCGAAGATTGCATTCATCTGGGGGGCATTGAATTCCGGTTTATCGACACTGCAGGTATCCGCCACACCACTGACCAGATCGAAACAATCGGGATCGACCGGTCATACCGCCAGATTGAGAAAGCCAGGATTATTCTTCTGGTTACCGATGCCACTGCCCCGGTTGAAAACAGTATCAGCTGGATGAAAGAAATCATGGACCATGTCAGGATAGACCAGCACCTTGTTATCGTGGTTAACAAATCTGATGTTTCCCCATCGGGTGCTTCCGTTTTTCAAAAGAGAGTCCTGGAGGGTATCGGGAATCAGGTGTCGGGTATCGGGTATCAGGTGTCGGGTATCAGGATCTCAGCCAGGAATGGAGAAGGAATGAAAGAACTGGAAGATGAACTGCTCAGGCTGGTGAATTTCAAGGCTTTGGAAGATTCGGATGTGGTAGTGACCAATGCCCGGCATTATGAAGCACTGACCAAGGCCCAAACGGCACTTTTTCGCACCTTATCCGGACTCAACATGGGTACATCAGGCGATTTCCTCTCCCAGGATATCCGGGAGGCCATGCATTATTTTGGCGAGATAACTGGACAAATATCAACAGATGAGATACTTGGCAATATTTTTCAACATTTCTGCATCGGAAAGTAAAGTCATTTCTTATTCTTTCTTATAGTTTCCATTAGCCCTTGTTTATCAGTAATTTATATGTAATATAAACATCTCATTTTCTTTTATATAGTTCCTGGTTTTCCTATTTGCGGTCAATGAAATATTCAGTTAAATAAACAGATATGAAACATCTTTTAATTATTCTTTCACTTGTATTCGCTGGAGCAGGCCTAACCACGGCCCAGCCTTTTGTCCGGAACAACACTGGAACGCCAAAGATCCAGATCCCGGATATCCCCGGATACTATTCCCTCAAATGTGACCTTCATATGCACACGGTGTTTTCAGATGGAACGGTTTGGCCGACAGTCAGGGTGGATGAAGCGATGGCAGAAGGTTTAGATGCCATTTCAATTACGGATCATGTGGAGCTTTCACATTCCATTTATAAGGACCTTGTCAAACCAGATAAAATAGTAGCCTATGAGATAGCGAAAAAGGCGATAAAAGATAGCCCATTGATCATCATTCCGGGTGGAGAACTCTCTGTTACAAAAGACCATTTTAATGCCCTGTTCATTACTAATCAGAATGATACAGCCCTCAGTAATAAAAATCCTGAAATAAGAATTAAAGCCGCCTTTGATCAGGGTGCTTATGTGTTTTGGAATCACCCGGGCTGGTATAAAGCCTACAAAGATGGTATGGCACCAGTGGTCCAGAGCTTCTATGATATGATGAAATCCGGTATGATCAAGGGCCTGGAAATAGCCAATGGGGATGAGTACTATGAAGAGTGTTTTGAAATTTGTGAAAAGTATAACCTGGCGTTTTTGGGTAACTCCGACATCCATTATGTCAGTTATTATGCCTTTACACCTGACGATCACCGGACAGTCACTCTGGTTTTCTCACCCCAGAAAACGGCCGAAGGGATTCAGGATGCACTGTTAAACAGAAGGACACTGGTTTACCAGGGAGATCACCTGATCGGACGGGATGAATTTCTTGAGCCCCTTTTCAAATCCTGTTTGCAGATTGAAACCAAATATAGCGGCAAAACCTCCCTGGCAGTGATGACTATCACTAACATCTCTGACATTGGTTTTTATTGTGAAAATCAAGGAGATTTGACCTTTTACAACAGCACCCGATTTTTTGTGCTCCCGGCCCATTCCACCACCACTCTTATGGTAAAAACCAAAGAGATTCTGGAGAGTTTTGATCTTGATCTGAAGGTCCTTAATCTGATCGATGGCCCCAGGAAAAGCATGACGACTAGTTTGGCTGTTAAAGTGATGAAATAGGAAAAAATTATTAATGAAACGTACAACTCTTATAATACTTGGAATCATACTCAGCCACCTGGTTTTTGCAGATTATGTTGAAAATATCCGGGAGACTATCACCCAGCCCAATGGAAAGATTATCAACTGTTTTGCGTCAGGTGACGAATATTACCATTGGCTTCACGATGTTAACGGATATACCATCGTTTTGAATCCACAGAATGGGTTTTTCTATTATGGAATCAGCTCAGGGGAAACCGTAATTCCATCGGAATATATGGTTGGGACGGTAAATCCGGCCAGTGTCGGGCTTGAAAAGGGGGTCGGGATTTCCGAAAAACTTTATGCCGGACGCCGGTCAAAATTTGAAGCGACCCTTAAATCGGTTCAGGGAACCCCTACCAAGGGATTAGTCAACATATTGTGTATTTACATTGCTTTTGCCGATGACAGTGTGTTTACCAATAATCGGAAGTATTATAAAGAGATGTGGACGGCAACCGATAAACCATCGGTCCAGGACTACTATAAGGAGGTATCCTACAATTCACTGGACCTCCAGATTCATCATTTTCCAGAGAGTCCGGATACTATTACGGTTTGTTACAAAGACACTCATCCAAGAAGTTACTATTTGCCTTTTTCAGTCACCAACCCCGGCGGATATACTTCAGATAGAATGATTCGTGAACACTCCTTACTGAAAAGCGCTGTTGAATTTGTACAGAATCAGATTCCCGGTGATGTTGATTTTGACAGGAATGACGATGGGTTCGTTGATATTATCTGTTTTGTATTTCAGGGAGCCGCATCTGCCTTGTCTGATATGCTTTGGCCGCATGCCTATTATACTTTCTCCCATACAGTCACCATTAATGGAGCTCGTGTTGGAGGTTATTTCATGATCCCGGAGATTTGGTATGGTGTCAGGACCATCTGCCACGAATTGTGCCATCTTTTTGGAGCTCCGGACCTTTATCATCAGGCCTGGAGTGGAAAAAGCGGTCCTGATCCCATTGGTAATTGGTGCCTGATGTGCACATCAACCGATCCACCCCAGAGCATGTGCGGATTTGTAAAATACAAATACAATCACTGGATATCTGACCTGCCTGAGATTACCGAATCCGGGGTTTATTCATTAAAGCCTTTGAGTCAACCCACTAACAATCTTTTCAAAATCAAATCCCCTTTCAGCCGGACGGAGTATTTTGTTTTGGAATATCGCAAGAAAGAAGGCCGTTATGAATCGTCAGTTGCCGGAAGCGGACTGGTTGTTTACCGCATTAAAACAGATGTCGGAAATGGAAATGAAGGCGGACCTCCCGATGAAGTGTATGTTTACAGGCCTGGAGGATCAGTTACTGAGGTTGGCAATCTCAGCAAAGCAGCAATGTCATCACCAGAAAGGACAATCTTAAATGACCGGACGGATCCCAATTGTTTCTTGTGGAATAACGGCCAGGGCGGACCGGGTGGACTGGATCTGTTCAATGTTTCAGATGCCGGTGATTCCATCACTTTTGAGGTGAAAATCAACCACCTTTTCCCCCCGACTGAACTGACTTACAGTCCGGGTAACGGAGTGGTTGACCTTTCGTGGAGGCCAAGTATTGTCGAGGGTTTGCAGACTTATTACGTTTACCGTAATGGCGCTCGTTACGGGACTACCAATCTTTCCACCTTTCGCGATAATGATGTTATTGAAGATCATGTGTATACCTATTCTGTGACCGCTTATTATGAAGGGCAGTATACCGGCGAATCGGAGAGGAGTAACGAAATTACATACACCCCCAAAGATATTCAGACACTACCCTATAAAGAAGATTTTGAACAACCCGGACACGGATGGAAAATCAAAGGTAGTGTTGAAGGATTCCAATGGGGAGATCAAACAACCCTGGCCATGCAAACCATTAATACATCCAAATTTCTTGGCGCCAATTCAGTTGCAGCCGGTCCGGGTAACATATGCTCGGATTATGCTATCACCCCACGATTGAATCTTTTTGCCAAAAACAAAGTGTACATGCATTTTGATTATTCACTAAAAAGATGGCTGCAGGTTGATCATTTGAGAATCTATTTTCGCAGGAACCAGTATGAAGTCTGGGTTATGATCATTGATTTGCCAATAAGTGGATATGGTGACGAATTTAAATGGAGAAAGTATAACCTGGAGCTCCCGGCTAACTGTTATACTGCCGAAGCGCAAATAGGATTCCGGTATGATGATGGCAACGATGTGGGTTACGGGGCCGCCATCGACAACGTGGTGATCGACGAAGAAGCAACTTCGGGGATTGAAACCAAACTCAAAAACCTTTCCATAAATCTTTACCCGAATCCGGCTGAAGACAAAACGACTCTGGATATCACCGGTACTCCATGGGGTCGGGTATCCTTGAAATTGATCAGTACAGACGGTAAAACTCTATGGTCGAAGATCAGCCACAATCAAATTGAAGGACAGGAAACGATTAATCTTAAGGGCATTGCCAAAGGGTACTATTATATAGTTGTTGAAACAGCGGATGAGATCATAGTCAAATCCCTGGTCAAACAGAATTGATTGATCAAAAATGTCCACATATTATCCGTGAACATCCGGGTGAGGAGGAAGATTTTTTACTGTATAATAACTTTTTCGACCTTAACTTTCTGGTCTTGCTTCACTTTCAGATAGTAAACACCTTTATCAAACTGGCTGGTGCTGATCTCCGCATTGTTGCTATAGGCAGCTTTTACTTCGTTACGGTAAACGACCTGACCTGAAGTGTTAATCAGTTCGAGCGTCATGTCAGTTGCCTCGATATTGGTGATGCTCACCGTAAACCTGCCATTGGCCGGGTTCGGAAAAATATTGATCGATGCAGTTAGGGCTTTGGTAATCAGCCCGGTAGTAACGCCGTTATTATAAGTATTGTTCAGGATGTTCCAATATCGAACGGTATACTTTCTGTAGGGTCCGCCACTGAAAGCATAAGCTTCCTCAAGACCGTTAATCCGGTACTTATATTCGATTATTTTACCTATCGACATCCCATCTACGGTAACTGTATAGATACCATCGCCTTCGGGATCAGTCATATCAGCCGTTCCGTTCCATGTTGAAGAAACCCCAAAAACATCCACCTTGTCGGTTCCGGGATGGAATTCTCCGTTCTGGATATGTTTGTTCAAATCTACATTGAAGGTTACGGGCGCCTGTGTGGGACCTCCGGAGGCCTTAATGTTAAAACCGATCATGTTCAGCTTTTTCGGCTCGTACCAGGTACCTCCAACGGAAAGGTAAACGATGGTATTGGATTGTTTTGTGGTCATGTCCCAGCCAACCGACAAACCATTGTTTCCGTTGGTTGGATCGGTCGGATCAACGGACCACATGCGGACGAAGGTTGCATACTTGCCGGGGGAAAGGAATTCATGTTCACCGTCTTTAACCAGTGGCAGGGTAACCCATTTGTAACTGTAGGAGGAATCCATGTCAACAGTCGCGGATGTAAGCCATTCTTCCAGAGAACCATCAATTTCTTTCATTAAAACAAACTGGAATTGGGGACTCTGTGTAGCCACAAATGAGGTAAGATAGGCTGTTATTGAATTGATTTCACAATCCGCGTGAATGTCATACTTTACTCCGACCATGTCACCTGCATTGGAACCACCAGTCCAGCCAACTGTATTGGCTGAAGATTCAGCCGTGAAGTCCGCCCGATGGGCCAGCGTATCATTGACCGTGAAAGGGAGTGTAACCGTATTGTTTTTCGGAACCTCTTCACTATTATCGGAAACAGCGGTATAGATAATCCTGTAGTCGCCATAATCGGTGGCAAGCCATGGGTTGACAACATTCAGGGTATCTCTTTGCAGACTCCATATTGGCATGGAAGGGGAATTATCCGTGACAATACTGGCACCATTTTTCAATATCTCAACCTTCAGATTCGCATTTTCCTGATCGTAATTACCATTATTCTGCAAGGCGCCCCAAAAATGGTACTGTCCAATTGTGCCGGTGGTTGAGCCTGGCATACCCATTTGACTGAGCGGCCAGTAATTGATGTGTCCGGCGGTACTGCCATCACCTTCATCCCATCCGATCCAATAATCTTCGAGTACGAGATCATTGTCATAAGCCTCACTGAGGCTGAGGTCATCGATCATCCAAAAATAGTACGCCATCCCGTGCATATAAAACCGGATCTGAACATTGGACATGCCGGCGGCAACTTCTGTGATGTTGATCTCAACATTCTGGAATCGATCCGGAGTGTAGGTATTTCCCATGATACCGTGGCGAACATCAAAGGTCGCCCAATGGGTACCCCCGTCAATGGTAACGAGCATTTCGAGGTTGTAATTGTTGCAGCAAAGACGGAAATACTGGCTGAATTTGACTACAACCGAGCTGACTGATGAGCAGTTGATCGGTGGGGTCTGAATGTAAGTATCGCTAACAATTGCTGTGGTAACTCCGTCGCGGCGGTTATATTCAGCCATCGGAACCGCAATGAACCCATCTCCGCCGGTAACAAAGAAAGAAGGAGCAGGTTGCACAGTGTTAAGTCCCTTAAGGGTATCATTTCTCCAGATCCAAAGGTTTCCATAGTCGGAATTGTCTTGCACTATCCATCCGTCAGGTAATGACCAGCCACGAGGATCAGAGGGATCAGCCCAATTGAATGATGTCTGCCAGATAATGTCCCCGCCCCCTTTACTTGCAATAGGCAAAACGCTTTGAGTATCCGGTGATTTTTCCCAAAATGGAACTTCCTGGCAGTTTTGCAAAACCTGACCAAAAGAGGTAACCATAGTGCCAAGGAAAAGTAAAACCAGTGTAAATCTTTTCATAGTATATTGTTTTTACCGTCAGTTAAGTAAATGTAAGAAAATTTAGAATTGTTGTCAATAAATATCTCTGAAAGGATGAATCGAAATGATGTTAACTCTGGAAGAGTTGTATTATCTTCGATAGGATTTGGTTCATCGAAACTGCCGGAGTTTGAATATTAAAATGGATGTTTGGACCAATATTTGTCCCCTATTTTCATAACTCACTGTCCTTCAGATCAAGTTACATTTCTGCATCGGAAAGTAACATGGCAGGACGACGGATTATGAAACGGATGGATCCATGACCTGGCCGATAAACAGGATCAGGCCGGTCGACCGCTCAGCAATCACATAAGTAAACGGATGATCAAAGAATAATCCGTACGGGCTTCCCATGATACCCCACATGGATGTGACTCCAGCAGCTTCAGTGCCGTCCTCATTCACATTGATATAGGTTTTATGAATCACTGCGCTGATTGCAAAACTTTGGTCCATCATCCGGCTGAAATTGGCACCCGGCCTGAATACCCGCCGAATTCCCAGACTTTGCAACAATGGAATCAAATCAAAATCCTTCTCAATGATGAATTGAGGAAAATAAATCTTAATGGTTTTATCCGAGACAAACCGGGTTCGAATATCATCCCAATTATCAATTAACCAGTCAGTTAATTTATCCAAAGATCCCGTCTGATGCGGCATGAATGCATACATCGCCCATTCACCGTTGCCATACGGCATCTCCAGTCCGTACCAGGCCGGATGGGAATAAAACCGATAAGCCTGGTTATTTTCCATGACGGAAATATCAACCTCGGTACGGTCCAGCTTACTGAAACCCCAGGGCTTGTTCTTTTTCCGGTCAAATTTATAGGTCCATTCTCCATTGAAATAAATCGCATTTGTCAGATTCATCACTGTGTTTGGGGGAATGAAGGTGACTATCTCCTTGATCTTTCCATGAGTCTTATCTGATACCCAATTGTTGATCAGGTTCAGAGTACCCGGCCAATTGAAATCCACCGGATAGACACCTGCATTGTAATATTCAGTCAGATCATTCCGGAAGGTTGGAACAATACTGATCCCGGCCTGGTACCAAAACGAGTTGGCCGATTCAAAGGTAACCTTGGGATCTTTTAGGATTAAATACTTCGTCAGGTTTTTATAATCCTCATTCATCGATGGCAGGTCGGCTTCTGAGAGATCGAGTGCCTGGAGAATCTCTTTCATATCCTCTGCGGAAGTTCCGTTGGCAAGCATTGACAGGGCAGTCCTGACACTGACCGGGGAAACACACAGATTCGACTCGGGGTTTTCCCTGTAAATCGCTCCATACAGCTTGAGTCCGAACTGATTGCTGACCGTAAATCCGGGATAAAGATGCGGAGGTGCCGGCCTGGGCATTTCTTCGGACGTCGGCAACTCTTTGCTACAGGAAAGACACGAGATAACCAGGACTGCAAGGAAGGTTAAGGTTTTCATACCGGTTAAATATTAAATGAAGATATCATTCAAGAAATTAACTTGGGCAGACAAAGAGGGGGATATTCTAATATACGAAGAAGAATCTGATTTTTATCTAGATTTGTTCCGGCAATGAACAATCAAATCCATATTTCCATTTGCATCATCAGTGTGAAAACAAGCTGATCAGGGAGGCTATGGACTTAACATATCAAACCTTCCTGATTGATCAGGGAGGTTTTTTTTTGAAGGAGATTATATGAAGGAAGATTTAACAGGGGTATATAAGGCTCAGCAACAGCTGGAAGGCATTTCCATGCGTACCCCACTCGATTACCTGGAGAACTTCTCCAGAACGCTGGACGGGCATTTGTTTGCTAAACGCGAAGACCTTCAGGCAGTTCGCTCCTATAAACTGCGAGGGGCCTTTGTTAAAATTGCCGGATTGCCGGACGAAGTCCGTGCTGAAGGTGTCATCTGCGCCAGCGCCGGTAACCATGCTCAGGGTGTGGCCTATGCCTGCAATAAGCTCGATATTGCCTGCCGGATATACATGCCGGTGACGACTCCCAATCAAAAGTTGACCCAAGTACGGTTTTTCGGCAACAGCCAGGCTGAGATCATCCTTGTCGGAGACACATTCGATGAAGCTTATCGTGCAGCTGGTGAAAATGCAAAATTGACCGGACAAGCCTTCATTCATCCATTTGATGATCCTTCTGTGATCAATGGACAGGCCACCGTCGCACTGGAAATACTGGAACAGGCCACCACCCCAATCGACTACCTTTTCCTGCCAATCGGGGGCGGCGGTTTGGCTTCGGGCGCAGCAATGGTCTTTAAAACATTGTCGCCTTCAACCCGCCTGATAGGAGTTGAACCGGAAGGGGCCCCATCCATGAAGAAGGCTTTTGAAGCCGGGGAGCCGGTTCTGCTAGAATCCATCGATTCGTTCACCGATGGTGCTGCGGTGAAAAAGGTTGGTAACCTGACCTATTCCATCTGCAAGGACCGGCTGGACGACATCATCCTGGTACCCGAAGGACTGATTTGCGAAACGATCCTCAGGATATACAATGAAAATGCGATCGTGGCGGAACCTGCAGGGGCACTGGCTTTGGCAGGCGCTGTCATGATGAAATCCAAACTTTGGGGTATGACCAGCGCTGCAGTGATTTCTGGTGGTAATAACGATATTACACGGTTTCCTGAGATTAAAGAACGGGCACTCCTTTACGCGAACCTCAAGCATTACTTTATCGTGAGTTTCCCGCAGCGACCCGGAGCCCTCAAACAGTTCGTTCAAGATATTCTCGGACCCGATGATGATATCGTCCATTTCGAATATTCAAAGAAAACATCCAGGGAAAATGGTCCGGCCCTGATTGGAATCGAACTGAAGAGAAGTTCTGATTTTGAACCTTTGGTCCAGAGGATGAAAGAAAAAAATTTTCCAGCCGAATATGTGAACGACCGGATTGAATTGATGCAATTCCTCATTTAAATAAGTGTTACCTTCACGGATTCTTAAACTTGCATGTTATGAGATTTTCATCACCGATGCGGTTAGTCCTTTATATGACAGCTGTTATCTTATTGATTGTCATAGGGGTATATCTCGTTTTATCATTCGCCGGGCTTAACACTTTCGATTGGAAGTTCCTGGCCTGGTTTGCCGGAATTATTTTCCTTTTCCTGCTCCTGTTCCTCACATCGGTCATGCGGAATTATCTGACTGAAAAATTTAAACTCATCTATAAAACGATCCAGAATCTGAAGCTGACCAAGGAGGAGAAGAGAAATCAGTCTTTGAAAATGTCGGGTGATGCTCTGGCAACGGTGGAAAAGGAAGTTCAGGACTGGGCGGAGAGTAAAAGATCTGAAATTGAACAATTAAGAAAGCTGGAAGCTTATCGAAGAGAGTTTCTGGGGAATGTAACCCATGAACTAAGAACACCGCTGTTCAATATTCAGGGCTATGTATCCACCCTGACAACAGGGGGTATAAACGATCCTGAAATCAACAAAAGTTACCTGGAGAAAACCGAAGCGAATATTGAGCGGATGATTGAAATGGTTGAAGAACTGGAAGTAATCTCCCGATTGGAAAGCGGTGAAATGCAGCTGGATGAATCCCATTTTGATCTTTATTCGCTTTGCAAGGAAGTTTACCATCATCTTGAGGACCTGGCTAAAGCAAAAAATATTTCCCTTATTTTCGGAGCCGATACTGGTCTGGGCAGTTTCGTGTATGCCGACCGTGAAAGGATCCGCCAGGTATTGGTTAACCTGGTAACCAATTCGATCAAATACGGAGTCGATAACGGCCGCACCAAAATCAGTATTTATGATATGGTGGAAAACTTTTTAGTTGAAGTTTCCGACAATGGAATAGGTGTCGAAGAGAAACATCTGTCAAGGCTTTTCGAACGTTTTTACCGGGTCGACAGAAGCCGTTCCCGTGGCGAGGGGGGCACCGGCCTGGGGCTTGCAATTGTGAAGCATATCGTTGAGGCTCATGAACAAACAGTAAACGTCCGCAGCACTCCTGGACTGGGATCAACCTTCTCTTTCACGGTCAGGAAATCGTAAAACCGTTGTTTTTCTTACCTTTGCGGCAGAAAAACAACTACCATGCCTTTAAACAAGTTACGCAATATTGGTATCGCCGCCCACATCGATGCCGGTAAGACCACAGTAAGCGAAAGAATTCTCTTCTATACGGGAATAAATCGCAAAATGGGCGAAGTCCATGATGGCCAGGCCACTATGGATTTCATGAAACAAGAACAGGAAAGAGGGATCACCATCGCCTCCGCAGCCATATCCGCAGTTTGGAAAGGATACACGATTAACCTGATTGACACCCCGGGACACGTGGATTTTACTGTTGAGGTCGAAAGATCGCTCCGTGTTATCGACGGTATGATCGCTGTTTTCTGTGCAGTCGGAGGAGTGGAGCCCCAGAGTGAAACAGTCTGGAATCAGGCTGACCGGTATAAAGTACCCAGAATCGGCTTTATCAACAAACTTGACCGCACGGGAGCAGATTTTTCCGAAGTGGTAACTCAAATGAATACCAATCTGGATGCCAACGCGATTCCATTCCATATACCTATTGGGGTGGAAGAAGAATTTGAGGGTATCATTGATATCATTGAGCGGAGGGCCTTTGCTTTCTCCGACCATGAAAGGATCGAAATCGCCATACCGGACAGTTATATTGAGCGGTGTGATGAAGCAAGATCCTTCCTGATTGAGAAGCTGGCTGAATATAATGACGAGATCATGAACCTTTTCCTCGAAGATCAGGATGTCAGCACCGAATTACTGAAAAAAGCCGCCCGGGAAGCCACTATTAAGCTACTGATCACCCCGGTATTTTGCGGAGCAGCATACAAGAACAAAGGGGTCCAGCTCTTATTGGATGCCGTGGTTGATTATCTTCCTTCTCCTTTGGATAAAGGAGCGGTCATCGGAACCGATATTGATGATCCGGAGAAGTCTCATACCCGCTGCCCTTCAGTTAAAGATCCATTTTCCGCGCTTGCTTTCAAATTAATCACGGACCCTTTTGTCGGGCAGCAAACATTTATCCGGATTTATTCCGGAAAACTGACCAGCGGAATGGCTATCATGAATTCCACCAAAGGAAAGTCTGAAAGAATTGGACGTGTCATGAGAATACATGCCAAGGACCGCGAGGAAATCCATGAAGCCGGTCCGGGTGAGATAGTTGCGCTGATCGGAATGAAGGTTACCAAAACCGGTGATACGCTTTGCGACCCCGCACATCCGATCATTCTAGAAAATATAACCATACCACCGGCAGTCATCGAACTGAAAGTCATGCCACCCTCCCAGAAAGAGCAGCAAAAGATGGGTGAAGCCCTAAAAAAACTGGCCAATGAGGATCCATCCTTCAATGTCAGAGTGGACGAAGAAACCAATGAAACAATCATTGCAGGCATGGGCGAACTCCATCTTGAGATTATAGTCGACCGGATGAAATATGAATTCGGTGTGGAAGTTGAAGTCGGAGAACCCGCTGTAGCTTTCCGTGAAACCATTCAGGATGAGGTAGAAAGCAATTACAAACATTCAAAGCAAACCGGTGGAAAAGGCCAGTTTGCCCATACGGTTATGCGTATTGAGCCGAATCCGGGTAAAGGGTTTGAATTCGTTGATAAGGTTAAGGGCGGAGCCATACCAACCGAGTATATCCCATCGGTTCAGAAGGGAATCCTGAAAACTCTTGCTCTGGGTATCCTCGCCGGATTCCCGGTGGTGGATGTCAAGGTGGTACTTCTCGATGGAGGTTTCCATCCGGTGGATTCCAGCGATATGGCTTTCCAGACCTGTGCCTCCATCTGCTTTAAGCATGGTTTCATGAAAGCCAATCCTGTTCTTTTAGAACCTGTCATGAGCATTGAGGTTAATACACCTGATGATTATATTGGTGAAATTGTCGGCAATCTGAACCGAAGACGAGGTAAAATTGAATCGATGAGACGACATCGTAAAGGATCACAGAAAGTCAACGGATTTGTCCCTCTTCAGGAAATGTTCGGTTATTCAAATGCTTTAAGGAACCTGTCCAGCGGCTGTGCCAGTTATTCAATGGAGTTCTTCCAGTATATGCCGGTTCCCCCATCGATGCAGGCCGATCAGTTGGAAAAGATCAGGAAAAACAAAAAAGAATAAAAGGATATAAGGTTTTTCTATCTTTCGGTGGATTGACCCGACCTATTATGTTCAGAATTATCTTCCTGGCCGTCTTTTTGGCTCTGTTTGTCCAATGCACGACGGATACCGGTTTTCAGAAACAGAAGGCTTTGATTTCCGAAGCCGTCGGAAATGGCAAATTTTCTACCGCTACCGATCTCATTAGTAATACGTTAAAGAATCAAGAACTGGACCAGGAACAGGTCAGGTGGCTGACGGCAAGACAAGCTATGATCGATCGCATACGCCTGGATTTTTCTAAAACCGAAGAGCAGATAAGGTTGCAGCTCGCAAGGTATTTTCCTGTTCTTTCTGATAATCAGCTGGTTAGCTGGGAAAATTCAGGTCATATTGAAATGCGGAAGATTGATGGGGTTAAGAAGTACTTCAAAAATGCCGTTTCCAATTTGTACAGGCTGGATTCTGCGGCTGCAAGAGTCCGCCAGGCTGTTATCGGTATTCCGGTTGATCCGCTGGATTCCATCTGCATTGAAAACACAACAGCGATCATTCGAGATAACCAACCCGGTAAACTGGTAGAATCCCGACGGATCACGATAGAATATTCGATAACGGTTGACGCAGATGCAGTTCCTTCAGGCGAGATTGTCAGCTGCTGGATGCCTTTTCCCCGCGAATCCAGTCCCAGGCAGCAGAATGTTAAATTGATTGATTCAGATCCTGCACAGATGGTCCAATCAGGAAAAAATTCAATCCATTCCTCACTTTTTTCAACTAAAAAGGCAGTCGCCGGTCAACCGGTTGTCTTTTCCTATACCGCTTCATTTGAAATTTCAGGACAATGGTTCGATCTTATGTATCTGAAATCAACACGAGGGCTCTCCCCGACATCGGAGTTCAGCCCATGTCTTCGGGAGGAGTTACCGCACGTCTCATTTTCACCAAAGGTCAGGCATTTGTCCGACAGCCTGGCTGTCGGACAATCCGACCCATTTCAGAAGATCAGATCTTTTTATTATTGGATTGATCAAAATATCCCCTGGGCTTCAGCCTTGGAATACTCTACTTTCGAGTGCATTCCGGATTATGTGATCAGTCAGGGACATGGCGATTGCGGCATGAAGACCTTCCTTCTGATGTCTATGGCCCGGTATAAGGGTATCCCGGCCAGATGGCAAAGCGGCTGGATGCTTCATCCGGGTGAGGAAAATTTGCACGACTGGTGCGAAATATGGTTTGAGCCAACCGGCTGGATTCCCGTGGATATGTCATTTGGACTGCAGAATTCCCCTGAACGCGCGGTCAGAGACTTCTACCTTTCAGGCATTGACTCGTACCGGATGATAGTAAATGACGGGTTTGCGGGAGAGTTTGATCCTCCAAAGAAGTTTTACAGATCAGAACCATTTGATTTTCAAAGAGGTGAAGTTGAATGGTCAAAAGGCAATCTCTATTTTAACCAGTGGGATTATCATTTAAAAGTCCTGTCCATTGAACCGGTCACCATAACTAACACTCAAAATGAGCATCGTAATGAACAATAAAATCCGAATCACTGGAATCATACTCCTGACGGCAGGGCTGATAATCTCCTGCAAACCGGAAAAAAATGATCTTGAGACCGCAAAATTCCTGATAGATTCCATTCAGAGTCAGACTATTGCAGATAGCAGGATCGAGGTTTTTTCCATTAAACCTGCCTTCTACGAAGATGGAATCATCCTGAGGGGTAAGACGACCAATCAGGAGGCAGTCGCTAAACTGACTGCAGTATTAAAACAGGAGCGAATCGTTTACACCGATAGCATCGTCCGGCTCCCGGATCCCGCTTTGGGCGAAAAGCTTTGGGGATTGGTCACCATATCGGTTGCCAATATAAAATATACGGCAGCCCATTCAGCCGAGATGGCCACCCAGGCTCTGATGGGTACGCCGGTCAAGATTCTTCAGGAGGATAATGGATGGCTGCTTATTCAGACTCCGGACAGGTACATTGCGTGGACTGAATCTGCCGGCATTGCCAGGCTAACCCAATCACAGATCGATCAGTGGAAAACTTCAGTCCGGTTCATCTATCTCGGTGATAATGGTTTGATCCTGAACGCACCCGAAAAGAATGCCATTCCTGTTTCGGATATAGTCCTTGGAGGGATTTTAAGTATCAATGGTAAAGAAGCTGCAAGGGGAAACTATTTACCGGTCGCATTGCCTGACGGACGGACCGGATATATCGCCGGTGAGGATTGCCAGGAATTCAAAACCTGGAGCGACCAGGTATCCATGGATTCTATCGCCCTCGTAAAGAGTGCATTTCATTTGATGGGCCGACCCTATCTCTGGGGAGGAACTTCCATCAAGGGGATGGACTGCAGCGGATTTACCAGAACCATTTACCTGAATGGCGGATTGATTTTGTCACGCGATGCTTCCCAGCAGGTACTGCAAGGCATGGAGGTTCCCACAAGCGATATTTGGAAAGGATTGAAAATGGGAGACCTTCTTTTCTTTGGCCGAAGAGCTACCACTGAAGTGACAGAAAAAGTGTCACATGTTGGTATGTATATTGGAGGATCGGAATTTATCCACTGCTCCGGAATGGTGAAAGTCAATAGTCTGGATTCGGCCCGGACCAATTTCAAACCCTATTATCACACTAATCTGCTGCACGTTAAAAGAATTATTGGTACCTCTACCCTTCCCGATTCATTTAAAGCCCTTGGATGGTATAATTGATATTTCAACGGATTCTTAATGAAAACGAACAGAAGAAGGTTCATCACCCTTACCGGAATTGCGGCAGCCGGATTATCGGCAGGCAAAATCGTCATGGCCGGTCAAAAGAGTAAGCTCAAGCCAACCGCCGGAAAATTAAAACTGCTGTTTGAGCCTTATAGCCTGGCCCTTAAGCATGTATTTACAATTGCAGGTTCATCCAGGACCAGTACGCCGGTCATGCTTACCAAAATTGAATTTGACGGAGTGACGGGTTACGGTGAAGCTTCGATGCCGCCCTATCTCGGTGAATCGCAGGAGACAGCCACCATTTTTTTGTCGAAAGTCGATCTTGGAAATTTCACGGATCCCTTTCATATCGAGGATATCCTGGATTATGTCGACTCGGTTGATACAGGCAACCGGGCTGCCAAGGCCTCTGTTGACATTGCCCTTCATGATCTTGTGGGCAAACTGATGGGACAATCCTGGTATCGTATCTGGGGCCTGAATCCGGGCCTGACGCCAAACACTTCCTTTACCATTGGAATCGATACACCGGAGGTTGTCAGGCAGAAAGTTGCCGAAGCATCGGGGTTTAAAATCCTGAAAGTCAAGCTTGGCCGGGAAAACGACCGCGAGATGATCCAGACCATACGTTCGGCCACCAAGGTTCCTTTGGCTGTTGATGTCAATCAGGGTTGGAAAGAGAAAGAAAAAGCGCTGGAAATGATTTATTGGCTCAAAGATATGGGGATTGTGATGGTGGAGCAGCCATTGCCGAAAGAACAGATTGATGACATGGCCTGGCTGACTGCACGTTCTCCCTTGCCGATTTTCGGCGATGAATCGGTTCAACGGTTACCCGATGTGGTGAAAGCAGTCGGGGTGTACCATGGCATCAATATCAAGCTGATGAAGTGCACAGGGATGCGCGAGGCATTTGCCATGGCTAAAACAGCAAAATCGCTGGGAATGAAGATCATGATCGGATGCATGACCGAAACCTCCTGTGCCGTATCAGCAGCTGCTCAATTATCCCCGCTTGCAGAATTTGCAGATTTGGACGGCAATCTTTTGATATCCAATGACCTATACTCTGGAATGCAAATTATTGAGGGGAAAATCACCTTAGGTGACCTGCCCGGGATTGGAATCCGGAAAATCTGATGGATATTGAATATTGAATATCTGGTAGAGACGGATAATTATCCGTCTCTACGTAATGTTTAATCATGATATACCATATTGTGAAATACGTTGGTCACGTCATCATCTTCTTCAAAACGTGCCAGGGTCTTTTCAACTTCTGCAGCCTGTTCCGGGGTTAATTCCTTAGTTTGAGTGGCAATTCTTTCGAATTCAGCACTGATAATCTCAAACGAGTTTTCCTCCAGATATTTTTGAATCATGCCAAAATCTTCAAAATCACCTGAAATAATGATATTGTCGTCCTCGGCAAAGATTTCCTGAGCTCCGGCGTCAATCATCGAAAGTTCAAGTTCTTCAAGATCAAGGTCCGGTTTTCCTTTGACTTTAAATATGCACTTATGCTCAAACAGGAAACTTACACTGCCGGAAGTTCCCAATGCTCCTCCGGTACGGTTAAAATAGCTTCTTACGTTAGCCACTGTGCGGGTGTTATTGTCTGAAGCGGTTTCCACCAGTACGGCAATGCCGTGCGGAGCATAACCTTCATAAACAAATTCCTTAAAATCAGCCTGATCCTTGCCTGCAGCTTTCTTAATGGATCCCATAACGGTATCCTTGGGCATATTGGCAGCACGGGCATTCTGCATCAGGACACGAAGCCTGGAATTGTTAGCAGGATCAGGACCGCCGGCTTTTACACATATTATGATCTCTTTGGATATTCGGGTGAATGTTTTGGACATGCTCCCCCAACGCTTAAACATGCGCGCTTTCCGATATTCATATGCTCTTCCCATAATTGCTTCCAGTTTGGACTCCAAAAATATGTCTTTTTAGTTGAGTACAATTCGCTCATAGGGAATCTTACCCATTTTTACTTCGACAAAGGGCACCCCATTCTTCAAACCGGCATTTCCGAAGCCGGTTTCGGTGGAGATAAAACTGGTGAAATTATCACCGACTTTCGTATTGATAAATAGAACCTTGTCGACAGCATCATATCTTATGCCTGTAAGCCCCTGCAACATGCCATAGCTCGACAGGGCCCGCGCATACCAATGTCCGCACTCATACTCATCAAACGGGTTCCTGACGGTACCATCATAGCGGTCGCGACATGCTTTTACGATATCGAGGCCTTTTTGCACTTCACCTTTGATCATCAGATGACTTGCCACCTGGTATTCGATCCCGGTCCACACTTCGTTGCTGTAAACAAACGGCAGCGAGAGCTGTCCGCCTTTCGGCCAGGTGCAAAGGATCAATCCACCTTCTTTTCCAAGCGCATACGTCGGGCGCTGCGGGTTATCATGGTCGGTGAGGTCGGATTTGAAATTGTATTTATAAACCGACGACAAGTGACCGGTTACTTTGTCATTATCAATTATTTCAGGTAATCCGGCGCACGAGGCCATCCACATACCCATGATCCCGTCGGAGATGCAGCCGGAACCATATTGATACTTTGGTCCCTCTTTCACCAGCAGGTCATAAGCCTCATTCGGAGCAATGGTCGCAGCCGGGATTTTTGTCGGGTCGGCTGCGTGCAGATCATTCCAGCGGATTTTCTGAAAAAAGTATTCCCCGTTAAAGAGATTCTGTTCCATAAATGACTTGCCTTTGACCAGGAGGGACTCATATTCAGGAACCGGCTTCTGCATGAACCTGCTCATTTCAATAAAGGCGGTCAGAGCTCCCAGATAAAAACTGGAACACATGCCATCGGGCCCCCAGAACTCGATATCGTATGTATTATGATGAGGTTCAACGAGCACGCCCAGTTTATCGGGATCCCAGGTTTTAATGCAATAATCCAGGCTTTGCCTGACAAAAGGATAGATATTCGACAACCAGTCATTATCGCCACTGATCCGCCACTCGCGGTAAACCTTCATAATGCCGCCCAACTGCCCGTCGGAGGCTGCATGGAATTTGTGTTGAGGTTCGTTGATCGGCAGATTGGCGCGGAATGTCTGATGACCTTCAGCATTCTGACTGACCGTAAACTCCGTTGCCCTGAGCGACCGCTCAAGTTCAGGGAAAAGATGGGGAATAGCCTGGGCATAATTCCAAACATGGGTACAACTGCCCGCACAGCAACCGTTATTATCATCGCAGCCCTCCCATGCCCATAGTTTGCCATTTGTATCGCGCAAGACTGTCGGCGATTTCAGGATGGTCAGATTGGCTCCGATAGCCTCCAGTACCTCAGGAGCCAGGGTACTCGAATAAAAGGCATCCCGGAAAATTTCACTTCCTGATTTCAATTTGGAGTAATTCAGGATCCAATAATCCTGCAATGATGCTATGCCGTCAAATTTGCCGGCATACCAGGGTTTATAATATCTTTCAACGGTGCATGCTTCCGGATCGCAACCGGCACATCCATCGGCAAGAGCAGATTTTTTCCATGAACCGTAAGTAGTCCCTTCGAAATCTTCAAATAATACATCTCCTGAAGACATTGAAGCAGGATCAACCAAGGGGTTATCCGAGAATATGATCTGATCGGCATTGACATGCCCCCACCCGCCGGTTTCATTATCGATAATTTCGAGAATGGCTGTTTTGCCCTTAAATTCTTTTACGTCCCAAACTACCGGGGTCAGCTGTTCTTGATTCTTCCCGGATGCTGATCGGACAATTTTACCCCCGACCTTAAGATTTACACCCGTTTTCTCCAGGGTTCCGCCACCGCCGATCAGGAAGGCGATCAATCGCTTCTTAATCTTAAATTCCGGTGAAGTCAGGGTGCCGGTCAAACCGTCACCATCGGGATAATAGGTATTAACCAATTGTTTACCAACAAAACCAGGGATATCCTGCTGACTGGCAGCAGCACCGGGCGCCGGTTTGTCTCCAAAAGCAGCCCCCGTCGGATTAGGCTGTGAACCGCTGGATATCTTCGTATTCGGGGAGTACCAGCAAAACATGAGCCGAACGGTCTGTTCTTGTTTTGGCAGGATATGGAGAGGTACAAAAAGTGATGCGCCGGGAGGATTATCACCGCTTGGTTCATCAGGCTTGATCATACCTTCTCGTATATCTTTCCATAAAATGGTCAATGCATCGAACCAACCCCCACGAAACCAGCTATGGTCGATCAGTGCATCCTGTTCGGTAAAAACGCTGAACCAGCCTTCCATTTCGGGCTTCTCCTTTGTGCCTTTCTGATGAAGTATAAAACCGTTTTTAGTAGGAAGAATCTCATTTCGTGCATCTTTCCTGATGATATTTTTGGAGTTCCAGGAAAATACGGCATCCAAAGTTTTATCCGAAGTATTCGTGAAAGTATATTCCATGGAACCGACCGGTAAACTTGAATTATCGGCATCTCCCGGTATAAATGGGCTCCAGCCCGAAATCTTCACTTTAAGGGGAATATCCTTATCATCCAGTTCAATCAAACCAAATGGGAAACGGGCTAAAAAACGGCAATTTTCAAACCGTGGCAGGCCATAATCATAATCTCCCCCTCCATTGGCCGTTCCGGGCCGGCCGAATATCTTCCAGGTGGGTATTTGTCCCTGCAGAACCTTGGCTCCATTAGCTATTCCAGATACAGAAATGGCAGCAAATGCGAATGGTTCATTGAAAACATCCGGTTGATTATCGATCGAAAGATGGGACCAGGCACCATTTCCATCCAGACAAACCATACCCGCACCAATGCCTCCTAATGGAAAGGCTATATAATCAAGATTCTTTCCGCTGTAATAGGAATTAAAATTATGCTGACCGGCAGCCTTTTGACCACTCATAGCAATAGCTAACAAACAGAGAATCAGGCTCAGACTTGTTCGAAAAGGGACCATTTCAGATTTCATTGGATGCAATATTTATATTCGACCGAATGTACTAAAATATTGAGAAAATCCCGGTCTGAAATTTTGGCAATGCAGCAAGAAAGGTGAGATTTGTATTTAACCCTGAAACGCAAATTTTCTCAAATGCTTTCATATGCTGAACAGCTTCTGCTGCTGACTGTCGACCCGGTTACCGGACGTTTTTTTCCGGTTGCCAATCAGGTGGTGCAACTGTCACTTGCCGGGGCACTGTTATTCGATGCTTCCTTTAATGGGCTGATCAATGATGACTGGGAACAGCTGACTGTCCTGAACCGGCCGGAATCAGGCAACCTGGCACTTGATGAGACCATCAGGTGTCTTCAGGTATTGGGCGGATCGATTCCGCTGGAACAGGCAATGTCTGTTGTTGCTGCTCACGGGGAAACCCTGCGTCACCTGGTATGGGATTCCATGGAGACCAGAGGGCTATTGGTCCGCAGGAAGAAGGAACTGCTCTTCTACGCTCAAAAACTTGAACTCTTTACCCCCGATTTTCCACTGGTCATTGAGGTTCATCAAAAAATCCGGAATGCTATTTTTAAAGATGAGGTACCCGACTTTCAGGTTCCTGCTATGGTCAGCCTGATGGTTGCCGGTGGTCTGACTACCTATGTTTTAAAACCTGATGAAATTACCGGAAAAAGGGAAAGAATCGCCTGGCTGGCCGGCATGGAGTCACTGGGACGTGAGATCATCCGGTCGGTTCATGCCCTGGAATCCACAGATCTGGAAGTGAATGCAGCTGAAATCATCGGACTCAATCATGATCAGCCCAAGACGTTTGCCGGCGGAATGGATTCGGTATTGACTTCCCTGAGTTATTTGTACAAAGAAGCAGGTATCCTTCGAAGCCGCAAGATCATTGCTTCTTTTAATCAGGTAGGGGGATTTGAGTGTCCCGGCTGCGCCTGGCCAAATCCTGACAAAAACCGTTCGCATTTCGAATTCTGCGAGAGCGGTGCAAAAAATCTCAGTTCCGAAGCGACAACCAAACATATCAATCATGCTTTTTTTGAAAAATGGTCGGTTCCGGACCTTCTGCTGACTTCAGATTATTGGCTTGAACAACAGGGACGTCTCACCCAGCCAATGGTCCTTGATGAAAATGCAACTCATTACAAACCAATTTCATGGGAAGAATCGTTTCAGTTGATTGCTTCTGAATTGAACCAACTGTTCCAGCCGGATGAGGCTGTTTTTTATGCATCGGGACGGACCTCCAATGAGGCTGCTTTTGTATATCAATTATTTGCCCGGGCGTTTGGGACCAACAACCTGCCGAACAGTGCCAATCTATGCCATGAACCGTCGGGAAAAGCCCTGACCCTTAGCCTGGGCGTAGGTAAAAGCAGTGTAAGCCTGGATGACTTTCCAAAAGCCGGGGCCATTTTTATTTTCGGTCATAATCCCGGTTCCAACCATCCCAGGATGCTAAATTCCTTAAAAGAAGCGGCCCGGAATGGATGCCGGATCATTGCGGTGAATCCGATGCCTGAGGCCAGTCTCATGGGATTTGCAGATCCTCAGGAAGTTAGATCCTACTTTGGACAGCAAACTGCCTTAACCCAACTGTTTATTCAACCCAGGATAAACGGGGATATGGCTCTGGTCAGGGGAATTGTCAAGGCTGCCCTCGAAGAGGAAGACCGCACAGGCGGGATCCTGGATAAGGTTTTTATTGAAAAGTTTACCGGCGGATTTAAGGAATACCGGGAAACAGTTTCCGAAACAACCTGGGAAGAGATTGTAGCCGCGAGCGGCGTCGAAAAATCAAAGATCATTGAAGCAGCATCAATATATTGGAAAGTCGACAGGGTAATCGCTTCCTGGTGCCTGGGGATCACACACCATAGGAATTCAGTTGAAACTATCAGGGAAATTATCAACCTTTTGTTGCTCAGGGGGAATATCGGAAAACCCGGATCAGGGGTCTGTCCGGTCAGGGGACACAGCAATATTCAGGGCATTCGGTCGGTGGGCGTGGGTGAAAACATGCCGGTCCCCTTTTTAGACGCCATGGAGAAACATTTTTCCATTCCGGTCCCGCGGAAGCCCGGATTAAGCATTGTTCCTGCGGTCAGGGCAATGGCCGCCGGGAAGGTAAAAGTATTGATCTCGCTTGGCGGAAACCTGGCCTCAGCTGTTCCGGATACCCATTTTGTGGATCAGGCCATCCGGCAAAACCGGCTTACTGTCATGATATCGACCAAACTGAACCGCAGCCATCTGGTTACCGGCAAAAGGGCATTGATTTTACCCTGTTTATCGAGATCGGAGGAGGATGTATCGACTTCAGGAAAACAAAGGGTATCCATTGAAGACGCCATGGGCAAAATCGGATATTCGGGAGGATGCCTCTCCCCTTCCTCAACCGGGCAGAAAAGCGAAGTATCAATCATAGCTGAAATGGCCAGGGTAACCTTAGGCAACAAGGGTAATATCGACTGGAACCGTTTTGGCTTTGACAACCAATTCATCAGATCGGAAATTGCGGAAACTATCCCAACCTTCAGGGAATTAGGCAACAAGAATTCCGCAAAAAAAGGCTTTTACCTTGATAATGCCCTGCAAAAACGCCAGTTTAAGAAACCGGACGGCAAGGGTTTGTTCAGCAATCATCCGCTTCAAATGGACGTTCCTGAAGAGGGTGAACTGATGCTGATGACTATTCGCAGTCACGACCAGTTCAATACCTCCATATTCGGCCTGAACGACCGGTACCGGGGTATCCATAACGAACGGCGCGTATTGTTTATGAACACTGACGATATGAAGGAGCGCGGAATCCTGGCAGAACAACTGGTCAATATAACCAGCCATTATGATGGGAAGGTCAGGAGATTAGAAGGTTATTACGCAATAGCTTATCCTATCAGGCAAGGATGTGTGGCTGCGTATTTCCCTGAAGCCAATCCGCTGTTATCGATCAATAACACCAGTGCATGTGAAACACCCGCTTATAAATCAGTGAGAGTCAAGGTCGTCGGCGCCTGAATTCTTAACGATTCGGATAAAGAAAAGAAGGAAGAATGATGAGATTCGAATGCAGAATTCCGAATGCCGAATACGAGATTCAGGTAATCATGAAGTAAAAAAATGCTACTTCATCAACACTTGAATCTCCAACTCGGCATTCGGAATTCTGCATTCGAATCTCAGCCTTCAAACTCAAAACCGATACCTGATACTCGATATCCCCTTATTTCTTCAACAAATCCCGTATCTCTTCCAAAAGTTTCTCTTGTTTGGTAGGTTCGGCTGGTGGTGCAGGAGCTTCAACCTTTTTCCTTTCCATTTTCTGAGCTGCCTGGATGATCATGAAAATACAGAAGGCAATAATCAGAAAATCAACAATGTTTTGAATGAACATGCCATAATTCAGCGTCACATTTGACGCTTCATCGGCACCGTGCTTAAGAATAATCTTAAGAGCTTTAAAATCAACATTGCCAAGAAGCAATCCGATTGGCGGCATAAGCAAATCGTTCACCAGAGAGGAAACGATTTTTCCAAACGCTCCTCCGATGATCACGGCAGTTGCCAAATCCAGAACATTGCCTTTCATGGCAAAATTCTTAAAATCCCCCATTAGTCCCATAGAGTTGTGTTTTAGTTTAGAATAAGTACTGCAAGTGCCCAGAGTGACTATAATGCCTAAGGTGCCTAAAGTGTTTGGAAGTTTATTCTAGGTACAAAGGCAGTTTAGTCGAGACTAAGTTATCAAAGTAATTCAAAACTTCTTTTTCAGTTTAAAATTATTATCAAATACACTTCTCTGTACGAAGCGATAACCTAAGGGCTCTTTTAGTCAAAACGAGGGCAACACTGAATCTATTTTGTCGCAGTAATCCTACATAGAACGACACCGTGGAAGGGCACTTCCACCTCAAAGGATCCGCTAAATTCCCCGATATCCTT